>JAESGG010000073.1_pt1 | contig 35827 bp, 30 predicted proteins | sample 9266231 | NCBI WGS metagenome assembly JAESGG01 (sample SAMN14515337, study PRJNA621664) | algae metagenome | isolation source: Aphanocapsa sp. GSE-SYN-MK-11-07L and co-occurring heterotrophs from wet... | place: USA: Grand Staircase Escalante National Monument, Utah | collected 2006-04-16 | reverse complement strand
GATATTACCTGCCGAAGTTTCTCAAAAATGACCCGCCGAGGTTGCTGTCATTTGGGTGCCGAAGTTAGTGTCTTTAGGCCGCCGAAGTTAGTGTCTTTGGGCTGCCGAGGTTAGTGTCTTTAAGCAAGCTTAGCCTGAATTCATTGCATCAACTACAAGACTAGATGCTAGTGGCAACAGAACGATCTCGTTTGAGACGTTCGCCTCTTGAAAACATCACCTTTATACTGTCCGATTTATGAATAAAGCTCTCACCAGATTACTCTTTGGATCTGCTGCTTTCAGCCTGTTGATTGCTCTGAAGGCGATCGCCCAAGAGGGTAAAGTTGGCTTAATGTTTGAAGGGTTTGGGCTGAACTCAGTCCAGCTCAACGACGTAGAGTATGTGGGCGAATGCCCCGGCTTGCAGAAAGATAGTGTCAAAACCCGCTTTGTTGACTCTCAAGTTGAGACTGCCCCTGATTTAAGAGTAAGCCTGATCAATAAATCCGATGGCGTAAACGCTAATAATCCGCCCAAAAAAGACACCGCCTATAAGAAAAACGGCACTTCTAATGCTTTTTCAACCCGCACCAGTACCCGTGGTGGCTTTGGTGTGATTAGCGGTGTGAATACATTTGACTACAAAATCTACAATAAAAAGAGCAAAGAAACGCTATCAGAAGGCTCTGTGCAAGTTGAAGCTCAAACGTCTGTCACTACAACGCCCCGCAATGGCGCCTGGCAAGGAGAAACCCTCATCTGCGCGAGCGACAGCAGCACGGTGCAAAATTGCCCAGATGGTCGCTTGATTCTGGAAGCTCAAAAAGTTTGCCCAGACGGCCGAGTTTTAGACACCAGCACTACACCGTTCAGGAAGTAACTGTAATCAAGAGGTTACTTTTCAAATTTGGGGGCGATTAAGTTCAGAAATTGACTAGGATCGTGATAGAAGCTAGCTTGCGAGGAAATTATCTTGCTGACCTTGGGAGTAAATATTGACCATGTGGCAACCATTCGGCAAGCTCGCCGCACCGTCGAGCCTGATCCAGTGGCGGCGGCAGTGCTGGCCGAATTGGGCGGAGCCGACGGGATTACGGTGCATTTGCGAGAAGACCGTCGCCACATTCAAGACCGCGATCTGCAAATCTTGCGGCAGACGGTACGCACCCACCTCAATTTAGAAATGGCGGCCACGCCCGAAATGGTAGAAATTGCCCTAGCGGTTAAGCCAGATTACGTTACCCTCGTGCCAGAGCGGCGCGAAGAAGTGACCACAGAAGGCGGCTTAGATATTGTCGGGCAGCGCGATCGGATGGCGGCGGTAGTAGCCCAACTCCAAGCAGCCGGGATTCCCGTTAGTTTATTTATTGACCCTGACCCGGCTCAGATTGCAGCCTCTGCCCAAGTCAAAGCCCAGTTTATCGAACTGCACACGGGGCGCTACGCTGAAGCCGCGAATGAAATGATTCGGGGCAAAGAATTAGCCTTATTGTCTGAAGGCTGTGCCCAAGCGATCGCCCTTGGGCTGCGGGTGAATGCGGGGCACGGGCTGACCTACTGGAACGTCCAGCCGGTGGCTCAATTGACCGGTATGGAAGAGCTAAATATTGGGCACACGATTATCAGCCGAGCGGTGCTGGTGGGCATAGAGCGAGCTGTCCGAGAAATGAAGCAAGCCATTTCAGGGTAAAATAAAGGCCCGCGATCGCGATTAAAACGGCTGAGGATAAGGATACTGCTATGGCTCGCACTGCTTCCACCATGCTCGATCTGGCCACCACTGCCCCAGAGTTTGCGCTGCCAGATGTGGTAACGGGTGAAACGGTCTCACTGGCGAGTTTTACTGGCAAACAAGGGCTACTGGTGATGTTTATTTGTCGCCATTGTCCCTACGTCAAGCATGTCCAAGCTCAACTGGCCCAACTTGGGCAAGACTACGTCGGCAAGAATCTCGGTATTGTGGCGATTAGCGCCAACGATGCCGACAAGTACCCCGATGATGGGCCCGAGTCTCTGAAGGAAATGGCAAAAGAATTGGGCTTTAATTTTCCGCTCTGCTACGATGCCACCCAAGCTACCGCTAAGGCTTACACCGCTGCCTGCACACCAGATTTCTTTTTGTTTGATGGGAATTTTCGGCTGGCCTATCGCGGTCAACTGGATGACAGTCGCCCCGGTAACGATTTGCCAGTCACAGGGCAAGATTTACGGACAGCGATCGAGACTGTACTTGCTAGCCAAACCCCAACTCCAGACCAAAAGCCCAGCATTGGCTGCAACATTAAATGGAAGCCGGGCAACGAACCCGCCTACTACGGCTAAGAAATCGCTCTGCCCTTCTGCCCTCGTTTGACTGAGCTGTTCGGCGAGCGCTCACAGTCGAGCCGCTCACGCCGAAGTCTGCCTCCTGCCTTTTCACCCTCAACCCCTAACCCCATGACCTCTCGATCTAGCAAAGCAGCCGCTTTTTCCATGGACGACTTTGCCCAAGCCCTAGCTGAGCACGACTACGCTTTTCAGATTGGCCAAACTGTGCGGGGCAAGCCCTTTGATTACACCAACGATGGGGCTTACATTGACATTGGTGGCAAGTCAGCCGCCTTTTTACCCCTGGCTGAAGCTGGGCTCCAACCCGTGCACGATCTAGCGACTAGCTTACCCTTGCAGGAAGAACACGAGTTTCTGGTGATTGGCGATCAAAACGCCGAAGGACAAGTCACCCTCTCGATTCGTCGCTTGGAAATGCGGGTGCTCTGGGATCGCCTGACTGAAATGCAGGCCGATGGCGAGTCTTTTCAGGTGCGCGTCACAGGTTTAAACAAAGGCGGCGTCACGGTTGATGTGCAAGGGCTGCGCGGGTTTGTACCGCGATCGCACCTCCAGCAGCGAGAAGACCTGGAGCAACTTAAGGGCACTACACTCACCGTCAATATTCTAGAAATTGACCAGCAGCGCAATAAGTTAGTGCTCTCGCAGCGCTTGGCCAGTCGTTCCAGCCAAGTCACCGCCTTTGAAATTGGGCAACTGGTGTCCGGGCAAGTCACCGGCATCAAACCGTTTGGGCTGTTTGTGGATCTGTCTGGCGCAACGGGGCTCCTCCACATCAAAGAAATTAGCCAAACCTTTATTAAATCACTGGATGATTTGTTCCAAGTGGGCGAAACGATTCAAGCGGTTATTGTGGACTTAGACCAGGCCCGGGGGAGAATTTCACTATCGACCAAAGTGCTAGAAAAACGCGCGGGTGAAATGCTGGAGCATAAAGCTGAAGTGATGGCTGAAGCAAGCGATCGGGCCACCCGCTACCAAGAAAAGCTACAGCCTGATTCAGAGTAATGTTAGTGAGTGCTGCTGATTGGAAGTAAGGCTCAGCAATTTATGGCAGCTCAAAATTAAAATAGATCGACCTCCTGCTATGATTTAGGCGAACTCTGCTGAAGCCATTGACTCACCTCTTAAGCTTCTGAATGAGCAGAGGTTTACCTGTGCTAAGAGAGGAAAGGCAATGCCACCGATCGAACTTGTTTGCCTTGCCGGAGCAGCCTTACTCCTAATCAGCATTTTCTCTAGCAAACTCGCTAGCAAATTTGGGATTCCTGCCCTAATATTTTTTCTGCTGACGGGTTGGCTGATTGGGAAAACTGGATTAATTGAGTTAAGCGACCCAGAAGTCGCCAAGTTTATTGGTGATTTTGCGCTGATCTTTATCTTGTTTAATGGTGGGCTTGATACCGAGTGGAGACAGATTCGTCCTGTGCTTTGGCAAGGCTTAGGCCTCTCTACCGGGGGTGTTTTGATCACAATGCTGCTGTTGGGGACATTTGCCTGGTTTATCCTCGGCTCCTTTAGCTCCTTTATGATTGGGGTGCAAGGTATTTCTTTTCCAGAAGGCTTGCTTCTGGCAGCGATCGTTTCCTCAACGGATGCGGCGGCGGTGTTTTCAGTTTTACGCTCTAGCCAAATTACGTTAAAGGGAAGTTTACAGCCCCTGTTAGAGTTGGAATCCAGCAGCAATGACCCGATGGCAGTGTTGTTAACCACGACCATTCTTAACCTGCTGGTTGGGCAGCAGACATCCCTGTTGGGGAGTGCAATCTTTCTGGTTTTGCAATTAGTGATTGGAGTTGCAATTGGCTATGGGGCTGGGCGATTTGTTGTCTGGCTGCTCAATCGTCTGAGTCTAAATGCCCAAGGGTTGTATCCAGTTGCTTCGATCGCGCTTGTCCTGCTTACTTATAGCGTGAGCGCATTTCTGAATGGCAATGGTTTTCTAGCTGTCTATGTGGCCGGAATTGTGATCGGAAATTACCCACTCATCCATCGAGAGTATATTGCTGGTTTTCATGACGGGTTTGCTTGGTTAATGCAAATCACGATGTTTTTAACCCTGGGGATGTTGTCGATTCCCTATCTGGCCCAACTTTCTGCTCTGGCCAGTGTTGCGATCGCGATCAGCCTATTCCTAATGTTTATTGCCCGTCCGCTGAGCGTCTTTGCTAGCCTTGCCTGGACAGATATGCCTGTTCAGGAAAAACTGCTGGTTTCTTGGGTTGGCTTACGAGGCTCGGTGCCCATTGTCTTAGCAACTTTTCCGCTAGCGGTTGGCATTGAGCAGGCAGGAGAGATATTTGTTGTGATCAGTTTTATTGTGGTGATGTCTGTTCTGATCCAAGGATTCACTTTACCGATTCTGGCTCGACGACTGGGCTTAGTAGTGAGTCACTAGTCAGACTGGTGATGGTTGAGCAAAATTGTTATAGGTTGGTTAATTTGCAAACTTTAGTGAGGCGGGTATTTGGCATTGGTACGTCGCACTAACCAGTAACAAACTGCCAGCGCAAAAATAGCAGCGGCCAGGGATAAAAGCTCTGAGTCAGAAATTTTTTGGAAGTCAAGGATAATAATTTTGCGGGCTACAGCAATCAGAGAGGTAATAATAACCATCTCAATTTGGATCACATGGCTACCCAAATAGGATGTAATATTCTGCGTAATTTCTAGCGCAATTAAGATATTTAAAAATAAGCCAAATATTTTCAGCAAGCTGGTAGAAAAGGTGCCATTCGGTGGATGCATCAACTCTTGGGTCAAAACAATCCCTAAATCTATAATCGAAAACAACACGACTCCGATCATGATCAGCGAAAGAATTTTGGCAAAAAAATCTTCGATTTCATCCAGTAAAGTCAGGAAAACCTTGTTCTGACGCTTATCGAATAAAGAACTGATGAGGTTTCGTAAAAATCGCATTAGATTTTACTGATTGGAAGCAGGAGAAAGCGGAATTAGATTAGCCTGAGTTTGAATTTTGCTCAGTTCTCGCACCAGCCGCAGGGCTTGATGCTGATAAAGCGGAACGGGTAAGACGGCCGGTAAATGATTCATGATTTCGGTTGCTGTGCTGAGGCTACAACCTGCGATTCGAGTGATGGTTCTGGCGCTTTCAAACCCAGTATTTTTAGTTGCAGTCGTGTTAATGTACACTTGCCAAGATTGAGGCAGTTTTTCCCCTCGATCAATTTGATGCAGACTGTCTACAGTCGCCAAAACAATCAGGCGATCGCCAGCTTTTAATGTAATCTCATCTGGAGGCAGCAGGGTGGCTGTTTGATCCTGGTCTTGATAGAAAATTGGCACGACCTGATAACCGTAAGCAACTTCAGCCAACAGCAAGCCTTGCAGACCGTCCTCTGGTTGCACGTCGTAGGTTGCCACTAGCACGGTCTGGTTACTGAGTCGCAGCAGGTCGAGGATATGATCGCCAAATATCGCCGCCGCAAATGCATCGGCGGCTAGCGAATAACTGCATAACACCTTAGCGTAGGGCAAGAGTCGGTCAATATTACTACTAAAGTCTGGTTCAAAGGTTTGGATCACCAGCGCGGCATCAGGATTCGCAGCGTGCGCCATCAAGCCAATTTCTAAATTCGCCATCTCATTGTCTGTCGCCACCACCACACTTTTGGCCGTGGCCAGGTTGACCTCTAGCAGGGCATCGCGAAAGTCGCTGACAATCAGCGGCATTTGTGGGAGTAGACTCGACTCTAGAGCAGTGTCGCTGACTCCGACCAAAGGTTGCCTGAGCTTTTGGAGATAGGTGGCGATTTGCCGACCGACGCGATCTAACCCAATCAAAACTACGTGGTCTTGTGGCGGAACGGGGGGACGTTTGTTCGGCAAGGCGAATTTTGCTGCCAGCAAGCTTTGAGTTAACAGGGCATACAATACGGCGATCGAGGCGGTGCCTGCCAGCATATAGCTCAAGTTGAGGAACCGCATCCAGAGCGGAGTGGAATCAGAGGGGCTGAGGGCACCAAAAACAACGTCGTAGGAGCCTAGCAGCATTACACCCGTTACGTATAACCCCTTCAGCCAACTCTGCTCTGGATAGGCTGCTTTAAGAATCGCTGTACCTAGCAGGGTCAGCATTAGCACCGTAATGCCGACCAGCATGACAACTCGTTTGGTTTGCTGGTGGGCTGCCAATTGCCAGAGCTGAGCTGGGACTAGTCGGGAATCAGACCCTGAGAGTTGCTTGAGCAGACTTCGCCAAAGCTGCCCAACGGTTTGCTTAGGTTTGCCAGCGCCAGATTTGCCAGCGCCAGATTTGCCCGCAGCAAATGGGCGAGTCGGCTGAACAAGATCGGCTAAGCTCTGCGTGACTTCAATATAGGCAACGCTATCTCCGGCTCGAATTCTGGCCTCTGGTTCCCACTGATGAAACTGAGTTGGCAGGGCTGCTCCATCAGAATAATGGCCCAGCACCCGCCGGGTTCGCGTGTTTAGTTCGTGGACTAAGCGCAGATCGCACCAGCGATGGCTAGCGTTAATCGGACAGTGAACCACCCGCAGCAACTGATCACCCAGCGAAATTATCCCTCGGATTTCATTCGATAGGGCAGCGATCGCGAGGGCATGAGCTGGCAGTCCAGCCACCTCAAAGGCGGAGAAGTTGCCCAATTGCTGATCCAGGAGTTGATTGAGTTGCTGCTCGGAAGAGCGAACCACAAGCCGAACCTGGGGATTCAGGAGCCGGACGGCAAAGGCGGCTTCGATGTTGATCCGCTCATTGTTCGTGACCAGCAGCACGGCTCGACAGCGCTGAATCTTCACCTGCTGCAACACACTCGGTTGGCGACAATCGCCAATGATTAAAGCTTCCAGTAGCTCAGGCAAATTTTGGACTTCCCAACTTCTAGGCTGAACAAGGTCGATCGCGCTAATCCACAACCCAAATCCTTTCAGGGCGGCAACGCACTGCTGCCCCAAACTTCCCAGCCCACAGACTAGAACGTGAGATGCCTCGTTTAGGAATGCGTCCACTTCAACTCAATCTCTAATTCCTGCTGATCTGCAACCCGCTCATACTCAAATTCGACCGTGGCCTCCGGGGGCACAAACACCCGCACGCCCTCTAAAAAAATTTCAAAGGTTGTACTTTGCTCTAAGGCATCCGCTAATCGGCGCAGGGCAGCGATCGCATCTTGCTTTGAGTAGGACTTTTCAATTTCGAGTTCGGCGTTATTTTCCATCAGTTGCCTCCGAGGTGATAAAAATTAAGGCTGCGACCTGAATCCTGCAATCTCAGGACGATTGAACGCCTAGCTGAACTAGCCCCTTACAGAGCCAGTTGATTCGGAATGTTTTCACAGCCGCCGGGAATCGTGGCCCGAGTGCTGGCTCCCCCCCAAGCACAGCAGTAGTAATGCTGTTCGGTTGACAATCCCCTCACTTCCGTCAGATCCACATCTTCAATCACGGCCCCGGTATGGGCCCCGGTTTGAAAATTGGGACGAGTCGTGCGGCTGCGAGGACTGGCAGTTTCTGGAGTACCGTAAAACAATCGTGCGCCATCCAGTTTTGCTTGACGCAGGTTGGCCTGACCCAAAATAGCCCGCGATAAATTGGTGCGAGTTAAATCGGTGCTGCCCAGGTTGGCTTCAAAAAAACTGGCATCGCTTAAATCTGATCCCCGCAGATCGGTGTCAGACAGGTCAGTTCCTGCCAGCATCATTTTCAGATTGATGACTCGAATTCCTTGCTCCCGATCCTCTGCGTAGCCGCCAGACCCATCCAACATGGCACGACCCAAGTGGCGATCGCGCTGTAAAGGGGTGAGCAAATTGGAGTGAGATAAAAACCGCAGAATCTTTGCCTTGCCGTGATTGTCAACGCTACCAAGCAGGGCTGCCGTTCGCCCTTCGGCGATCGCCCGCTCTTGGGGCCAGTCCTCCAGCAATCCGTCTTGATCAATCACCAAATCTGAAATTCCTTGAAAATAGGTGTCGATTGTTTGCTGTTGAGTAATCCGGTTTTGCTGAGTGGTCAGGACTTTTTCAATCGTGTATTGTCTCCAAGCCACCCAGAGCGCAATCATCGCAATTAAAATCTGACCAAAGGCACCCACAACGCCCTCTCCAATCGCCCCGATCGCATCCCAGTTGGGTTCCTGGTAGATGTCGAGAAAGAACTGGAGAACTCCCGTCAAGTGCAGATAGCCTAGCACCACCAGGAACAAACCTAAGATGGCTGCCAGTCCCAAAGATAGCTCTTGACTCGCGATAAAAGTTAGGGTTTGAAGCAAGGAAGGCCATAGCACCCGGAAGGCGATCAACAAATTTATCGTCATGCCAGCCACAATCAGCCAAGGTTGATCCAGGATCATCCCCAGAATCAAGATCCCCGAAGATAGCAACAGGATCGGCAAATTCGTGGGTAAAGACTTGAGAATTCCGAAAGCTAGAGGAGCACTGGGTTGATTAACGGGTAAGGCATTGAGTGACAGCAATTCAGGCTGTGCGGATTCGGTCAATCCGCGTTGACGGACTGGAGGACTGTCAGGCAGATGACTGGGAATGGTTTCCGATGAATTTGATCGAAATCCATCGGTATCAGGAGGCGGGAATGGAGAGTCTGATAGATCAAAGTTTGGGTGTGGGCGCATGGGACTAATCGGCTAACTAGGCTGGATTGAAATAGAAGGCAAATCCCAGAACGGCATAAGTTGCCAGGAGCAGAACGCCCTCTAACCAGTTAGAGCGACCATCTAAGCTAATCAGGTTAGCAACCGCAACGGCGGTTGTGATCGCCACAACCTCAAACAGGTTGAAACTCAAATTCATCGGCTGTCCAATCAATTGTCCAACCAGCACCAAGACAGGGGCCACCAGCAGCGCCACCAACAGGCTGGAACCCATGGCGACCGAGACCGATAAATCCATATTGTCTTTGATCGCAACCCGAATAGCGGTGACGAATTCGGCGGCTCCTCCCACCAGCGGGATTAAAATTACGCCTGTAAATAAGGGTGTGAGTCCCAGCCCTTTGGTTGCTTCCTCGATCGCACCCACAAACAGCTCAGACTCAAAGGCAACGGCGATCGTCGAGGCTGCCAAAACCCCCAGCCAAAGCCAGAGATTGGGCTTCTCTGATGGTTCAGCCATCTCTTCAGTTTCGACTAGACCGACTTCGTAGAGGTAGCTGTGGGTTCTCAGCGAAAACAAGAGGGTGAGACCGTAAACAACGATCAGCACCCCTGCGGTGGCGATCGAGAGTCTCGTGATTTCTACTCCACTGACGGTGGTGGAGGTGTAGGCGACGATCGCGGGTAAAACAATCGCCGTTACTGCCAGGGTCATCGTGGAGCCGTTAACTCTGGCAATTACGGGTTGAAAGGATTGCTCCTTGTGACGCAGCCCCCCAAACAACATCGACAGCCCCATCACCAGCAGCAAGTTGCTAATAATCGTGCCGGCAATGCTGGCTTTCACAATGTCGATTAGACCTGCATTGAGAGCAGACAGAGCAATGATTAGCTCGGTGGCGTTGCCAAAAACAGCATTCAGTAAGCCACCGACAGAGGGGCCAGAAATCACAGCGATTTCCTCTGTGGCCGTACTCAGCCAAATCGCTAAGGGGACGATCGCGATCGCGGAAGTAATGAAAACAGCCAGTGAACCCCATGCCAACTGCTCGGCTGCAACTGAAATCGGGATAAACACGAGCAAGCCAAGCGAAATAATTGTTTTAGTTGACATAACCCTGCTATTAATCTTGATCAAGGGCAATAAACACAGCTAAAACATCCGACTCACCTGACTAGAGCGCTTCTTTGCCAATGCCAACCTCAGCCCCGCTGCCAGCAAACTTAGTCCCCGTCTGCCCTCTGGCAAAGCGAGAACTGGCTGCCCGTAAAGTAATATTAGGCAGCGGAACATCCCCGACTTGGATCACCAAGTTCGCATTGTCTGGAGAGAGATAGAAATTTGTGAAGGCTTGCACTTCAGGACGTTCTGCCGCTGACTTGTTGACGTAGATAAAGACTGGCCGAGCGAGGGGCTGATACCGAGAGTCGGCGATCGTTTGGGGGCTGGGCTGCACGCAACCAGAACCGCTATCAACAGCAACCAGCTTGAGTTTGTCTTGATTGGCTAAATAATAGGCATAGCCAAAATAACCCAGCCCGTTTGGATTGGTTGAAACTTTCTCCACTAGTGCTGTATCTAACTTGCTGGGGGCAAAATCAGTCCGACTTTTGCCTTCCTCGCCCACCACGGCGAGGGTGAAATAGTCGTAGGTGCCAGAATCCCGATCCGGGCCGTACAGGCTCAGGAGCTGATCCGGAAAGTCAGAGCGGACTTGGTTCCAATTTGTGACTTGCCCTTGGGCGGCGGGCTCCCAGATTTTTCTTAGCTCACTGAGTTTGAGACAACTGGCAAAAGTGTTTTGGTTATTGACCACAACTGCCAGACCGTCAAAGGCGATCGGTAGCTCAATGAACTCCACATTGCTCTGCTTGCAAAGCTCCATCTCTTCAGCATTGATCGGTCGGGATGCACCTGTAATATCGGTTTCGTTGGCGCAGAACTTTTTGAAGCCGCCGCCGGTTCCTGATACACCCAGCGTAAATTTCACATCTGGATTTGACTTCTGGAAGGCTTCTGTCATCGCCTTAGAAATGGGATGAACCGTACTGGAACCGTCAATTTTGACCGTCCCTGATACTGATTCAGCCGTACTGACTGCTTCTGCCTGGGTCACCGCTTGCGGAAAGGAAACGGCTGTATCCGCAGTCTGATTACGACAAGCAGCCAGGCCCAACACAGCCAATGATAGGAAAGAGGCTAAACGCCAGAATTGAGAACTCATGATTGTGCTTCCTTTAAACAACCGCACCGACTTGTCCAGCCGTTTTTTGCTTTTCTGCCTGCCGCTGTCGCCGCTCTATGTCAGCCTGCGTATCCGGGATAAACTTCGCCAACACGTTAGATATCACCGGCAAAAAGCCAATCACCAGCACAACACCCAGGATATTAAACAGCATCTGGGCATTCGCAACTTGTCGTCCTACCCCGGCTCCACCAGAGATAGCCAGAGCCAGTTTCACCAGTTGAGGAGCAAAAAGAATGCCCAGTGAGGCACTGACTAAGTTAAACAAGAAGTGAAAAACTCCTGTTCGCAGGGCGGCACTGCCGCGACCAATCGTAGACAGCAAAGTATCGGCACAGGTGCCAACCTCCGCACCCAGCATAATCGCAATCCCGGCCGGCAGGTCAATCAGCCCTGAGCTGGCTAGCGTAATCACAATCGCAACTGTGGCCGAAGACGATTGAATGATAATCGTAAAAATCGCGCCGATGACAGCACCCAACAGTGGATTGTCCCCCAGTTGTGCCATCAAATCAATGAACGGCTGGTAGCCTCGGAACGGCTTCATGGCTTCATCGATCGCTTCTAGCCCGTAGAACATCAAGCCAAATCCCAGCACAATGATGCCGAGCGTTTTCTGGAGGTGGGTTCTGCCTAAAAACAACGCCAGCAGTCCAACAAACATCAGCAGGGGAACATAGTTTTTAATGTCCAGAGAAATAATTTGCGCTCCGACGGCTGTCCCAATGTTGGAACCGAGGACAACCCCAAGGGACTGGACAAAGGTCAGTACGCCAGCACTCACCATGGCGATCACCATGATGATTGTGACTGAAGAAGACTCTAGGACGGTTGTTGCCACTGCTCCGGTCAACACAGCGGCAAAGCGATTGGTGGTGCATTTGCTTAGAAAATTTTTCATCCGGTCTGTTCCCAGGTCTTCCAGTCCTTCCGACAACCGGGTAACCCCAAAGATAAACAGAACTAACCCGGCCAATGCGCCCATCGCCATTTTAAAAAAGTCAATAATCTCTTCTTTCTTACTTTTTGATTCTGAATTTGCTGAGGCAGGAGAGGCTTGAGCAGCGTCAAATTGAATCGCGGCTAGCGGCTCAGGCAGAACCCTCCCAGACAGGGGCTTTGCTAGAGATTGGACTATGCCAACCCCTGAAGGAATTGAGCTAGCAATTGGCGCAGTCCCCAAAAGAGAGGGATAGAAAACTAGCGTGATGACAAAGAAGCCAACACTCAAAAATCTGAGTAACTTCCGATCAAGTTTTTTCACAAAATGCACGGCTACTCCTAAGGCTTCCTACATTTCTGCTTGAGAGATAAATCTGCATTGCGTAACAAGATTAGACACGCTGCATCGCTAGGAATACTAACGCTCTATAGCTATTGCAAATCCACTCTTTAATGATTAATGCATAAGAGTTAATGTTTCGTTATTGCAAGGTTAAAAAGTTTCACCTGTGAAAAAATACATAACACTTCCAAATAAGTTGTGAAACAGGATTGCTATTGTAAGTTTTGACTTTAAAAATACTGTAACTTTTCTATAATCCTTACCCAGAAAGGATTATAGAAAATAAATGAATTGTCTTAAACTTGTAATACTACCAACAATAAATTTAATTGATCTCAGTAGCGGAAGTTGTAGGAGTTACAGATGATTGACTGCGGGAAAGATGCTGGCTGAGGTCATCTTCTGGTAGACCTAAAATTGAGTTATACATTCGGATATAGGCTTTGGCCGATTTATTCCAGCTAAAATCTACGTCCATGCCGCGCTGCTGCAAAGACTGCCAGTAATCTTTGTATTGAAAACCTTCCCAGGCTCGCACCATGCAAGTGTAAAGGTCAAGCGGCTCATAGCGATCGAAACAATACCCTGTACCCGCCTTGTGCTTAGGATCGTGGGGTTCGACCGTATCTACCAGACCACCCGTGCGTCGAACAATCGGAACGCAGCCGTAGTGCAGCGCCATCATTTGGCTAATGCCGCAGGGTTCAAACCGACTGGGCATTAAAAAGGCATCGCTACCGGCGTAAATCCGCCGCGAAAGGGCATCACTGTAGCGGAGTTGGGCCGACATCCGCCCCTGAAACCGAGAAGCAATTTGCCACATTTGAGTTTCGTAGTAGCGATCGCCTGTACCGAGAATTACAAATTGACCATTGGTGTAAGACAAAAATCGATCCAGAACTTGCAGAACTAAATCTAGACCTTTTTGCTCAACCAGGCGAGTCACCATCCCGACCAACAGGGCGCCAGAGTTGACTTCCAAGCCTAACTCTTCTTGTAAGGCCAGTTTGTTCGCCGCTCGTTCGCTCAGGGTTTTATCTGTGAAGTTTTGGACTAAGTAAGCGTCTGTGGCTGGATTGTAGGAAGCGGTATCAATTCCATTCAAAATTCCAACCATTTTGCCGCTAATAAACGAGAGGAGTCCTTCTAAGGTTTCACCATATTCAGCCGTCATAATCTGCTGAGCGTAGGTGGGTGAAACCGTATTCACGCGATCGGCAAACTGGACTGCGGCTGCCATCACGTTGTGCCCCTGCATATACCAAGGACACCAGGTCATTTTCTCCAGCTTCCAGCGCCAGGGCCCCTGGTAGGCCAAATTGTGAATGGTGTAGACCGTACTAATATCGGGATCTTGGTGCATCCAGACTGGAATCATGCCGGTGTGCCAGTCATGGCAGTGCACAATCTGCGGCTTCCAGTAGTTCCAGCAAAACTCAGCCGCTGCATTTGCAAACAGCGTAAACCGCCACTCCTCATTTTCACCAAAGTAAATGTTGCGGGGCATAAAGGAGTAGTGCCCAAACAAATAGAGCGGCACATCTGTCCCCGGCAGCACGGTTTCATAGACCTGAAAGTGCTCGAACATGGCATAGCCGTGCCAAACGGGTTCGGCGGGAATTTCAATTTTGTAGGGCAAAAACTTGTCTGGCAAAAACCCATAGTAGGGCATGAAAATCCGGACATCGTGCCCCATCGCTTTGAGTACCGCAGGCAGCGCCCCTACGACATCACCCATTCCACCGACTTTCGCGATCGGGGCCGCCTCGGCTGCCACAAACAGAATTTGCATGGTTTTGTATTGGATCTGAGAGTAATGATGCAGCTCCCGATCGCAAGCAGATGAACCGCCGATCGGCATACCTGATCCAGATTACCTTAGCGGGCGACTTTTTGAGCTTGACGATGCTTAGAAGGGCAGAAAGGACGAAGGCAGAGGGCAGAAGGAAGTTCAAAGGCAGTAGTCAACTATCTGCACTCACCCTCAATCCTATCGGTCGATTTCCTGGCTAGAAAGCTGCAAGACATGCTTCTTCCCTTCTACCGCAGTAGCAAGTTAGTAAATCCACCTGTAAACACACCGGTAATGCCATTTAAGGGGCTGAGTACCGTACCTAGTGTATCCGAGAAGCTGGCGATGCCAGAGCGGCCAATAATTACAGTGTCACCATTTTGGAGGGGTGGGTTGTTGTCAGCATTGAGATTCTCAGCCAAATTAATCTTGAGCTCTCGCTTGGCAACAGTGCCGTCAGGATTCAGGCGAATCAAGATTAGCTTAGTAGTATTGGCCCGGGTAGGAATAAATCCTCCCGCTGCCATAATTGCCGAATTTAATGGCGTATTAGGTCTGAGCTGCTTAACGCCAGGCGCTTTGATTTCGCCAACCACGTTCACGTTAATTGTGGAAGGAGAAAACGTCGCTGAAGATAATTCAGTAATTTCAGCCGGAGTCAGGGCAGTGGCAATGGGGACAAGGATCGAATCTCCATCTCTGAGCACCACATCTTGACTTAAGTCACCGTCTCTCAGCAAACGCCAGAGGTTAACGGTGATCATCGTCTCAGGAGCACCTCCAGCCTGAGGACGACGAATCTGGATATTCCGGACATCAGCATTGGCGGTAATGCCCCCAGCACTTTGTAGCACCAGACTGAGTTTAGGGGCTGCGGCAGCGCCTTGAGCGCCTTGTCCTGCTCCAGAAACTGTTCCGGGAGCAGTTTGACCTAAACCTGTGGCAGCGATCGCCGTCGCAGTTTGACCAACAACATAGGTACCAGGCCGATTAACTGCACCAGAAATGCCGACGGTAACTGGGCGACTCGCTTCTAGTCGAGCCGTCACGACTGGACGCTTCAGGTAGTTAGCATACTGAGCTGAAATTGTATTGGAGGCTTCTTTAAGCGTTAGTCCTCGCACCGGCACGTTGCCCACCAGCGGCATACTGACCGTACCGTCAATTAGAACTTGGTAGGATTTAGAAATATCGGGCTGGTTGAACACCTCAACAAAAATTACATCACCCGTGCCAAGCAGGTAAGACTCTTGGTCAAACTGTTGAATCTGAGAACCCGTTGCCGCAGGATCAGTCGCCGGCGTAGAAGCAGCAGGGGCGGTTTGGGCCAGACTAGGCGGGCAGGCAGCCATTGACATCAGCGCCAATACAGCTAAACCCGAAGCGCAACGACTAATCTTGGAAGGGGAACATTTGTGAATCATAGATCTTGAGGATTTTACTGAAGTGCAAATTGGTGAGAATTTTAGGCTGAGAACTTTGGGCTGAGAACGGTTGGTCGCTAGTAACGACTTAAATCGTTAAGCCGAAGTTGAGAACTGCTGCCTGTGGTTGCTAGCATCACTAAGCTGACCAAGGGCTTTTGCCATAATTAATAAAGAAGTTTAGCATTAGAACTTTAGTCTGTCTCAGGTCAGCGACGATCGCCAACCCCGATCAGCAAAAATTAAACCCATCGCCGGAGAAGTATGGGACAAGAAATTGAACGTAAGTTTTTGGTGCAGGGAGAAGCATGGCGTTGGCTTGGATCAAGTGAGGTTTATGCTCAGGGATATTTAGCCACAAATCAGGGCTGTACTGTCAGGGTGAGAAGAGTTGGCGATCGCGGTTATTTAACCATTAAAGGGCCAACGGTCGGCTGTAGCCGCTCGGAGTATGAGTACGCCATTCCAGCCACAGAAGCAGCAGCAATGCTGAGCCAGCTTTGCGCTAAACCATTGATTGAGAAAACCCGCTATAAAGTTCCCGTTAGCGGGCTGATTTGGGAAATTGATGAGTTTGCAGGTGCAAATCAGGGGCTGATTGTAGCAGAAGTGGAGTTGAGCCATCCTGATCAGCCGATCGCGCTACCCGATTGGATTGGCAGCGAAGTGACCGATGACCCCCGCTACTACAACTCAAATTTAGCCCAGCATCCCTACAGCGAGTGGTGATCCATCATGACTGAGCTTGCTAAAGTGATATAGCGTAGTCCATCCACTAGGAAAGCCAGCCTTGCTAGACGAAAAAGCTAAACGCACCCTTCTGCGTTTTATTCCCCATCCTCTGAATATTTGTGGCGTCAAAGACGGAGACGAGCTGAATGGCTTCACCGTCAGTTGGATGACTCAGGCATCCTTCCAGCCGCCGCTGATTACGATCGCTGTCCGTCAAGACTCTCGCTCCCATGCCATGATCAAAGCCAGCCAAACCTTTGCGATTAGTTTCTTAGATGCGAGTCAGAAAGATTTGGCAGAAAAGTTTTTTCAGCCGCAACGCCGGGTTGGTGACAAATTTGGCGATGTTGAGTTTTACACCGGCGAAGCCACGGGTTGCCCAATTATTCAAGCGGCGTTGGGCTGCGTTGAATGCCAAGTTAAGGGCAGCTTAGAGTATGGTGATCACTCTGTCTTTCTGGGAGAAGTTGTGACCGCCCAAATTCACCAAGAAGGCGAACCGCTGCTAATGAAAGATACGGGTTGGCAGTACGGTGGTTAAGCCGATCAAGCCTGGCTAGAATGAGCCTAGGCAGCTCGGACTGAAGTCAAATTTTGCGATAAATCAATCATTTTTTTAGTGAGTGAGAAAATATGGCTACACTGGTTTTACATCCAATCACTAAGCTTGCCCTTGGTTCCCTCTGTGTGTCTTTAGTTGCGCTCAATTCTCTGCCAGGGCAAGCCCAATCGGCCGGAGATGTAGTGGTGATTGGCAACTCACCGGGGCAATGGTCACAAAATCAGTTTTACTGGAATCAACTCTTGGGATTGAGTGGAGCAGCCCAAGTTAAACAGCCTGCAAACCCGCTTGGCGATCAGGCCGCCGCTAATCCACAAACGATTGAGAAGCAGCTTTTGAGCGGCATTCGGATTTCAGGGATTCAACTCCAACCGATTATCAAGCTGCCGGGATCATCGCAGTTGATTGGCACCCTCACAAACGGCAACAGCCAGCCTGTGACAATTTCTGGGGTTAACTTTAAGGTGGTTGATGATAAAGGTAATTTTATCCAGTCGGGGACGGCTGTGCCGCAACCGGCAACCGTTGGGCCGGGTCAAACCGTCACTTTTCAGACCATGCTCTCGACTGTGCCAGCCGACAGTGGAGCGAGAGTAATATTAATGAATCCGCCCGTCGCAATCCAAGGCGGCGTTTAGCCTTTAGCTAAAGCTCTGGACGATTAAAACCGCCAATTATTTGAGGGTTTCTGGCACATTTTCTGTTGAAAGACCCGCGATCGCCCGCAGGTTTTGGCAGCGAATTAGCTGATCAAAGTCTAAGTTGGGACAATTTTCGAGCGTGGCGACGGCTTGGATCGCCCACAGTAACTGTTGAGCAGCGTCAGCTTCTGAGTAACCTCGGCGCTGAGCAACTCGGATCGCTTCTTGGTCAGCCGCTAGCTCGATTTTGGTGCCACGGCTATTGCGCCAAATTTGCAGCCCCGCGATTGCCCCTAAGCCACCACTGACGGCCACGCCAACCGTGTCGAGCTGGACAAATTCGACAACTGCCCCCAGCAAGCCAGCCGCCATCAGCGCTTGATAAACGTCTGGCTTAAACCAACTGCTGACCTTAAACCAGCCGACCGCTCGCAGAAGCAGCAAGTCTCGTTTCGGTCGCGATAGCTGGCTCCAGAGGTCAAAGTTGATCGAAATCGGCTGTCCTGCCCAAGGTAGGGAGGTGCGATAACTAATCACTTGGGGTTGTTGAGGTTTGCTGACAATTTTGGCAGCCATTCGGCCAGAGGCTGGCATGATATCAAGCAGACGGCGAATTTCAGGCTCAGGGTTAATCACGTTTTGTTCCCAAAATTTGAACTGCGGGTCGTTATCCAAAATCATGCCAAATTCTATCGCCATTGCCACAATTGTTTAAAAGACATCCATGAATCCCTTTGACCCAACTCCGCCCGCTTGGACTCTGACCGCTCGCCACGCCATGAGCTTTCATTGTCCACGCTGCCAATTGAGTAGCGCTGAAGCCGAGGCAGTTTGGATTAACCGCCGCTCTCCGGTTTACACCGATATGCAGCAGCGCAAGTGGCAAGAGTTCTACCATTGTAGATGTGGCGCGCCTTGGTGGGCTTGGAGCAGCGATCGCCCCCGCTCTAAATTTGCTCAGCCGGATCCCAGATTAGGTTTCTAAAAATCTTATGAATTGGCTGGAAATGAGAGGAAACTGGGTTTTAATCCCTGCTCGCCCGATTGGATTGATTCATTTTTTGGGAGGCGCTTTTGTGGCTGCTGCGCCCCAAACTACCTATGCGCGTTTGTTAGAGTATTTAGCTCAGCAGGGTTACGCCATTATTGCCACCCCGTTTATTAACACCCTCGACCATCAGGCGATCGCGATCGAGGTGCTCAACAAATTTGACCTTACCTTAGAGCGCTTACAAGACCAAACTCGCCTCAAACGCTTTTTGCCGATTTATGGGCTGGGGCACAGCATGGGCTGTAAGCTGCATCTGCTGATTGGCAGTCTGTACGAAGTCGAACGGGCTGGCAACATTTTTATGGCCTTTAATAACTACAGCGCTAGCGCTGCGATTCCCTTGGTGGAATCCTTTAATCTCGGTGCTACCGTTGAGTTTACTCCTAGTCCTCAGGAAACCAAGCAGCTAATTCAAAAGTATTACCAGGTGCGGCGTAATCTACTGGTCAAATTTAGTAGTGATGAGATTGATCAAACCCTGCCCCTGAGTAAAGTCTTGGATCAGCGCTTTCCCAATCTGACAACGATTCAGCAGCTACCCGGAAACCACCTCACTCCTTTAGGTCAAAACTTACCGTGGCAAACTGGTGTTGCCTTTTCACCTCTAGATGCGGTTGGGCAGTGGCTACGCCAAGAAATTTTCCGCGAACTGGCTCTGCTGGAAAAAACAATTTTAGATTGGCTGAATCCGGCCGCCAGCTTTAGACGCTAGGCTTGCCAAATTCAATTTTTCTGTCAGTCTTGCCCAAATTGCCTGCCACAGTCTGCTGCAACTAAAAACTAAATCGGCTCATTTTAAAGCCGTTTTGGCTTGGCATCCGAACTATTAACAGAAGCAGCGATGGAGCAATTGAGCGATCGCATTTCTGCCCAAGAGATGTTTTTGATCAACCCTTCAAGCTGATTTCAAGCCTAATTTTACTCACCCTATTTCTGAATAACTAAAGAGGAAATGATGTCTTACTCAACAATCGAAAGAACTGCAGTCACCCAGGTTGAGGTTAACCCTACCAACACCGCTGCTAAGCAAAGCTGCCTATCTGCCCAATGGCTGGTTGAAGACGGCAAATTAATTTGCAAATGGAGCGTCGTCAATTTGGAGTGATTTTGAGTCGTCTGAGCTTCCGCGCCCTCTGTTACCTGGCCGGCGAGTAGGGCGATCGCGATCCATACCTTGCGAACTGACAATTCAGAAACTCATTTTATGCCTAAAAATATGGGAAGCAGTCAAAGGTCAAATGGGGAAAAAGAGATTCTGGCGGTGATTGTTTTGCTATTGGTCGCCGTTGCAAATCTGCCCACACTCTCGCAATGGGTAGCACCATTTACCGTCAACAGCAGCGAACTGCCAAATCTGGGCAATCGTAACTCTCCGATGCTGAAGCTGACTAACAGTACCTGGATTTGAAGCCGCTGTTAGCTGATCAGGAAATTAGGATCATCGAAGTAGTAGCTGCCCGCTGCCGCCAAGATCCGCTCAAACAGTTAACGATTAGAGACGGTCAAGCCGATCGCGGAGAATTTGAATTTGTTTTTCGATCGCTGCTAAAGCGTCCCTGGCTCCCTGTACCACCTCAGCCGGAGCGTTGGCGGTAAACCCAGGATTACCCAGGCGAGCCGTTAATCCTTTTGCTTCTGCTTCTAGCTTGGTTAAGCTTTTTTCGATTTTCGCTCGCAGGGCGGCAACATCGACGACGCCGGCCAGTAAGACCAAAACTTGCACCGTGCCGACAACGCCGACGAAGGTTTGAGTCGTTTCTGTCTCTAGGGTTGGCGTAATTGTCAATTCGGCAACCTTGGCTAAATCTCGGATGTATTCCTGTCCAGCTTGGAGGCTAGTTTGTTCGGCTGAATCTTCGGTTTGCAAGATCACTTCAATCGGCAGCCCAGGCTTAATTTCAGCTTCTGCCCGCAGATTTCTGATTGTGCGGATGGTCTCCATGACTAACTCAAACTGCTGTTCTAGGGCAGAATTGTAACCCTCAGTGATGACTGGATAAGCCTGCACGGTCAAAAATTCTCCTGGCTGGGCTTGCGTCAGGGTTTGCCAGAGTTCCTCCGTAATGTGGGGCATAAACGGATGCAGCAGTTTGAGGATGCCTTCTAGAACATGGGCCAGGGTTTGCTGCGCCGCCAGCTTAGCAGGGCTAGCCTCAGTCCGCAGCCGGGGCTTGACCAGTTCAATGTACCAGTCGCAAAAATCACCCCAAATGAACTCGTACACGCCTTTGGCAGCTTCGCCCAAACCATAAGCTTCGATCTGCTGGCGGGTTTGCTGCACGACCTGCTGGTAGCGAGACAAAATCCAGCGATCGGCCAGTTCTAGGTTTTCTGAATTGGGTTGCCCCAACTGAGCCGGAGTCTGCCCCTCTAAATTCAGCATTACAAACCGGGAGGCATTCCAGAGCTTGTTGGCAAAGTTGCGAGAAGCTTCCACCGTTGCCGACTCGTCGGTTTGGCGATTGTATTCTAACCGGATATCTTGACCGGCCCCGACCACTTCTCGAATTAAGGTATAGCGCAGAGCATCGGTGCCATATTTGGCAATTAACAGCAGGGGATCAATGCCATTGTTGGCCGACTTGGACATTTTTTTGTTGTTTTCATCCCGCACCAGCCCATGAATATAGACATCCTGAAACGGCATTTTGCCTGTGAAATGCCCCGACATCATCGTCATCCGCGCCACCCAGAAGAAGATAATGTCAAACCCAGTCACCAGCGTTGTGGTCGGAAAATAACGATCTAAGTCCGGGGTTTGCGCAGGCCAACCGAGGGTCGAAAACGGCCATAGCCCAGCCGAAAACCAGGTGTCTAGCACATCGGGGTCTTGGACAAGCTGCACGTCGGAACCAAATTGGGCGATCGCCTGTTCTCTAGCCGCCGCTTCAGTTTTCGCAACCACAAACGGCGTTGTGTCGGTAATCACTCCGTCTGTCTGGCTAACTGCATACCAAGCTGGAATCTGGTGCCCCCACCAAAGTTGACGCGAAATGCACCAGTCTTTCAGGCTGACCAGCCAATCGCGGTAAACCTTTGTCCACCGCTCCGGTACAAAGCGCGGCGAGTGCTGTTCGTCCAGGCAGGAGAGCGCATACTGAGCCAGAGGAGCAATCTTAACAAACCACTGGGTCGAGAGCAGCGGCTCCACCGGCACTTTGCCGCGATCGCTGTAGGGCACGGTATGCTTATAGTCTTCAATTTTAGTCAGCACTCCCAGTTGCTCTAGCTTCGCCACCACCTGCTGCCGAGCCACAAACCGATCCTGTCCCTCAAATTCACCCGCATTTTCATTCAGCGTCCCGTCTTTGTTCAAAATATTAATGAAGGGCAGATTGTGGCGTTTGCCCATGGCAAAGTCATTTGGGTCATGGGCTGGCGTGACTTTGACGCAGCCGGTGCCAAAACTGGGGTCAACCAAGTTATCGCCAACAATCGGAATTTGGCGCTCCAGAATCGGCAGGGTGAGGGTTTGACCAATCAGGTGTTTGTAGCGATCGTCGTTGGGGTTAACGGCTACGGCTGTATCCCCCAGCATTGTTTCGGGGCGAGTGGTCGCCACTTCTAGGTCGCCAGAACCGTCTGTAAGCGGATAGCGAAAATACCAAAGGTGTCCATTTACTTCTTGGTTTTCCACTTCTAGGTCAGACACGGCTGACTGACTGGCCGGACACCAATTCACCAAGTAATTACCGCGATAAATTAGCCCGTCGGCGTAGAGCTGAGCAAAGGCTTCGAGAACCGCCGCTGATAGCCCTTCATCCATCGTGAACCGCTCCCGCGACCAGTCCACCGACAGCCCTAGCCGCCGCAGTTGTCCGACAATTGTGCTGCCAGATTCTTCTTTCCACTGCCAAGCTCGCTTCAGGAAATTCTCTCGACCGACTTGATCACGAGTTTTGCCTTCGGCTTTGAGTTGTTTTTCCAAAATGGTTTGGACGGCAATGCTGGCATGGTCTGTCCCCGGCAACCAAAGCGTATTGCGCCCAATCATCCGGTGATAACGAATCAGCACATCGATTAAGGAATGCTCGAAGGCGTGCCCCATGTGCAGACTGCCTGTGACGTTGGGAGGCGGGATGACAATACAGTAGGGTTCGCCTGGATGGTTCGGATCGGCAGTAAAGACCTCGTTTTGTTCCCATGCTTGCTGCCATTTGGCTTCAGTCAAAGCAGGGTCATACTGACTATTCAGAGGAGCGATCGCAGTCATAAAATTTATTCAAAATGTAGCAAGCACGGAACCATTTGGATCTCTAACGATTCTGACATACTGCCGATTGTCTCAGTCATGCCAACTTTATCTGTGAGTAATGACCAACCCAAAGCTGGCTGAAAAAGTGATTGAACCTAAAATCAACCTGCCGGATTGCCGCTGGTCCTGGCTGGGCAAGCTTTTGATTTTGGCTCAGGTCAGCGCAATTGCAGCGATCGCAGTTGCCCTCGTCAAACCGTCGGTTCCTGACCCCTTAATCGATCAAGTCTCTTCCCCCTTTCCTGGCGTTAGCTATCTCAACCGCCGCATGACAGGTCATCCAGAGCTAAATATGCATGTGGTTAAAATCGACCTTACTTTACCGGGGCTGCGCTTTCAGGTCACAAAACCGACTCCTAATGGTACAACTCCCCTCGAAACCACCCTCAACTTCAGCCAGCGGGTGGGTGCTCAAATTGGCATCAATGGCAATTTTTTCCAATTTAGTCCGACAGCTCATGCCACCATTCTGGGGGCAGCCGCTAGTCGGGGTTGGGGTTATGGGATTGATACTCAGAATTCTGCAGTAACAGGGATCAGTTTTAGTCCGACCAGTCAGGTTAGTTTTCTGCCTGCCACTCGCAAACCAGCTTTGCCGATTTACAATCTGGTGTCTGGGTTTAACTCAGTCACAAGGGGCAATGTGCAGGCAGATCTCTTAGACAAAAGTAAGCGAGCTGCTCGCAGCGCCATTGGCTTAACTCAAGATGGTCGCCAGTTGATTTTGTTTGTAGTAGATGGGCCGGCCTCTGGACTCAGTCGCGGTATGACCCAACTGGAAATGGCCCAACATCTGCAGAGAGATTTTAACGTTTACAACGCAATTAATCTGGATGGAGGCGGGTCATCGACGCTGGTATTCTGCCAATCCAACTGCCGCTTGGCTAATGTACCGTCGTCAACGGTAACCGGGTTGGGCGATCGCGTCGTCGGCAATAATTTAGCTATTTTTGTCCCTTCTGCTTTCCCCAAATAGAATGCAATTAATTTTTGTACCTTCTGCTTCCCTCAGAGCAAGCAGAATGGTATTAATGATTAGCAATATCGCTAGAGAGTGCTTTGATTATGAAGCTTATCTTGGCTACTGCCACTGTCAGTCTGGGATTTTTAGCTGGAATCAACCCTGCTCAGGGCTTCAGCCTCAGCCTCTACGATGGCACTAATGCGGCCCAGCCTCTACCCGTCAACCAAGGGCAACTGATTGGGGGAGCGATTCTAAGTACTGGTTTACCAACTTTTCTGGATGAGACTGCCCTGTCTGGAACGGGTGTCGTAGTTGTAAGTGATGGTAATGGGTCTGAGTATGCTGGTTACGCCAACTTCATCCCGATTCCCCCAGCAGGCATTTTTGTTAATCCTGCCTTTCCTGCCCTTGACCCGACAGTTGGCTATTCTCTCTCCTTTCGAGTTGGCTTTGAAGTCCTCACCTCCAGTGATCCTGACCGAGCGGGTTTTAGCGTCACCCTAGTTAGCAGTAACGGGCAAGGGATTGAGTTGGGGTTTGATCCGAGCAGTATCTTTGCCCAATCAGATACATTTTCGGCGGCAGAGAGGGCACTATTTAGCACCCTATCTACTACCGACTACGTCGTTACTGTTTTGGGCAGCAATTACCAACTGTCTGCCAATGGCACCCCCATTTTGGCAGGTTCCCTGCGGAATTATGTATTTAATCCCGCTACTAGTATTCCTCCCTTAGCCTTTAATCCTTATACAACGAATAATTTTTTGTTCTTAGGTGATAACACTGGACAGGGATCTTCTACTTTTACTTTCGAGTCAGCCGAGATCGCCTTTGTGCCCGTTCCGCCTCAATTTGTTGGTATGGTCTTGTTGGGTGTAATACAACTCTGGCGACGGTTGTCAGCAGCAGCCCCAAAATAAACTCCATCATTCCTGATCTCGCCCTTGCTTGGAGCAAAAATTGTCCTAAATTTGTCAGGATGCTGTCTAAGGTCGGCCCATTCGCAGGATTGACAACCGAAAATTCATATGTGACAAGGGTTTACGCTCAACACCTCTAGAACCATTTGCAATCAGACCAATAACTTTAACAGGAGATAAACTTAAGTTCTCCAAGGTTTTTGTAAAAGAAGACCGTTTCGTGTTGCCAAGACCTACCACCAGAGCCATTCCATCGGTATTCGTGGCTGTCACAGTCGCATCCACTAGATCTAGAACAGGGGGTGTATCGTAAATCACTAGGTCAAAATTAGCCTCAAACTTTGCCATCAAGCTCTTGATCCTCTCCGAGGATAGGACTCTCAAGGGATCAGCTGGAATTCGACCTGCTGTCAATATAAAAAGATTCGGTGCTTGGGGAACTTCGTGGATAACATCAAAGCAGTTTTCATCAATCACCAAGTCCCTTAGCCCTTGATTATTAGTTAATCCCATTCTGTGGTGAAGGTCTGGGTTGCGTAGATCAAGATCAACTAGAAGCACCCTCTGACCCTGGGATGCTGCCATCAGTGCCAAGTGAATTGATACGGTAGTTTTGCCATCACTGGGGTTGACAGAACTAATCGTCAAGGAGCGAACAGGCAGATTAATATTGGAAAAGCGAATATTTGTATAAAGAGACCGACAAGCTTCAGTAAAGAATGGATCATCATAGAAGTGGGCCCTTGGGCTTACACCTAAATTGAAGGGGAGAATTCCAAGCAGAGGTAGATTTGTCTCGTTTTTGAGATCCTCAGGGGTGTAGAAAACGTCCTTGAACTTGTCGTATAACAAAGCTATTCCAAAGCCTAAGAGCAGTCCCATTAGTCCCCCCAATACAACAATTCTTGCGGTGCTAATTAAAATAGGAATGGCTTGTGTTGGAGGGGTCGTTAACTCCCAAGGAACTTCCTTTTGGGCAGCCTCAATTTGCAGTGCTTCCCGCTTAGTTAGAAATTGGGTTAGGTTCTGAGTTGCGATTTCCAGTTCTCGCTGTAAGTCATTATATTGTCGGATCCTGAGTGCCATATCTTTTATGCTAACGTCAAGCAGGTTCCCATTTTGCGCAAGGGCTTGTTTGCGTGCTTCTAATGCCCGAATTTTACTAGCCGTTTCCTGTAATACTTGCTTGGCTTCTCGCTCCAGCAGCGGGAGTAGAAGTGCTCGCTGCTCTTTCAATGCTTGTATTTGGGGATTAGTATTGCTTAATTGAGAAGATTCCTTGGCAATTTGGCTATCAAGGTCTAAAAGCTGCCCTCTGAGCTTTTGGTAGTTTGCGTTCTCAATCAGGGCTGAAGAGGCTATAGTATCAGCGGAAGGCTGTCTGGATTGCTGCCGTTTGAGATCAGCATAACTTGCTAAAGCTTCCTTGAGAGCAAGTTGATTCTCATATCTTTGTTGCTGAAGAGCGTTAATTTGAGTTGATATTTGCTCACTCTGAGTATTGGGATCCGACAAATTATAGGTTTGGCGGAACCGTTGTAATTGTGATTGCAAATTGTCAACGCGGGCTTTTAAGGTGGGCAGTTGGGCATCAACAAATCGAGTGCCCTGCCTGATATCTGCCTGCCGACTTTCCAAGCTATATTTAAGGTAGGATTGGGCGACTTGCCTGATTACTTCTTCGACTTCAGTTGGATCTGTGCCTTGATAGGTTACCGTCAGGATATCTGTATTGCTGGAGTTTTCCAGACTTAGAGATCCAGCAAGTGAATCATAGCTAATATTTGGGTATTTAGGCCTTAGGCTGCGAGCAATTGGTTCCAACAACTTAGGACTGACTAAAACCTTTAAGAGTGTTCCATCTCCCTTTAATGAATAAGGGTTAGTAAGGTTACTCGAGCCAGCAGCTTGAGATGAAGGTGAAGTCAACTGACTTTCGGGAGTGGAAGATTGAACTAATAGGTCAAATTTCGCCTGATAGCCTTTGGGGGAGAGCTTTGCCCAGACATAGACAAGTGCCATAGTTGTGATAGTTACACCGATGATGATCGGCAGGCGACGCCGAAATATCAACAGTAGTTCACCAAGGTCTAATCCGCCCTCTTCATTTTTAGACTCGAGCTGGCGATCGGGTTGGAAAACCTTCTCAATTGATCTGCGTGACTGTTCTCTGTTACTTTCATTTGACTCCGAATTATTCTCGATCTCCATTAGTCCTTTATCCAATTTTATTCACTAAGAGATTAGATTTGTCCGAAATATAAATTAATCGTAAACCCCTCACGAGGTAAGCCATTTAAGTCTTTTCATCAATTTACAAGCATTATATGTTTATTATCTCCCTTGCCGCATTGTCCCAATTTCGGGCTCTCGTCCTCTTCTCATGATCCGGTTTACAACTCCCAGCTCTCTTAGGTGACACGTTGCTTACACCAGTCAAAATGAATCTGGTTCTTTCGGATTTTATGCAGAGATCTGAGGGTTGCTACCTCTAACCATTTATCGAACCTGTGATCAGGAGATTGTGTGACCCGTTGTTATGGTACCCAAAGCGATTGAGATCCTCAACATATCCATAGAGCACCAATCTGGATTGGTAGCGGTCGCTCCGCTGCCATAGGCATGAAAAAGAAGTCTCTTTACTCGACGTCTAGAACCGTAGAAAGGTCATCGGCGGTGATCTTAGACACAAAAAATGTAAAGAAAATATAAATTTTTGAATTCGAGACTTGTGTAATCGAATCCGTTAAGCAATAATTCCGTAAGAGCAGAGTTTGCATTTTGATTCAATCCTAACGTTAAGCATCATGATGCTAACTAGTCCGTTCCCCGCGTTGATTTTTAGGAGTATATTCTGTCGTGAAGATAAAGTTTTCTCTTGCGGGATTGAGGCTGTTGCCCTCACTATCTCCACTGTCTTATTTGCAAGCATATAGTCTGCAGATATTCAATTCTATGTCTAATCATATACAACTGGCAATTCTGATACCCTTCTTAAGGAATTATCGTATTTTACTGATGCTTCATACCTAAAGGCTTGGATTTTCCACAAGCATCTAGAGTGATCTTAATATATCTGCTTCCTTAAAGCCTAGCGCAACTCATATTTGTGCTTAATACTGGTGCAAGTAGCATGCAAGCGAATCAGGAACTTGCTTGAAGATCTCGTCATTGGTAGGGGTCGGAAATTGAATAGCGGGGGTTAAGCAGCTTGGCTTTTTTGCCAATCAAACTCCAAACATTCGCTTACGGTAAGGTGTACTAAATCTACACCTATCTCAAGCAGATTTTCCACTCTTGGTTAACTCTATTTAAGCCGATTTGCTCTATTTAAGCCGATTTGCTGTAAATGGTAAAAAATTTTTCTGCAAAAAAATAATCATCGAAACGTTGGTCTGTATTCAGGATAGTTATTAATATTCGATGTTCAAGTTTTTCAAGCTTGGAGCTTGAAACCTTAGTTTTTTATTGCTTTTTTTGTCTATGTCAAGAGCTGAAACCCTCATTCTTTCGTTGCAAGAATATTGTTTAACAACGACTTGAACGAGTGATGTCTTCAAATGGTTGTCTTCGTTTTTGTCCGTCTATTAAGTTCCCGAGGTTTCAAAACATATGGTTAGAATACAAAGGTTTTTGCGTACTGAACTTGTCTTGGGTTTCCCCATTTCTGCTTTGCCCTTTCGTCAGGTAGTTGATCTGTTGCTAGGTTGGGCAAAGGAGGGCGAAGGGAAAATGGTTTGCATTGCCAATACTCACATGCTTGTCGAAGCTCATCGGAATAACGAGTTTGCTGATGTGCTGCAACAAGGAAGCTTGCTTACTCCTGATGGGATGCCCTTGGTCTGGATGCTACGATCAATGGGGGTTTTGCACCCAGAGCGAGTTGCAGGGCCAGATCTGTTTGTTGCGTTGTGTCAACGTGCTTCTGCAGAAGGTTTGAGCTTGTTCTTTCTTGGATCAGAGCAAGCAATTTTAGACCGGATGCACCAGCGTTTGGAACATGAGTTTCCTGATTTGAAAATTGCCGGTATGCTACCGCTTCCATTTCGCCCACTCACGTCTGCTGAAGACGAGTCAGTAGTAAATACTCTTAACTCAAGTGGAGCCGGGATTGTGTTTGTTTCATTGGGCTGTCCTAAACAGGAGAAGTGGATGGCGAAACACAAAGAGCAGGTTAAGCTAGTGATGATTGGTGTAGGGGCAGCTTTTCCGATATATGCTGGTCTACAGCAACGGGCTCCCGGCTGGATTCAGAAGAATGGGTTTGAATGGTTGTTCCGGCTAGTTCAAGAACCCCGTCGCTTGTGGATTCGCTATGGCACTACTATTCCTGTTTTTGCATGGTTGGCTCTAAAGCAATTACTTGGTACTGCAAACCTATCTCAACCACTCCCAGCTAGGAAACGTTTAACTGGCTCGGCAATTGAGGTGGTTCTCAATAACAGGAAATAAGCAACTGTTTAGTCACTGAGATCTCTGCTGAAAACACTTTGATTTAGATTGTTGGGACGCGGGCGAACCTGTGGCATAAATTAAATATTTCTGTGCCGTGTTATGTTTTACCCAAGAAATGGGTAACCTAAGAAAAGCTGCGATGGGTAAAAACAATAAGAAACTGAAAATGAACTAAGGGATCATGTTTTTACAACTGAATACTTCACTTGTTATTAAGGAGAGAGCTTTGACGGTCAGTATAGATCTCAGTTCCTCCAACGTAATCTTCCTATCTTTTTTGATATATTAGTGCGGGAGGTCGAATTGCAGAAAAGGTGCGATCGAAATCGGAAGCGCTCAAAGCGGCGTGAAATTTATTGTCCTATTCATGAATGTCATCTCGATAGCGTTAGCCCTAAATATCGATTGTTTGCAGATTGCGCCAACCAATTACAGCAGAGAGGTGTTCCTCGCGAAAATGCGTTATTACTGGTAGCAACACGGACAGCAGTTCCTTTAGAAGGAGAATGGGTAGAATCTTTTTGGTGCGATCGGTACGTACTCTGATTAAACCCTGCTTCGGAATCTTGACCCGATTAAGCATGAAGTATTCGTTTGGTCTGTAAAATTACAATGTATGAAAAGCAAGCCTCAAAGATTATTTTGATCCCTATTTTCCATTGGTCTGAATCTTAAATAACTTGACACTGTTAAGCTTTTACCAAGAGTGAAATTGGCTGGGGAGAAAGAGTAGTTTCTTAGATAGGCTTTGGACTCAAGGGATTTCTTAATGCTTTAACGAGGGAGCAAAAAATATGGGGACAACACTGGATTTCACTAACATTGACTGGGAACATGAATTTGCCATTAGTGCTCCCATTGAAGGTGTTGTTGGCACAATGACTGGACAAGGACAACTTGCAGATGGAGATAAGATTATTTTCTGCTTGCAATGTCATGTGAATGAAGTTGAATACTATAGCAACGCCTCAGATATATGGCGGGCTGAGATTTCGCTTCAGGGGCCAGTATCGATTAACTCGATTCCTGGAAAAAACAGGCTTGAATCGGTAAAAAATATCATTGCGAAGTTGGGAGATGCTTTGCATGAAATTGATGTATATCTACAGGTTGAGAAGCTATTCACTAGAGATCGTCTGACTCAAGTTGCAAATCGAGGCCGTTTTGAGTCTCTCTTATTGCAGGAATGGAAGCGTATGCAACGAGAACAAAAGCCAATTTCACTAGTACTTTGTGCTTTTGACGGTTGGAATGACTATAAATCAGCCCATGAGCAGCCTTCTAGGGATGAGTTTCTAATCGAGGTTTCTCAGTTAATCCGTTCCTGTGGCAGCCGTTCTACAGATCTGACCGCACGGATTCAAGAAAATGTTTTTGCGATTATGTTGCCCCAAACACCTTCAGAAGGAGCGATGAAAATACTAGAAAAAGTACGCTTCCGAGTGAGTGATTTGCAACCATTTGTGGGGGAAGATCAGTCTAATTTACGGTTGCGCCTAGAAACGGTAACAATGATGCCCAGTTCGGGTACTAGTCCGCAAGCTCTAGTTCTGCGTGCTGAAAATTTCTCACTAGAAGCTTAGGAGTCTTACAAAAATAATTTGCGTAACTTTTCTGTTTCAGCACTCACCGAAATCGCTACGTTAAATTGAGTATGGATAAAATCTCTGATGATTTAATTGACCTCGGGCAAGAAAAAAGTCCTTATCTTATTTTTCTCAGGGGGAGTGCTACAGTTGGACATACCTTAATTGCAGGTATTTTCGACAAGGATAGTTTTACTTTAGCCGGTGCGGTTGTTAACTACCAATGGCAACAGTCAGCAAAAGGCAATTGGATCGATATTGTTGGAGAAACAGCGAGGTCACTAAAATTAACTGATTTTCTACTCGAGCAGCAGGTGCGGATGTTGGCAAGCTGCGTCGATTCATTGGGCAGCAGCAAAGTCGTTGCCAGTTCTGGAGTGACTGTAGCGGCGCAAAATGCGATCGTCCTGGAAAATCAAAAGCCTGGGACAACTGCTTGGAGAATTCTCAGCACTAGTCAAGCAACCACAGAAATCCTTGGCTATGCCGATGTCACAAGTATCAACAAAGGACAAGCCATCAACTTCAAGGTCTCTCTTGAGCAAGCTGGACAATACCAGATTGATGTCTATCGATTGGGTTACTACGCTGGAACTGGCGGTCGGCTTGTCGCCAGCGTCGCTGGGCTTAAGGGTGTGACTCAAGCAAATTCAACACTTGTTAATCCAAGCACTAAGCTGGTTGAGTGTAAATGGAATACTTCCTATACTTTGCAAACTGGTTCGGACTGGACTAGTGGGCTTTATTTTGCCAAGTTGACTAACAGTGGAACTGGTAAGCAGAATTATATCCAGTTTGTAGTGCGCGATGATAATCGTCCTGCTGATATTGGATTCCAAGATGCCATTGCTACAGCTCAAGCCTACAACAACTACGGTGGTTATAGTACCTATGACTTTAATAGTGCTGGTAAGGTGCGTCCCACTTCTACAACGACCACTAACATTCAAGCGCTAAATCGTAGCTGGCAAGCACTTTTGAAAATCTATCTCAGATTCATACTTACAAGACTGGTATGTACTGTAAGGAATAAAAACCTAATTCCTGCGAAATGGACGCGGCTCAGCTCTATAATCGCAAGATTGGAACACGGACACACCGATGTTGATGGTCAACGCGCCTACCAGGTATCCTTTGACCGACCGTTCCAGTACAATACTCCTGCTTTTCCTGCCCAACGGTACAACAATCCGTTGACTTGGGAATACAATATGATTCGCTGGCTGGAATCTCAGGGTTATGATGTCTCCTACTACACCAACCTGGATGTGAGTATCAATCCTTTGCAATTACATTCTCAGAAGACATTCCTATCAGTAGGTCATGATGAGTATTGGTCAAGGGAACAGCGCAATAATGTCGAACAAGCAAGAGATAATGGCATTAACTTGGCATTCTTCTCTGCCAATACTGCCTGTTGGCAAGTCCGGTTTGACCCCTCTAGCAGTGGTCAGGCTAACCGCGTGATGACTGTTTATAGGGATGATTCTTATCCTGCAATCGGTACAGGTGCGTCGATCGATCCCATTGCCCAAACGAATCCTGCTGCCGCAACTACGCTGTTCCGTAGTTCTGAAGTTAATCGCCCTGAGAATGCTTTGCTAGGAGTCGGATACATTGGGGATTGGAGTGGTTATAACGTTTACAATGGCTTTGACTATGTGGTCAGTAATGCTGCTGATCCTTACTACGCTCATACAGGTCTCCAGAATGGGGATAAACTTAAAGGCTTAGTGGGCTATGAGTGGGATGCCGTGTTGAACAACGGCTTTACCCCGGCGGGCTTGGTTGTATTATCGCAATCACCAGTTCAACTCCAAGGCCCGCTTCCGCCTCTTCCTCCGGGAACTAATACGACGATCTCAAATGCTGTGCGTTACACAGCAGCCAGTGGTGCCAAGATTTTCTCTACTGGCTCTATCCAATGGGTATGGGGATTAGATAGCGATGGTGTGACCGATCCTCGGGAAGATATTTGTGCCAAACAAATTACCGTGAATGTCTTTGCTGATATGGGAGCCAAACCGCAAACGCCTGACGCTGGAATTGTTGTTTAGAACGACGAGTCAAACTAAGATCGCAATACTCAAATCAGCTTCAGGAAAACGACTAAGAGCAATGCAAAAAACGTTTAGCGATACCTTAAGTCTGTGGCAAGACGAAGGTCGCCAGGTAATTCCAGAAAATCATGCTAGATTTCGCGGCTTGGTGGCACAGGCTGCCAAGCACGTCAAGCATCGCCAATATCGCATGGCAGCCGTCTATGGGGAAATGGCAGCAGCGTTTGCAAGCGGAAAATCCTGCGGCTTGTTCTCAAGCCCAGAGCTTGAGCAGGTTCTCGTCTCGATTGGAGAAAATGTTATCTCCAGTCGGAATGATGGTACATATAACACTCAGCCCAATGGGATTAGGCAAGTGTTGCATGTTGCCACATCCATGGGGTCAATTGGTGGGCATTCTCGCATGCTGTGGCGATGGATACAACAAGACAAAGAACGTTCCCACTCTCTTGTTTTAACAAGACAAGATCTGAAAGAAATTCCAGAACTCTTGCAGAATGCAATTTCAAAAAGTGGTGGCAAGATACATTTGTTAAATAGAAGTGCTGGTAATTTGATCAGCTGGGCTCAGTTATTACGAAAAATATCTGCCACAGCGGATTTGGTTGTCTTGCATACCAACAGCAATGATGTTATCCCCGTAATTGCGTTTGCCAAGAAGGAAAACAGTCCACCGGTCATTCTTCTAGATCATGCAGATCACCTATTTTGGCCGGGTATTGGAATTAGCGATTTGGTCGTGAGCCTGCGCGAATCTGGAATGCAACTCGCACGGCATCGAAGAGGTATAGAACCAGAACGAAATGTATTACTTCCTGTAATCCTAGAACCCACTCATCGAAAATTATCACGGTTGCAAGCAAAACAACAACTTGGCATTCCCGAAAATAGTATTCTGATCCTATCAATCGCCAGAAGGGTTAAATATAAAACGATAGCCGGCCTTAGTTTTGCTGATGCACATATTCCAGTTTTAAGTCAATTTCCCGATGCTATGCTCATTGTCATTGGACCGGGGCAGCAAGCAGATTGGCTCCCCGCTATTGAGCAAACACAGAGAAGAATCCGTGTATTGAGTGAAACGGAACATACAGATGTCTTCTACCAAGCGGCTGATATCTACGTCGATTCGTTTCCGTTTGTATCAAATACCTCATTGTTAGAAGCAGGTAGTTATGGTACTCCATTAGTCAGTCGATATCCCTATAACTCTGAGGCATGCGGAATTTTAGGTGCAGATATGCCAGGCTTAACCGGAAACCTAATCCGTGTCAACAATCTCGAAGACTATACTGCCGTTTTAGCCAACCTTATTCAGAATTCTGAATTCAGACTGTCTTTGGGGGCAATCACTCAAAAGAAAATCACTGAGACTCATCTAGAGGATCATTGGCAAAATTTTCTCGATCAAACTTATCACGATGCAGTTACTGTATCTAAAATTTCTGCTGCTCCCAATCAGAAAGATCAGATGAGTTTAGGCGAGCCAGATATATTGATGCCTCGAGTACATGACATTGATTTCACGTTTGATCAGTTGGTTCAGTGGAACTTGCCCTTAATGCCTTTTACTGCCCGGTTAAGCGCATGGCTAAGGTTGTTGAAAAAGCTGGGATATCAAAAAAATCCGCTTAATCTTTTACTGCCAGAATGGATGCGCATGCGCTATTATTCACGCGCCAGTTCTTCCTAGCGATCCTGCTTGGCCTCACACGAACATTTGAGAATTGTGAGCTAAAGACAGGCTCAGCTCGATGGTATATTTTGAATACATCCTTTGTCGAATATGATGATTATTTCAACATTAAAATTCTCTAAGTCTAAAGAGGTTTCATGATTGTAGATACTGACAGCTTAAATTTTGAAAAACCCTCGCAGTCCTCTCAAGAAAAAGAAACTATTTTTGCGGTCTGTGCGGCGGATGATCGCTATGCCATGCCATTATCGGTAATGGCTCGCTCAGCAATTGAGAATCTCAAGGAAGATTTTTCTCTGTTATTATTTATTATTGATGGCGGTATCACCAAGAAAAACAAGCAGAAGATCTTAAAAACCTTAAGCTCAGAAAAGTGTGAGGTGGTCTTCATCGACAAACCAGATGGGCTAACCCAAAATCTTGAGCAGGCTTATCAATACACGGTAACAGCAGGCAAGGCTAAAGATTATATTTCAATTGCCCAGTACTATCGGCTCCTAATCGCAGAACTTTTACCAGAGCAAGCCCAAAAGGCAATTTACCTCGATAGTGATTTAGTCATTCAAGGGAATTTAGGCCAACTTTGGCAAGCAGATTTAAATAATAACTACGTCCTAGCAGCCCAGGATACCTGGGTGCATTCTGTCTCGGCAGCGAATGGGCTGCTCAACTATCGTGAGCTAGGCATTTCCCCCGATTCTAAATATTTCAATTCAGGCGTCCTAGTTATTAACATCAAAAAATGGCGGGCTGAAAAGGTTTTTATGACTGCTGCAAATTACCTCAATCAATATAAAGATAAAATCATCTATGGCGATCAGGATGTTTTGAACGCTATATTTGCCGGTCAATGGGGAGAACTTAATCCTCGTTGGAATGTTACTGCCAGAGTCTATGAATACAAGTCATGGGAGGAAAGTCCTTATTCCAAACAATGCTACAACGAGCTCACCAGTCAAGATCCCTATATTATTCATTATGTATCCGGTGAAAAGCCTTGGAACTCAGACCATGTCCCAATGAAAGAGCATTTCTTTCGCTATCTCGATATGACCGCATGGTCTGGTTGGCGATTTACTTTTTGGACTAAACTTCGGTTGAACCTTGAGTATAAACTGCGAAAATTAATCGGGAGCATCTCAGTTTTGCGATGAGTAAATGTACTTAAGGCAAAAAAATCAAACCCATGGGACATTCAAGGAGTCATCGTTGGAGAGTGAAGCATGACCCCTGAAGAAGAACAAATCGTCAAA
>JAESGG010000072.1_pt1 | contig 36222 bp, 32 predicted proteins | sample 9266231 | NCBI WGS metagenome assembly JAESGG01 (sample SAMN14515337, study PRJNA621664) | algae metagenome | isolation source: Aphanocapsa sp. GSE-SYN-MK-11-07L and co-occurring heterotrophs from wet... | place: USA: Grand Staircase Escalante National Monument, Utah | collected 2006-04-16 | reverse complement strand
TTTGTCTTTAACCTCGTCTTCTGTTAGGTGAGGTTGAACGTAGCTCACTCGGCTCATAAAATCTGGAAATAACGACTGAGTTTCCAGATTACCTAAATAACGTGTCTAGATGCAAATTGGTATCAGAAATGTTTTCAAACCGAAATCAAACCCAGCGGTTCTACCCGTCTCGAATCTGGTTGCTGGTTCAATCACATCGTCTGTCTTGGAAACTTGCTTCAACCGGGGGAACCCCGGCAACTCGGCATAAACGGGCGGAATCTTCCCCCTGTTTATTGCCTGTGCTAACTTGTTTTTCTGTTGCTGAGCGTTCGACTGAGCGCTCACGCCGAAGTCTTGTCGAAGCATCCCACCCTTAAAAAGAGGTGGGCTTTCAAACTGCGACATCTCTTGTAAGATTGCCCCAGCAGCACCCCCAAACGAATCCAACTCCTCGATCAAGTTTTCAACATCCACTTGCTCCCACTGCTGAGCTTGCAGCAGTCCAATTTGGTGCTGCGTCCAAGCGAAAAGGTCTTGGTCATAGAGGGTTGTCGTTCGCATCAACTTCACCGTAGTTTCTGGGTTTGCAGATCTGACTCGACTTTACCAACCGGGAATCCAGTTGGTGCCAGCTAGGGGCAGGCGGGCCATGGCGGCGGCTTCTAGGGTGAGGGCGGCCAGGTCTTCTGGTTCCAAGTGGTGGACATTTTGTTTGCCAGCGGCACGGGCGATCGTCGTTAGTTCCATCGTCAGGGTTTGCAGGTAGTTGCGGAGATGACGAGCGGCGATCGCTGGCTCCAACCGCTGCTCCAAAATTGGGTCTTGGGTGGTGATGCCAACCGGGCAGTTACCCGTGTGGCAGTGGTGACAAAAGCCAGGTGCCGTGCCCAACGCCGCATAATCCTCAACGGCAGAATGGTGCTCACCCGCTTGGAAATAAGTATCGCGGTTGCAGCCGAGGGCAAACAGCGCCCCTTGACCAATTGAGACGGCATCGGCTCCCATTGCCAATGCTTTAGCCACATCTGCCCCCGTCCGAATTCCGCCAGAGATGATCAGTTGGACTTGCCCAGTCATCTTCATTTCGGCTAGGGCTTCCACGGCTTGCCGGAGAGCCGCCAGGGTGGGGATGCCGACATGCTCAATAAACACTGATTGGGTGGCGGCTGTGCCGCCCTGCATTCCATCGACCACGACGACATCAGCCCCAGCTTGGACAGCGAGTTTGACATCGTGGTAAGGACGAGAAGCGCCAACTTTGACGTAGATTGGCTTTTCCCAGTCGGTCAATTCGCGCAGTTCTTGAATCTTAATCGTCAGATCATCGGGGCCCGTCCAATCGGGATGGCGACAGGCCGATCGCTGGTCAACCCCTTCCGGGAGAGTCCGCATACCGGCCACTCGTTCGTTCACTTTCTGCCCCAGCAGCATCCCGCCGCCGCCCGGTTTAGCGCCCTGTCCAACCACAATTTCGATCGCATCGGCTTGCCGGAGATCGTCTGGATTAAAGCCGTAGCGGGAGGGCAAGCATTGATAAACCAGAGTTTGAGAAGATTTGCGCTCCTCTGGCGTCATCCCACCGTCGCCAGTGGTGGTTGAGGTACCGATTTCTGTCGCCGCCAGCCCCAAAGCTTCTTTGACGTTGGCAGACAGCGAACCAAAGCTCATGCCAGCGATCGTGATCGGGGTTGCCAATTCAATCGGTTTGCTAGCATAGCGCGTCCCCAAAACAGTTTTGGTCACACACTTTTCCCGATAGCCCTCCAGCGGGTAGCGAGACATCGAAGCTCCTAAGAAAACCAAATCATCAAAGTGAGGCAGCTTCCGCTTGGCGCCTAAACCGCGAATTTCGTACAGCCCGTGGGCAGCGGCGTTATAGATGTAATTTTGAATTCGGCGATCGTACCCGGCGGATTCTTCCCGCGCGATTGGCTGATTGGTTGGCTGCGTTTCTGGGCCCATGATTAGTATTCCTAGTGATAATTCTGAAGCCCCCTTTTGAAGGGGGTTGAGGAATCGAACGATGTGAGTCCTACGCACATTTAGCCAGGCTCAATACTCCTGATTTGCATCGACATTCCAGTGATAGAGCTGCTTGGCGGAAGCAATCCGCTTAAACTCCTGCGGGTCGTGGCTGAAGCCAGCTTTGTCCAGTAAATCGGCAACGGTGGCATAGTCGGCTTCAGCCATTGGCTCAAATTGGGCATCGGCTCCTAAGGATTTGATTTCGCCTCGGACATACAGCACTGCTTCGTAGAGTGAATCACCGATCGCATCGCCAGCATTCCCACAAACCACGATTCGCCCTGCCTGAGCCATAAACGCCGTAAAACTACCCACACTGCCACCGACCACAATATCGCCGCCCTTGAGGGAAATGCCGCAGCGCAGCCCTGCATCGCCATCAATCACCAGCAGGCCACCGTGGGCCGATGCGCCAGCCGAAGCAGAGGCAAACCCTTTGACCTGGACTCGCCCGGACATCATGTTTTCAGCCACACCAGTTCCAACATTGCCATGAATAATCACCCTCGCTTGCTTGTTCATGCCAGCCGCGTAGTAGCCAGCATGCCCGTGAATTTCGACAGCGATCGGCAAGTCTAAGCCAACCGCCAAGTTGTGAGCACCGTCTGGATTCAGAATAGTCACGCTGTCAGCCGGATTAACTTGGTGATGCAAGAACTGGTTGACCTGGCGCAACGGGGTTTGCTTGAGGTCAAAACAGGTGGATTTCGCCATTACGCCGTCCATAGGTAAATTTCCTCCGGGGCAGGTTCAAAGATTTCAGCCTGATTAACCTCTGGCAAATGGGCCAAGGAACGAAACTCAGAGGCGATCGCCACATAGTCATCGGTTTCGGCCACGACGGCTGGCTTGCAGGCGAAGGCATCGCGGACTAGGGCAAGCTGGGTTTGGGTGCCAATCAAAAAGGTGTAAAAGCCATCCAGCTCAGTAAAGCTGCTTTGGAGGGCAGTTTTGAGGTCATCTCCCGCCTGCATTCGCCACTCTAAAAATCGACAGGCCGCTTCTGTATCGTTGTCGGTGTCAAAGTGAATGCCGCGTGGTTCCAACTGGCGGCGAATTGAGTAGGGGTTAGATAACGAGCCGTTGTGCACCAAACAAAAATCTTCACCCGCCGTAAACGGGTGGGCCCGATCGGGGGTGACGGCGGACTCGGTGGCCATGCGGGTATGGGCGACAACGTGGCTACCCTGGAGGGCTGCGAGCTGATAGCGATCGACAATTTTAGCCGGACTGCCAGCATCTTTGTACAAGTCGATCGCCCGCCCGACTGACAGCAAGTAGAGGTCAGGGTAGGCGGTTTTGAGCCATGATTTGACCACATTAGAGCCAGTCTGAGTAAGCAAAACCGCCTGGTTGCTGTGGATGTGAATGTTCGCTGCCGGATCGGACTGGACTTGAAATTTTTCCAGCAGCGCTTTCCAGTCAAAGCTTTCTCGATCTGAGTAGAGGCTGTAGCGGCGATCGCCATTCGGCAAGGCTTCCCCAAACACGGCTACGCCAGCCGAGTCGGGGCCGCGCTCTGACATCCCCAACAGCATCGGCACCATAAGTTCACCCAGGGATGCCCGCAACTCCGGCTTTTTAACCAACAAGCCCACAATTCCACACATGGCGGCTCCTAAAACAGTTCTAAATAGCGTTCAACTTCCCAGTCGGAGACGTGGCGCATATACTCCACCCACTCCATCCGCTTCAGGTCAATAAACTCAGCCGCCAGCACGCCCAGCGCTTCTGTAATCACTGAGTCGGATTCCAGAGCGGCGATCGCATCGTTTAGATTTTGGGGTAGGGTATGAATCCCTTTTTGAGCCAGTTCTTCTAAGCTCAAGCCGTACAAATTAATATTTTGCGGTTCGCCGGGGTCAAGTTGCTTGGCGATCCCATCTAAGCCAGCGGCGAGGGCGACGGTGGTTGCCAAGTAGGGATTGCAGGCGCTATCGGCAAGCCGAAACTCCAACCGTCCGCCTGGAATCCGCACCATGCTAGAGCGATTGTTGTCGCCATAGCTGATATAGGCTGGGGCCCAGGTGGCCCCACTCAGCGATCGCCCGACCACTAGCCGTTTATAGGAATTCACCGTTGGCGCACAAACTGCCGTTAAGGCCGGCGCGTGGGCCAGTAATCCGCCTAAGAAGTGATAGGCCAGTTGAGATAGCCCTAACCCGCGCGGGTCGCTGTCATCGCTAAACAGGTTTTGCTGACCATCCGAGAGGGACATATGAATGTGCATGCCTGACCCGGAGCGATTACTGACTGGCTTGGGCATAAAAGTGCAAACCATGCCAAATTCCTTGGCAATTTCAGAAGCCGCCATTTTGAAGAAAATGAACCGATCGCAGGAGGTGAGGCAATCGGTGTAAGTATAATTAATTTCAAACTGACCACTGGCATCTTCATGGTCAATCTGGTAGACATCAAACCCAACGGACTGGAGGCTGCTGACCAGTTTTTCTAAAAATGGGGTACTCCGAGACAGCCCTTTGTAGTCGTAGCAAGGTTTTTCCAACACATCCGTCGAATCAAAGGGATGCAACCGCCCTTGCTGATCTTTTTTGAGCAGAGCAAACTCTGGCTCCAGGCCTGTGTAGAGGGTCAAGCCTTGCGCTTTTAGTTTTTCCAACTGGTTAAGCAAAACTACCCGCGCGTCGTAGGCATAGGGTTGTCCATCGACATGGCAGTTGCAGGCAATCCGGGCAAAGCCAGGCATCCACGGCACTAAAGACAGTGTGGCCAAGTCTCCGATCGCCAACAGGTCATGACTGCTGGGATTCATGCCAAACCCCCAAATCGCGAAGCCAGCAAAGCCAGCCCCCGTCGTCAGGATATCTTCAAAGTGGGAAGCTGGTAAGGCTTTGGTTTTGGCCGCGCCGTGCATATCAACAAACTGCGCCAAGACAAACTTGACTTGGTTGGCTTCTAAAAAGGCTTTGGCTTCAGCGAGAGTTTTCATCAAGGTGTTTCCTTCACCAGCTTGTGGATTGGTTGAATATCGGGCGCACCTAAATCGTGGGCAACTTTGAGCAGGGTTTGGTATAGGTAGGGGCCAAAGGTGCCATCACACCAGATTCGGTAAGTGACTTCGCCGTTAACGGTGATTGGGATCACCTGTACGGTCACGCCAACCATGGTTGTGATCACCAGCGGACGCTCAGCCAAATTGAGCACTTGAAAGTTGATATTGCAGGTTTGCAGCAGTAGTTCGTTGACCGCTGGGCCAGACAGGGCGATCGCTGCATCCTGCCGCAAGACAGGATATACCTGAACCGGAAAATTCTGATTTGCGATAAATTTAGTCCAGGCAGACTCCGATTCGATCAAATATTCATTCAGTCCCAAACGGGCAATTAAGCTGTCTTGATCTAGAGGCAGCCAGGTATTGGGGCGATCGGGAATTGGCAGCAACAGACTGGCCAACCATGCGGCTGCGCCAGACCCCTTGACCCCAAACCGAGGTCGGCTAGACAGGTCGGCGATCGTAATCTGTCCAGTCTTGTCATCACTGCTGAGTCCGTGCAGGGGGCTAACCCGCCTGCCCTTGAGCGCCGATCGCTCTGCTTCTGGCTGAGCAGCTTCGACTTTTTGGCGGAGTGATTCAGGATCATAGAAAGGGGTGGGGCAAACCGTGGCTGTGACCAAGCTACCTTCTGGGGTACGGATTGAAAAGCGATCGCCAAGGTTTAATTCCGGCTTGACGTAGGCTAAACCAATGTAGTGGTCAAGCGTAGGGCTAAAGGCAATGCTGGTGACTCGACCAGCAATCTCGGTTCCTTCAATCACTAAGCAGCACTCTTGGGGAGGCGTGCTAGCAAAATCTTGGGGCAACCGGAAGCCAACTAGCTTTTGTTTGAGCGGTTGTTTGGCGAGAACTTGCAGGCTGCGCAGACCAACAAAAAAAGGTTTGTCTAGCTTGATCGCCCAGTTCAAACCCGCTTCGCGGGGCGTGGTTAAGCCATCGGTATCTTGGCCAATAATCAGATGCCCTTTCTCCAGTCGCAGCAGCCGCTGAGCTTCCACCCCAAACGGACGAATGCCAACCTTTGCCCCCGCCTCGATTAAGGCTGACCAGAGCGCCGGCCCATACTCAGCCGCTACGTGAATTTCGTAGCCCCATTCTCCGACAAAGCCAACTCGCATCAGCAGCGCTGGGATGCCGGCCACCAGTCCCTCCCGTACCCCCAAATAAGGAAATGCCGTCCCCGACAGGTCTAAACTGGTTAGCTTGGCTAATACGCATTGGGCTTGCGGGCCAGCCAGGTTAACCGCCGATCGCGCCCCAGTCAGGTTAACAATCCCACAGTCCAACTGCCAGATCGTGTTCAGCCGCGATAGCTCTCGGTAGACGGCCGCTGCCCCAGAAGTAGTGGTCGTAGAGTAAAAATGTTCTGCCCCCAAGCGGGCAATTACGCCATCGTCAATCACCACCCCAGCTTCATCCAGCATCAGGGCATAGCGGCTGATCCCGACTTTTAGGTTGGCATAGCGCCCGCCGTAGACTCGCTCCAGAAACTCTGCTGCCGCTGGCCCCCGCAGTTCTAGCTTGCCGAGCGTACCAACATCAATCAGCCCCACCTGTTGGCGCACGGCGTTAACTTCGGCTTGGATACACTGTTCACGGCGCAGTTCTAGCTTGCCGAGCGTACCAACATCAATCAGCCCCACCTGTTGGCGCACGGCGTTAACTTCGGCTTGGATACACTGTTCACGGCTTTGGTTAGGCTGGACATAAAATTCTTTACATGAATGATCTTTCGCCCCCCTAGCCCACGCCACTTGCTTCAAGTCGGGGAACCCGCCCAACGCAGTGGCTTCCCAATTCTGGGGGGAACCGGATTTGAAGTCCCCCAATTCTGGGGGACTTAGGGGGCTTGCCGGGTTTCGCGCCGGAGGTCTATAGTATTCCGGTCGTCGCCACTGACCGGCCAGCATAAACACTGCCCCCAAATCTTGATGAAGTTGATGCAAAGGCGTGAATCGCTCCGGTAAAAAGCTTCTGCCAGCTAGGTGAGAAATCGGCACCGGATGAAAGAAGGGGCGGGCCGTGGTTGTGCCCACCTCGGCTGGAGTTTTGCCCAGCGATCGGGCCAAGATCCGAATCGCGTTCATGTTGGAGTGCCTGCCTTGGCTCGGCCCCATCCCAACCGTTGAGTAGCGCTTGAGGAGTTCAATATTGTCAAAGCCTTCCTGAATGGCGTGGTGAAAATCCTTGAGCTGCAAGTCTTCGTCAAAATCGACAAAGTTTTTCCCCTTCGGGTGAGCCACGATCGGATAGGGATGAGTAGGAGATTCACTAGCTGGAGCAATCGCGATCGTTTCCGCTGATCCCAGCCCTAAATTAGTAGCCGCCGCCAGTCCGGCTCTCTGTCCATCCAGTAATTTTTGGGCAAAGTCGTAGACGCCATTCACCCGTCCGCAGGCAAAAATTCCTGGCGGTAAGACTTCTGGGACGTACTGTTCCAGTTCAAGATCAAACCGCATTTTGGTGCCAGCTTGGTAGAGCAAGTTGGCGGCCGGACTCCAACCCACGCTGACTAACACGCCGTCACACTCAATCCGTTGCCGTCGCTCTGGCTGGGGATTGCCCTCGGTATCAACGGGACAAGCAATCACTGCCGCCACCCGATCGCCACTTGAGTTAGGAATCGCCTCGTAAAAGCAGTGCCCCGTTAAGACTGGGATATCAAAAGACTCAACTTTAGCCACTAGGTCAGAATTGCTAGGGCGATCCCGCCAGTCCAGCACGGCAGCGACGGTGACATCGTGCTTGGCCATGTCGATCGCGGCTCGATAGCCATCGCTATTGGCGGTCAAAATTACCACTCGCTCAGCCGGTTTGACGGCATAGCGATAGAGCAAGCGCTGCCCGGCCGAGGCCAGCATCACCCCCGGCAGGTCATTGTTCCGAAATACGGCCGGCTGCTCGTAGGCACCGCTGGCCACGATCATGGATTTGGCCCGCATTTTGACCATGTAGTCTGGGTTGACAAGGGGAATCCAAAAGTCAGCGTAGTAGCCCGCCGCCGTCGTGTCGGTGTAAAGCCGAATTTGGGGATGCTGGGCAACGGCAGCAAGCAGATTGGCGGTTTGGGTGATCGTCCCGTAGTGATAGCCTCCAGACCCGCCTGCCCTGGCGTTTTCATCCACAATCACCACATCTGCTCCCCGCTCAGCCGCTGCCAGGGCGGCCGATAGCCCGGAGGGGCCGGCTCCCACTACCAGCAGGTCGCAAAAATCGTAGCGTTTGGGGGTGCTAATTCTGGGCGTCGTAAAGTCAACCTTGCCCAAGCCCGTCATCGTCCGAATCACTTTTTCCCAGAACGGAAAGCTGACTTTATCCAAAAAAGCTTTGTAGTAAAACCCAACTGGCAAAAAAGCCGAAAACTGGTTGATCAGCCTGGCCCGATCGCGATCAACGCCGCCCCAGGTATTGACGGCAGTAAGTTGCATTCCTTCGACAATCGGTGTGACATCAGCCCGCAGGTTGTGCTGCTGCCCCGCCTGCATCAGCGTATTTATGTCGTGGTTAGCCAGACTGAGAATGCCGCGTGGACGATGGTACTTAAAGCTTCTACCCAAGACAGATTGCCCGGCCGCCCAGAGAGCACTGGTAATCGTATCTCCGGCATAGCCGCTGTAGGACTTGCCTTCAAACGTGAACTGAATCGGCTGCGTCCGGTCAATCCACTCGCTGGGGAGGGTGGGCGATCGCAAGTTCATGACTGCTCCTCCTGCCCGTATAGATAGGTTCGCAAGACCTGATCAATCTGCGTATTCCGCTCGGCAACAAACCAAGTGTTGCTGGGGGTATGGCACCACCATTCGGCTTTGATTCCGGCTGCGCCGTTGCGATGGAAGACATAATCTGCCCAGGTTTCATCGTCTACCTGGTTTGGATCGGGCATTGGCCGCAGTTCCCCACCGCAGATAAATTCAGAAATCGGTCGCGTTCCATTTACCGGGCAAGTCATTAGTTTCATCTTCTGTAGCAGTGGGATAATTCGTGAATTGCAGATTTGCTTGGCCCCCTAAATCCCCCAATGCTGGGGGACTTCAGAACTGACTCCCCCCAAATTTGGGGGGCTGGGGGGGCGAAAAAGGTCAGAAACTTACTCAACTGCGTAACTCCTGTCTTACTTAGGATGGCTATGGTGCATAAGCTTTGGAGTAGCTGATCACTTCTGTAAAATGCTCGACCACGGGAAAAGGCTCGTAAAAATGATGCAAGAGCCGCTTCCACTCTTGAAAGTTAGGGGATTGCTTAAACCCAACCGTGTGGTCTTCCAGGGTTTCCCACTCCACCAGCAGCACGTATTTGCCAGGGACTTCCAGGCAGCGCTGAAGCTGATGGGAGCAGTAGCCTTTGCTGGCAGCAATCAGCGGCGAAGCCTGTTTGAAGGTTTGCTCATACTCTGCTTCCATGCCGGTTTTGACCGTTAACATCACAACTTCCAGAACCATCAATATTCACCTCTTTAATGCCCAACGGATGCCGCGCCTTTTTCACCGACAAGCTGATAGCTGCTAAATCGATCCAGCGAGAATTCTTGAATCAGCTCGTGGTTGCGATCGCCCGCCACGGTCGCTGCCATCGTCTTGCCACAAACTGGCGTTGCCTTGAAGCCCCAAGTGCCCCAGCCGGAGTCCAGATAAAAGCCCTCGATCGCCGTCTTGCCCATCATCGGGGCAAAATCGGGGGTCATATCGGCCATGCCGGCCCACTGGCGGACAATTTTGACATGGGAAAGAAACGGAAACAAATCCAGCATGTGAGCGGCTAAGCCTTCCGTGAAATCTAGGGTGGAGCGAGTCGAGTGCAGCTCGTAGGGATCGAGGGAAGCGCCCATTACCAGTTCTCCCCGCGCCGACTGACTGACATAAACGTGCAGGCTACCGGAGACAATAATCTGATCCAGCCACGGCTTCATTGGTTCACTGACCATTGCCTGCAAGGGATGAATGACGAGGGGCGATCGCAGTCCGACCATCTCCAGCAATTTAGGGGTTGAGCCAGCGACAGCACAGAGCAGCTTGGTTGTTTCAATCTCGCCCTGGCTGGTGGCAACGCCTGTCACTTGCCCCGACTTGACTTTGATCCCCAGCACTTCGGTTTGCTGGTGAATTTCGACCCCACGCTGGTCGGCTCCCCGCCCATAACCCCAGGCCACCGCATCGTGACGGGCAATGCTGCCTGGCGCGTGGTAGAGCGCTCCTAAAATGGGAGTGTGTCCACCGCAGTCAATATCCATTTGCGGGCAAGCTGCGTGAATTTGGTCGGGATCAACCAGTTCGCTGTTGACCCCTAGGTGCTTATTCACCTCTGCCCGCCAGCGCATGGTTCGCAATGAGCTATCAGTATGAGCCAGCGTAAAGTGCCCCCGCGTCGAGTAGAAAATATTCAGGTCAAAATCCTGGGATAAGTCTTGCCACAGCCGCACCGACTCGTCGTAGAACTTGACTCCAGACGGGGTAAGGTAATTAGAGCGAATAATTGTGGTGTTGCGCCCGGTATTGCCGCCGCCCAAATAGCCTTTTTCCAGCACAGCCACGTTGGTGATCCCATGATCGCGGGCCAAATAATAGGCTGCTGCCAAACCATGCCCGCCCGCCCCAATAATTACCGCATCGTAGCTAGGCTTGAGGCGATCGGGTTGCCGAAACATCCGGGGTTCGGGATATTTTTTGGCCAGTCCAAATTTTAAGAGACGGAGGGGCATACAGTCCTCTAAAAGCAGCGCTTACTTAAATACAACCGTCTTGTTGCCGTGCAGCAACACCCGGTCTTGAATGTGATAGCGTAACCCCCGCGTCAAAACTGTTTTCTCAATGTCTTTGCCATAGCGAATCAGGTCATCCACCGCATCAGTGTGGTCAATCCGAATTACGTCCTGGTCAATAATTGGCCCGGCATCTAGCTCAGAGGTGACGTAGTGGCAGGTTGCCCCAATCAGCTTCACCCCCCGCGCGTAGGCCTGATGATAGGGCTTGGCTCCGACAAACGACGGCAAAAATGAGTGATGAATGTTAATAATTTGCCCCGGATAGCGATCGCAGATTTGGGCTGAAAGCACCTGCATATAGCGAGCCAGCACCATCACATCGCCCTTTAACGCTTCATACAAGTACATGACTTTCTCATAGGCAGCAGACTTGGTTTCTAGCGTCACGGGCACATAGTAAAAGGGAATTTCGTGCCACTCAACAAACTTCTGAAAAACCTCGTGATTAGAGATCACGCCCGCAATTTCGACCTCTAAATCGCCGCTCTGCCAACTGGCTAGCAGCTCATAGAGGCAATGCCCAAACTTAGAGACCAAAATCACCACCCGTTTTTTCTGAGCGGAATCTGTCAGCCGCCAGTCCATCTGAAAGGGTTCAGCGATCGCCTGAAACCGCTGACAAAACTCACCCGTCTCAAACGGCAATGACTCCGCCAAAACTTCTTGGCGCATAAAGAACCGCTTCTGCTCCCAGTCAGCATGGTGTTGGGCTTCCGTAATCCAGCCATTGTGGCTAGCAATGAAGGAGCTAACGGCAGCGACAACTCCAACTCGATCGGGGCAGGACAGCGTTAACGTGTAATGTCTGGTTGATGACACGGCTGGGGAGAGCAGAAAATTCTTGACAAGAAACTTTGTTTAACCATGTTCGATCAAAGTTGCTTAAAAGTCAACATAGTTTCCTGATATGATGCATAGAGCGATCGCAGCCCGCTTCGTCAAACTGTCAAACCAATGATTAATGCTCTGCCCAATCTCAGCGATGCTGATGCCCTGTCCCGCTACTTGGGGAATACCATCCGTACCCTGCGCCAGAAGCACGGCTTGACGATCGCTGACGTGGCGGAGCGAATTCCGCTGTCACGGGGCATGCTGTCCAAGATTGAGAATGCTCAAGCTTCGACCAGCCTAGACACCCTTGAAAAAATTGCCAATGCCCTCGGTGTTTCCTTAGCCACACTGTTTCGAGACTACAACGTGCCGGAAGGCGGTGCCCAACTGGTGAAAGCGACAGCCGCAATGGAAGTGGTGCGGCGGGGTACCAAGCGGGGGCATACCTACAAGCTTTTGGCCTACGATCGCGGTCAGACCAAGCTATTTGAGCCATTCTTAATTGAAATGGACGATGCTTCCGAGGTCTTTCCTACCTTTGAGCATCCGGGGACTGAGTTTATTTACATGCTGGAAGGCAAAGTCGAGTATCGGCATGGGCAGCACACTTATCTACTCGAACCCGGTGATTCTCTTACCTTTCGGGGCGACATTCCCCACGGACCAGAGGGTTTAATTAAACTGCCGATCCGATTTCTAGCAATTATTTATTACGCCCATAGTGATTGAGTTTCAAAATTTATGCTAACTGGCGATCGCCAACTCACGCTGGTCAAGGCTGAAAAGTTTTGCGAACTTGATAGGCAGCCGACTCAGTTAGCTTGTACTCACCGCCAAAAGCCTGGGCAAATTCAGCTTCGGTCGCTTCCAGCTCTGGCTTCGGAATTGTAAACCAGTCGTCGGCGGTGGCCCAGGTGATCACAATTGCCAGCTCGTCTAGGTTGTGGGGACTAATCCAAACCTCTTTTTTAAGAAAGCCTTTCCGCTTGACATGATCAGCCGTCCAAACTTCAGCATCCACCATCACAAATTTTTCTCGCAGTTCTGGTTGAACTCGAAAGCGCAGCCACTCAATATACACGGCTTATGTCTAAGGTCTAAAGTTTGATTGCTGTTGGGTCGGGCATTGGTTCTGTCCTGAGCGATCGCTCCAAGCGGGGCTGACCGACCGAGTAGGCGATCGCATAGCTACGGGCTAGCAGCCACAGCCACAGCCCAGGATTGACTTCCTCTAGCCACGGCTGCCACCAGCGCACCAACTGCGGAAACCAGCCGCCCAGCAAGAAATGTAAGAGGGCATCGAGCGTAAAGCTAAAGTAGCTGCCTAACCAGCGAATCATGTCTTTGGGGCCAACCATTTGCCAAATCCAGTAGAGCAAGGTCGGGTTTTTAAATGCAGCCTGAATCGCCATTCGGTTAAACGGCAGCCAGCCCGCCCGATCTTTGATAAACGCCTCAGCCAGTTGGGGCGATTGCTCAGCCAGAATGCCAAAAAAAGTATTCAGCATTGCATTCACCCGATTCGGCGGTAAGTGCTGTCCCAAGGGCACCATCATCCCGCGCGAAAATAGCCAGGTCACAGCCACATTGCTCTGGTAGGCGCGAATTTGCTCTAGGTCACTGGCGCGCAGCAGGTCGTGCTTGAGGGCGGTATCCAGTAAATCCGTCAAGCGCGGAATATTTCGGACTAGGGAGCCAAAGCCAGTAAAAATCAGCGGCGACTGGAGCGAAGCCGCATCGCCAATCGAGGTCAGGCGGTCGAAGGCCACCCGCCGATCGCTGCTGCCAACGCTAAAGTGTCCTGGAATATAGCCAAAGGTCGGTTTAATCCACTCCAGAGCATCCAGATCGCAGCGGCGGTACTCCGGCAGGATCGTGAAAAAGTCTTCGTACATTTCCAGTAAAGAACCAGGGTTATTGGGGTGAACCTGATGATAGTGAAATAAATAAATCGTCAGCTCATCTCCACCGGCCGGGAACAGTTCCCAAATTAACTGCCGCCCGCGGGAAATGTCGCCGTGGCTGTTTAGAACATCGCCATACTTGGAGTCCCACACCCCCGGATCAAAGCCAGACACGACTGCCCCAACCGTTGGGCAAACACTATCAAAGGTGCGACCGCCGTTCATTTGCCAAGCGATCGCGGAAGCGGTGCCCATTGCGTCCACCAGCAAACGGCCGCTGACCTGCCGCTCTCGCCCAGTCGGCAAATGGGTTGCTTCTAGCCAGACCTGATGCGGGCCAACTTCTGCTTTGATGAACTCGGTTTCGGCCCAAATTTCGCCGCCGGCCTGGCGCAGCTTTTGTCCGCACAGGTGCAGCAGTTTGCCAGAGTCGATCGCAATATTCAGCACCGTCGGCGTCTGCAAAATTGGCGCTTTACAGTGGGCTGGGTTATTGGCATCAAAAAATTTATGAAAGCCATCCTCATACTCACAGGCAATCACGCTCTCAAACTCAGCCGGGGTGAATAGCCCCAAGTCAATCAAGCTTTGAAATTCACTCCGGGAAATATTCCACTCTCGGTTCATCCGCCCAAACGGCAATCGCTCAATCAGCAGCACTCGGTAGCCCAGTCGTGCCATTACCGCGGCATGGATTACTCCCAAGGCCCCGCCCAGGTAAATCAGGTCGTAGCGGGGAGTTGCGGCTGGAATCTCTTGGACTTGGGTTTGCCAAATCACCTGCTTGGGCTGCTGAGGATGCCGCACTCCCTGCCGCCAGCGCTGCTCCCACCAGTAGACTCGTGTTAGATCGGCTTCACCGTTGGGCATTCTCTGAAAGTAGCGCACCGTCAGCGGATAGTCTTTCGTCAGGGCACTAAAAATAGACTGCTCGTCAAAGTTAATTGGAGGCGGCTCAGGAAACTGGTGCGGAAACTCAGCTTGCAGGTCAGCCGTCAAACCGCTTAGAATCCGATCCTCTTGCGGTACCGCTGACTGGCAATAACGAAAGACCTTGAGGTAGGTTGTGCGCTGAAGTGACCAGATAAATATCGATAGTTCGCCCAATCCGCCACTTTCAGCCTCAGCTTCAGAAAAATCCAGACAGCAACCCGTCGTCGTATTAATTTTGTGTCCGTAAGCTGGCTTAAAGTCTGACTGTAGCCAAGTCTGCACCGCAGCCGTATCAGGAGTCGGCAACTCTAAATAAAGAATTTCTTGCATTTTGTTTCGTTCATGAGAAGGGCGGATTGACAAGCGGCAGAAATGCGCTACACTCCCTAATACTCGCTTAAAAAAATTTACAAAAACCCAGCTTTCTTTAATCCTTATGAACTATCCTATCCCTGTCAGCCCCCAAGAAATCGTCCAACTTCAACAACAACCCATTGATGAAGAACTAATCGTGGCGGCGATCGCTGGGGTGATTAATATTGCCCGCTCAGAGGGGCAATCCTTAGAGGATCTGAAGTCTCAAGTCTTAGCAGAGGATAGCTTACTTGATCGATCAACTCGCCGCTGGCTGAGTGATCTGGTTGGGCAAGCCTGGGATTGTCTTCCCTAAAAAATTTATCATCTTTAATAATGCGCTACTTTGAAAGGCAGGAGCAAAGCTTCTGCCTTTCAAAATTATGGCAAATTGTGGTTTAATTTAGCCAACCCAAGAAACCTCATCATCATCGAGGGGCGGGGTTGGCAGGTCTTGGCTGAGGGTTGTCTTCTGCGGATGCGTCGTTTTTTCGGGCGGTAATTCTCCCCGCTTTTGAATCGACATCGAAGACCGAAGGTCATCTGCTTTCTCTAACAAAGCTAAGCGCTCCGGCTCAATAACTCTATACATGATGTACTCCACAGTCTGCTGCTTGACCCAACCGCGAGCAGTGGCAATTTCGCCAAAGGGCATCTCCATCATCTGCTGGTCAGCCAGAATGACGTCTACCTGGGCGGTTGAAAGCAGCCCGGCATCGACTAAATAAGCTCCGACTGGCTTTTGCTTAATCATTTCCACTTAAGGCAAAACATTGCTGCATTGCTCCTCCCCCATTGTTGTTCCGTCTGCAAAGGACTTCAACAGGGATTCTTTAGGATAATCACTTTCTCACCCGATCGACCAGTGGTTTTAAAATTAAACTCGATCGCTAGGGCTGAGTAACCCTCCCAGAGAAAGACTTTGATTTGTCGTCGATTTGTGATTATTTTGGCTTTGGGGCGGCGGCGATACCGATCTAAAAGGAGGGAAGACCGATCTGCGCAGATCTTCAGCGCTACCTAAAATAGCAGTAGTAGCCTATCCGTAACCCCCTCGGAGGGAAATCATGCAGCCAACGAATGCCAACCAGTTTACCGAAAAAGCCTGGGAAGCGATTGTCCGCACCCCAGAAATTGTTAAGCAAGCCCAGCAGCAGCAAATTGAAAGTGAAAGCCTAATGATGGCGCTGCTAGAGCAGGATGGATTGGCTAGCAGTATTTTTAACAAGGCGGGCGTGAATGTCCAGCGGCTGCGCGATCGCACAGAAGAATTTATCAAGCGCCAGCCCAAACTGAGTAACCCCAGCAGTTCAGTTTACTTGGGGCGGAGTTTAGATACGCTGCTGGATCGAGCCGAGAATTTCCGCAAGCAGTTGGGCGATGATTTTATTTCAATCGAACACATGCTGCTGGCCTATCCCCAAGACGATCGGTTTGGCAAAGCCCTGCTGGCAGAGTTTGGGCTGGATGAGCGGAAGCTAAAAGAAGTTGTTGAACAAATTCGCGGTAGTCAAAAAGTGACAGATCAAAACCCAGAAGGCAAATACGCCTCTTTAGAAAAATACGGTCGAGATTTAACCCAACTGGCTCGCCAAGGCAAACTTGACCCGGTGATTGGGCGCGATGACGAAATTCGCCGCACGATTCAAATTTTGTCTCGAAGAACTAAAAATAATCCAGTCTTAATTGGCGAGCCAGGAGTGGGCAAAACCGCGATCGCCGAAGGCTTAGCCCAGCGGATTATTGCCAGAGATGTGCCAGAGTCGCTCCGCGATCGGCAGTTGATTACCCTCGACATGGGGGCGCTGATTGCTGGAGCCAAGTACCGGGGCGAATTTGAAGAGCGCCTCAAGGCCGTGCTCAAGGAAGTGACAGAATCAAACGGGCAAATTATTTTATTTATTGATGAAATTCATACCGTGGTTGGGGCTGGAGCTACCCAAGGCTCAATGGATGCCAGCAACCTGCTCAAACCGATGTTGGCGCGGGGCGAACTGCGCTGTATTGGCGCCACAACCTTAGATGAATACCGTAAATATATTGAAAAAGACGCCGCCCTAGAACGGCGCTTTCAGCAGGTGTTTATTGACCAGCCCAGTGTCGAAGATACGGTTTCGATTCTGCGCGGACTCAAAGAGCGCTACGAAGTCCACCACGGGGTAAAAATATCTGATAGCGCCCTGGTGGCAGCGGCTGTGCTCTCGACCCGCTATATTAGCGATCGCTTTTTGCCTGACAAGGCGATCGATTTAATGGACGAGTCGGCGGCCAAGCTGAAAATGGAAATTACCTCCAAGCCAGAAGAGCTGGACGAAATCGATCGCAAAGTGCTGCAACTGGAAATGGAGCGGCTATCCCTGCAAAAAGAAAGTTCTCCGGCCGCCAAAGAGCGCCTAGAGCGACTGGAAAAAGAACTAGCAGACTGGAAAGAAGAGCAATCTAACCTGAATGCTCAGTGGCAGTCAGAAAAGCAGATTATTGACCAGATTCAAACGATCAAAGAAGAAATTGATCGGGTCAACACCGAAATTCAACAGGCGGAGCGGGAGTATAACCTCAACCGCGCCGCCGAGCTAAAGTACGGCAAGCTGACCGACTTACAGCGCCAACTGGACGAGATTGAGACTAAGCTGAGCCAAACCCAAACCAGCGCCCACACGCTGCTGCGGGAAGAAGTCACCGAAGCTGACATTGCCGAAATTATTTCTAAGTGGACGGGCATCCCGGTCAGCAAACTGGTCGAGTCGGAAATGGAAAAGCTCTTGCACCTGGAAGATGAGCTGCACCAGCGAGTGATCGGGCAAGAAGAAGCGGTGACGGCGGTGGCTGATGCGATTCAGCGATCGCGGGCCGGGCTGGCCGACCCGAACCGTCCGATCGCCAGCTTTATTTTCTTGGGCCCGACTGGGGTCGGCAAAACTGAGCTAGCTAAAGCCCTAGCGGCCTACCTGTTTGACACCGAAGAGGCAATGGTGCGAATTGACATGTCGGAGTACATGGAAAAACACTCCGTTTCTCGCCTAGTCGGCGCTCCTCCCGGCTACGTTGGCTACGAAGAAGGTGGGCAACTGACGGAATCAATCCGACGCCGACCCTATGCGGTAATTTTGTTTGACGAAATTGAAAAAGCCCACCCGGATGTGTTCAACATCATGCTGCAAATTTTGGACGATGGACGGGTGACAGGCTCCCAAGGGCGAACGGTGGACTTCAAAAACGCCGTGATCATCATGACCAGCAACATTGGCTCCCAGTTCATTTTGGATTTGGCTGGCGACGACAGCCGCTATGCCGAAATGCAAGAGCGGGTGATGGAGGCGATGCGAGCCAATTTCCGCCCAGAGTTCTTAAATCGGGTCGATGAAGTGATCATCTTCCACAGCCTGCTGAAGGAGCAACTGCGCGAGATTGTGAAGCTGCAAGTCCAGCGCCTGCAAGGTCGTCTGGGCGATCGCAAGATGTCCCTGAAGCTAACCGATGCCGCCCTCGATTTTCTGGTCGAGGTGGGCTACGACCCAGTATTTGGGGCCAGACCGCTGAAGCGGGCAATTCAGCGCGAACTGGAAACGGCGATCGCGAAGGCGATTCTGCGCGGCGAATTCACCGACGGCGACACGATATTTGTCGATGTGGCCAATGAACGGCTCCAGTTCAATCGTCTGTCATCTCAAGTCACTACGATTTGAGGTGTCTCTCGTTGAGAGGCATTATCCTTGACCCACCCCGCCCTTTGGGCACCCCTCCTGGGAGGGGATTTTTTTAGGGGGTGTGTTTTGTAATCCAGGTTTGGATGGTATGCAGAACTGACTGGGTTTGATGGCGCACTTGTGCTTCCCGAAATCGGAGAAATTTGACACCTAGAGCCTCTAGTTGGGCTTGACGAACGCGATCGCTTTGCTGGGCGGCTGCGCTGTCGTGGCTTCTGCCGTCAATCTCGATCGCCAGCATCAGCTTTTTGCAGTAGAAGTCAACAATATATTTGTCAATTGGTCGCTGTCGATCAAAATCATAGCCGCCCATCTGCTTCTTCTTTAAGTGTTGCCACAAAATCACCTCTCCAGGAGTCATGTTTTGGCGCAGTTGACGAGCCAGCTCCTTCAGATCCGGCCGATAGGGAATAAAGCGTGGCGACCTCATCCCCTCCTGGGAGGGGTGCCCGCAGGGCGGGGTGGGTCGAGGATTTGGCTCCATCGCTGGCTTTTAACTAAACACTTCTGCCTTCGGCACATAATCTTGGCTACTCGACAACTCCCAACTGCCGTCGTCTTTCAGTTCTAAGACTTGCTGATGGTACTTGAGCAGGCTGGGGCGATGCCCGACGCTGATAAATGCCGAAGCCGTCGATTGAATTTGCTCGTAAACCAGTTGTTCGTTCTTCAAATCAAGAGCGCTGGTGGCTTCATCTAAAATTGCAAACGGTGGCCGAGTCAGCAACAAGCGAGCGACAGCGAGGCGCTGCTGTTCCCCCAGAGAGAGCACATCAGCCCAGTCCAACTCAACGTCAAACCCACCAACTCGCTCTGGCAGACTCTCCAAGTTCACCAGTTTGAGCGCCTTTTGCAGTTCTGACTCAGAAGTATGGCTGTCTGTGTGGGGATACAGGAGCTGATCGCGCAGGGTGCCCAAAATCATATAAGGGCGTTGGGGTAAAAACAGCATTTGGTCGGGTTGGGGGCGGGTAATTTTACCGGTGCCCGCATTCCACAAGCCAGCGATCGCCCTTAAGACAGAACTCTTCCCAACTCCACTGTGCCCAACAATCACCAGCCCACCGCCAGATTCCAGCGCCACAGACAGGTCTTTAACCAAGGTGCGCTCTCCGTTGGGGGTTAAAACGGTAACGTGTTCTAGGGCTAAGCGACCATCTTCAACCGTATCGATTCCGGCTGTACCATTGGCAGTTTTATCTTCAGGATCTAAGACATCAGCAAAGCCGGCCAGACGGTCAATCCCCGCAATAAATGCACTTAACTCATCAAACTGATCGACGATAATTGACAGTGCCCCCAAAACTTGACTAAAGGCAAAGCCTGCCTGGGAGATCGCGCCAAAATCTATTTTGCCTGCGAAATAGATTGGTGCAACCACAATTGAAGGCAAAATAATGATGAAATAGCCATAGCTAGTCGTAAAAAAGCTCAGGTTCCGCCGCCAGCCAATTAAAAAATTAAAATTTTGCAGTACCTCTGTCAATCGCCGTCGCACCTGCGATGATTCCTGCTCTTCACCCCGATAGAAGGCGATCGCTTCAGAGTTGTCTCGAACATGCACCAATCCATAGCGAAAATCTGCTTCTCGCCGCAGTTGATTAAAATTAAGGCGAATTAATCGGCGGCCGATCAAAATCGTAATTACTGTGCCAAAAGTGGCGTAGATAATTAGGGCGATCGTCAGCGGTAAAGAAATTAAAATCAGAATCCCAGTGAATGAGATTAAGTCAATTACGTTTCCTAAAATGATTAACAGAAAGCCGAGAGAAGTGACTGTAAAAGACCTGATATCTTCAGCAATTCGTTGGTCTGGGTTGTCAATTTTATCACTGCTGTTAATGTCGTAATAAGCCCGATTACGAAAATAGCGCTCTAAAAAATTGTTGGTTAACCACTCGCGCCATTTCAGACCTAGCTTGTCTCGAACGTAGCGATAAATCACTACAATCGGCGTACCCACGACAAACACGCCAGCATAGACAAATAAAAACCGCCAAAAAGTCGGCTGATCCTTTTCAGCCAGCGCAGTTTGAAAAAATCGTCCCACGAAGCTGATGATTACATTTAAGCCGCTGACCGAGAGTGACAGCAGTAATAGCAGCCCCAACAGTGCCCAAGGTTGCCAACGAGGAATTAAGTTTCGCCGAAAAACAACAGCCATCGCCGTTGGAATTAGCAACATCAAGCCAATCACAATCGAGCCTGGCGAGTTGATAATGCCGCTAATTAATTTGACTAATCCACCCGCTACGCTGCCAAACGTCTGAGGAAATAAAGCTTGCAAGCTTAGACTGACCGCACTGACGATCACAAACAAAGCCGCAAATAAAAACACGACTAATAACAGCAACAACCATAGAAAGGCGGCGCCACTGCGCTTTTGATCGGTGGGATAAAAATAGGGCTGGGCGATCGCCAAAAACTTGTTCCACAACTGGCGGTTAGCTTTACTCATCGGCTTTGCTACTTCTCAAACGAATGATCGAGTACGGGTTAAACAGAGGCAAATTGCTCTAGATAAATTTCCCAGTAATGGTCAGTGTAAACGATGGTGATAACTGTGACGCTGGAGTTCAGCTACAGACGATAATAGAAGGACATCCCGTTCCTAATGATCAGCCATGTTTAATTTGCATCAATGGCTTCGCGTTCTGTGTAGCTTGGTTCTAGCGATCGCCCTTAGTCTGGTGGGTATTGATCGAGCGATCGCCGCTCCTCTGGCACCAAATAAGCAGCCTGCCAAAGAAGTAAAAGTTGAGTTGGGGAGTCTAGCTGGCGACCTCAAGTTTTTTCCGGCGGATATGGCTTTTGCTGCTGGCAAGCGCTATAAGCTAATTCTGAGCAACCCCAGCCCCGTCAAGCACTACTTCACCGCCAAGGACTTTGCCGGAGCAATTTGGACGCAGAAGGTGGATGCGGGCAATGTTGAAATTAAAGGTGCGATCAATGAGCTAGAACTGCGCCCTGGCACCCAAGCCGAATGGGTGTTTGTGGCGATTCGTCCCGGCACCTACTCCCTGCGCTGCGTGATTCCCGGCCATACCGAAGCTGGCATGGTGGGAACAATTAAAATTGCTTAGTAGAGGCGTTTTTGGTTAAAAGTTGATGACAAAACAGTCTTTTGAATTAAGTCAAGTGAACCGCAGTTATCTCCAAGAACTCTTGGGCAAAGGTTAGATGAGTGCGAGGCAATTTAAAGGAGCAACGGGATTGGAGTTAGACCAAGATAGCTGCCGTGTCGGAAACGCTGGATGTAGATGTATCGAGAGCAACCGTTAGCATCTAGGCGAGACGACCAGGAAGGATTGCAGATGTTGCACGACCAGATAATTTAACCTTCCAATGCCAGAAAACTTAATTTACGGAGGACTTATTGTGAAAGAGGATGAATGCAGATTTATATGAACAATTCATATCTTTAAAAAACTCAGGAAGAAAGGTCGAAACGAAGGTTGCTTTTGATTCGTTTATTGCGACGTTTAAAACATTGGATCAGAAGCGAGCTTGGGTTTTCTCTTTTTTGGAAGCGGGGAATTATGGGCACAAAGTAAGGCACGAGATTTATGAAAATCTAGTTTATCCCGTTCTGCTCGACGGATATTTGGGAAGAGATGCAAGCAGCGTTGCATGGCTAGCGAGAACAGCCAGCAATCTTTATGCACTCAAATCTCCTCACCCCTCTCTGAAAGACAAAACGGAACTTGCGCTATTCAAAGAGGCTTACAGCTTAGAGCCGCGTGAAGAAATCAGGGCAAATTTATTGAAAACTCTGATCAACTGGTTTAGCTTTTCGCAACATGAATGGCCAGCAGGCATTCTTTACGGAATGGATGGCGCAAATGTTGAGCAATGCGAAGAAATTCTGCAAGAAATTGATTTTGCTAGAAGTCTTGACCGACAAAACAAATATGACGGCTACTGGTCTGAATTTGAAGCAAAAGTGAATGAATACATTGAGCGACTCCGAGCATACGCCTGAAAGTCACCAATAGCCATCAAGCAACTGCATATACCAGAATGGATAGGGTAGGAACAATTAAAATTGCCTAACCGCAAGTTTGACCGGTGAGCAGAATCAGTTGTTGGTTGAGCAGCGATCGCACGCCTGCCAAATCAAACCCAGCCAAAATTTCACCGACGCTGTGGTTGCGATCACAGGCTTGCAGAAAGGTGAATTCTGGATCCGTCAAACGGACAATCTCATAGTTGTAATTGAATAGACAATTGCTCGGCCAACCGTCAAGGCAGGGGTTGCGTTCAGGGATCGCGGCTAGCAGAGCCGCATCTTCAGCCCAGTCTGTTTTGACAAAAGGCGGGCGAGCCAAGAAGAATTCATAATGGGCGATCGCCTCTGGATCGAGGACTTCAATCAGGCGATATTTCTGGCGATCGGACAGTGAATTGGCTCTGGCAATTAACTCTGGCGCTTCGCCTAACACCCGCTCTAGCTGCCAGGTTTTCGGGTTAGAAAAGCCAACAAACTCTAGCCCAGACGCCTCAATTAGCTCAAACAAAGACTCAATGTTGTAGTCTACCTCTTGCGGATGCACATACATATCAGCAAATGAAGCATCCCAGTGGTTTTCCAACGACCAGCGCTGCTGCTCTCGCTGCCGCAGCCGATTTTTCTCTGGTAGGGCGGCAAAGATTTTGCGCCCAACTGCTACCCCGTCTTGATAGTCGCCCCGCTGCGCTTGTTGAATCAGGGCGATCGCCTCTTGCATCAGGCTAATTTCCCACCGCCCCAGCTCGCCATAGACGAAAATGTGCAGCAAGCCACCGGGGGCAAGCTTACGGGAGAGCGCCTGCATGCCCCGAATTGGATCCGGCAGATGGTGCAGCACCCCAACGCAGTTAATTAGGTCAAATTCCCCAGCCAGTTGGTCTACGTCGTAAAGGCTCAGGTTGTGAAATTCAACGTTATTGGCGGCGGTGCGTTGACAGCGCTCCTGGGCCACTGCCAGCGCCCCAGGGCTAAGGTCGATCGCCGTTACCTGCGCTTGCGGATTTAAATGACAGAGATATTCTGTCCCGACGCCTGTGCCACAGCCCGCATCTAAAATCCGAATCCCTGGCTGGGCGGGTTTTCGTCCAGTACAAAAGCTGTAGGCGGCTTGCCAGTGCCAGCGCCAGTTATACCCCGGCGGCGGCGCATCGGTGAGGGGGTCGGGCGGAAAGGGGTAGGTGTCGTAAAGACGTTGCACCGCAGAAGTAATTTTGGGGTCTGAAGTCATGGCGATCGCTGAGGACTTTTTAGATCATAAGGCTAGGATGCTTTGGGGTAGATTTTGAGGTGAGCCAATCTAGGCAATGAGTCACTCTTACACCAGGATGCGGGAAAACAAAATCATGAAGATTCAGCAGCTTGAAGTCGGGATTGTCGGAGCTGGCTTGGGAGGGTTGGCGGCGGCGATCGCCCTCCAACAACAAGGCATCCCGACCCAAGTTTATGAGAAAGCGCAAGAACTGCAACCGATTGGAGCCGGTTTGACGCTATTTCCGAATGGGTTAAAGGTTTTGGATGCAATTGCGCCCGGAATCGTTGAAACATTGAAACGCCTAGGCAGCGAAACCCATCAAGTCAAACTCCAAAGCAGCACGGGAGATCTGTTCGGGCAAAATCAATTGACGCTGACCGAGAAATACAGCTACCCAATGTTGAACCTGCGATGGTCAGATCTACAAGCAACCTTAATCTCCCGGTTGCCGACCGAGATCATTCATCTCGATCATCAGTGTGTTGATTTTGCATCCTGCGATCGCGGGGTTCAAATTCAGTTCAGCAATGGTCAAACCAGCAACGTAGATCTGCTGATTGGGGCTGACGGCATTCATTCCCTGATTCGGCAACGCTTAGTTAAGGACGGTTCACCTTGCTATGCGGGTCGTTTATCTTGGCGAGCCGTGATTCCCTATCAAGATGAACTGCTATCGCAGCACACCGCCACCATCGTCAACGGTGCCGAGGGAAAGAATTTTCTCTTGGTCGATGTCGGAAACGGGCAATTTTTTTGGAGTGCTGGGGCGCTGATGGCAGAAGGTTTACAGTCAGACAGCCCTGAAACGGTCAAATCACGCGTCCTGGAAACCTTTGCCAATTGGGCTGCCCCGGTAGAAGCGATCGTCGAAGCAACGCCACCAACAGCCATCATTGAGCGCCCCATCTATGACCGACCGCCTTTGGCAACGTGGAGCGATCGCAATCTGACGCTGTTGGGGGATGCCGCCCATCCGATGGTGCCGTCCTTGGGGCAAGGGGCCAATATGGCCTTTGAAGATGCTTGGGAACTTGCCCATTGCCTGGCTGAGCAGCCGACGATCGCAGCCGCCTTAGCCAGTTATGAACACAGCCGCGTCTATCGGACTCAGATTATTCAAGTTCGCAGTTCAGTCCAGGGCAGTCGTTCTTATGACCCTGACAGCAAAACTGTCTTGCTGGGGGTAATGGAACAAGCGCACGTAGCGCAGGCGGCCTTTGAAGATTGGCTCTACAACATCAGTTTAGAGAGATAACTTAGATTCGATATGGAATATAAACATGAAGTCTTGAGCTTGCGATTACAGTTGAGTAAGAGCTGACATCAACTTGGAGGATTGAGGCGATGAGCGATTCAATTGGCACCTACTTGATTCAACGCCTTCTAGCCCACGGGATTCAGCATGTGTTCGGTGTCCCTGGTGATTTTGTGCTGGGCTTTAATAAGCTGCTGGAAGAGAGTCCAATCCAGTTCATCAACACCTGTGATGAGCAAGGAGCTGGCTTTGCTGCTGATGCCTACGCCCGCCTGCAAGGCTTAGGCTGCGTTTGCGTCACCTATTCTGTCGGGGGACTGAAGATTGCCAATACGACTGCCCAAGCTTTTGCCGAAAAATCTCCGGTCGTTGTGATTAGCGGCGCCCCAGGCACCACCGAGTGCATTAAGAATCCGCTGCTGCACCATAAAGTCCGCAACTTTGATACTCAGTTCAAAATTTTTCAAGAACTGACCGTCGCCGCAACGGTGCTAGACAATCCCCGGACTGCCTTTGCCGAGATCGATCGCGTTCTGGCGGCGGCCAACCGCTATAAGCGTCCGGTCTACATTGAACTGCCTCGCGACATGGTGAACAAACCTGGCAATCCAGACCTTCAGACCAGCAGTCCGCCAGAGATCAGCGATCCAGACACCTTGGCCGAAGCCCTCAAGGAAGCAGTGGGGCTGATCAATGCTGCCCAGCAGCCCGTGATTCTAGCTGATGTTGAGATCCACCGCTTTGGATTACAGGATGCGCTGCTCCAGTTAACTGAAACCACAAACATCCCCGTTGCCGAAACAATTCTGGGGAAATCGGTGCTGAACGAGCCTCACCCCAACCATGTCGGGCTTTACGCTGGTGCCTTAGGGAGTGAATTTGCCCGTCAGTATGTGGAATCGAGCGATTGCCTGATTCTATTAGGCGTGTTCCTAACCGACCTCAATTTGGGGTTATTTACAGCTCACCTTGATCCCAAACGGTCTATCTACGTCACGAGTGAAAAAACATCGATTCAGCTCCACAGCTATGACCAGATTCGCCTGCAAGATTTTGTCCAGGGCTTGATCCAAGCCAAGATTCAGCGTCGAGAATTAAACCTTCCTCCTTCATCTCATCGTCCGCTCAAGTTTGAGGTTGTTCCAAACCAAGCAGTCACGATCGCCCGCTTATTTGAGCAGTTAAACTCATTTTTGAGTGACGACACGATTGTGATTGCCGATGTCGGCGATGCCCTGTTTGGCGGCTTAGGCATGTTTATTCACGGCAGAACTCGCTTTTTATCGCCAGCTTACTATGCTTCGCTTGGGTTTGCTGTTCCGGCTAGCTTAGGCGCTCAGTTGGCTGAACCAAGTGCCCGCCCGCTGGTGCTAGTGGGCGATGGTGCCTTTCAAATGACGGGCATGGAACTGTCGGCGATCGCCCGTTATGGACTCAATCCGATCATCGTTGTCTTGAACAACCAGGGCTATGGGACTGAGCGCCCGATGCTGGATGGTAAGTTTAACGATGTCCTGAACTGGCAATACAGCCGGATTCCAGAAATTTTAGGCACGGGTTGCGGGTTCGAGATTCACACCGAGGATGAACTAGCGGCAGCCTTGTCGGCTAGCCGATCGCACTTAGAAAGCTTTTGCATTCTGGATGTTCACCTCGAAAAGCACGATATGTCCGCCGCTTTAAACCGATTGACCCAAGCTTTGGGAGAACGGGTTGTGACCACAAGTTAGCGAATGCCTAAGCACTATGCAAATCAATCGCCTCATCGTTAAGAGTTTACTGCCAGGCTCAGCGATCGCTTGCTTATTAAGCGGGACTGGTCTGCTGGCCCAAACCTTACCGCTTCAGCCGAATCTGATCAATTTCAATTCGCCTGAGGGCGAGCGGCTATTGCTGAAAAGCAAAAGCAAGCAGGATTACTGGCCGCTGAGTATCCAGTTTATGACCCAAAATAGCCAAGCCTACTGCGGGGTCGCCAGCATGGTGATGGTGCTGAACGCGCTGGCGATTCCCGCCCCTGCTGATCCTCGCTACGGGCCTCATCGGGTCTTCACTCAAGAGAATTTTTTTGACAATCAGCAAGCCCGCAGCGTGATCAGCCCGGAAGTAGTGGGGCGGCAAGGGATGACGCTGGCTCAATTGGGTCAACTTTTAGCCAGCTATCCAGTTAAAGTCCAGGTTTACCATGCCGCAGAAACCAGCCTTGAGCAATTTCGGCAGCAGGTGATGGAGACTTTAAACCAGACCGATAATTTTCTACTAGTTAACTATTTACGTAAAGAAATTAACCAGGAGAGAGGCGGACACATTTCCCCGATCGCCGCCTACCACAAAGGCAGCGATCGGATTTTAATTCTGGATGTTTCCCGCTACAAATATCCGCCCGTTTGGGTCAAAACAGCAGAGCTATGGCAGGCAATGGCGACCCAAGACTCCGTTTCAGGTCAGACAAGGGGCTATGTTTTGGTAAGTCGAGATTAGATCCCGCTAAATCCTCCTTAAAAAGGGGGGCAGGGGGGATCTTGAAGCTAGCAACTTAGCCCAAGATGCGTTTTAACCCTCTCAGTGAGTGCTGACTGCTTTGAAAGGTTTGACGAGGCAAGTCTTTCCAAAAAATTCATCTTTATCGCGGGCGCTGCTCAGATTAACTGGCATTATTCTTCAAAACCTTTGGAGAGTGGGAACTTTAAAAAATAAATGATCCCAATCTGTCTGGTCGTAGCGAGAGATTGAAAGGATTCACCTACTGCCGATCGGGCTGAGTCTGATAGCATAGCTGGAGTTAGCTTTTGCCATTCTCACTCAGGGACGTTTGACGGGCATTTACAACTATGCAACGCTTTTCTGCTTTAGCTTCTTTTGGTGTGGGGACAGCCTTGTCCCTAATTGTGGTTGAAACGGCGCTGGCCCAAGCTCAATCAACGGGTCTAGAGGGCAATGTGACAACCAATGCCGCAGATTTAATTCGCCTCAATCCTGATCCCGATCCGCTCAGTTTGCCAACTCGACCCGAACAGGTGCAGATTGATCTGAATCAACCGATTACGCTTCAGCAGGCGATCGAGCTGGCTCGGCGAAACAATCGAGATTTGCAGGCGATTGAGTCTCAGTTGCGCCAGAGTCGAGCCGCCCTCCGCCAAGCGCAAGCCGCCCTGTTTCCGACCTTGAGTCTGCAATCGTCACTGACGCGGACAGAGTCAGCCACAACCAAATTATTTAATCAGCGAGCGGAGCAGCAATTTGCCGAATTGCCGCCTCTGACCCAATCTTTGCTGGGGCAACCCCAAACCAGCAGTCCGGTTAGTAATCTCACCAGCACTACTCTTCAACTGTCGTATAACGTATTTACGTTTGGGCAAAGGGATGCCAGCATCAAGGCGGCGCGTGAGCAAGTGCGGTTTTCGGAGCTAGATTTGTCCCGCCAGTTTGAACAACTCCGCTTTACTGTCACAGACGACTACTACAACATTCAGCAAGCCGATGCGATCGTCAGAATTGCCCAGGCCGCAGTCGAAAACTCGCAAATCAGCCTCCGGGATACGGTGGCCCGTGAGCGGGCTGGCTTGGGCACCCGCTTTGATGTCCTGCAAGCCCAGGTCCAGTTGGCCAATAACCAGCAGCAGTTGACCCAGGCGATTAGTGACCAACAAACCGCTCGTCGCCAACTTGCTCAGACCCTAAGCGTGGCCAATACGGTGAATTTGTCGGCGGCTGATCCGATTCAAGTGGCTGGCAAGTGGACGCTGCCTTTGGCAGATAGCATTGTTTTAGGACTCAGAAATCGGGTAGAGCTAGAACAGCAAATTGCTCAACGCAACATTGCGCTCCAGCAGCGGCGAGTTGCCCTTGCAAACTTAGGCCCGCAAATTGCAGTTGGCAGCACGCTCAATACCACCGATTCAGTTACCGACCGACAGGCTCCCAACTGGGGATATTCAGTGACGGGGCAACTGAGCTTAAATATTTTTGAAGGTGGTGCCTCAAGCGCCAGCGCGGCTCAGCAGTCGGCTAGTGTGGCGATCGCTGAAACTCAATTTGCTAGCTTCAAAAACCTGATTCGGTTTCAGATTGAGCAGTCCTTTAACACCCTGCAAGCCAGCGCCGAAAATATTGAAACCAATCGCGTTGCTGTTGAACAAGCGACAGAAGGACTGCGCTTGGCTCGACTGCGCTTTCAGGCGGGGGTTGGCACTCAGTTAGAGGTCAGCAATGCTGAAACCTCGCTCACCCGATCTCAGAGTAATTTACTCAGCGCTACGGTTACCTATAACCGTGCGTTGGCTGCTCTCCAGCGCTTTGTCAGCAATCAGCCCCTAGACTTTCCGGCTGCAACGGCAACCACGCCTCCCACTACTCCGACAGTGTCCCCGACTCCAACCACACCCTAAATAGTCTAAATAGTTTGTACCGTCCCAAATTTGCCATGATTTTGAGCTATCGGGGTAAAGCTAACGCCACTTAAAATCCTGACTTGAATATCACGATCGATGTTTAATTTTGAGGGCAGATATGGGCAAGCAAAAAAAGCACAACCTGAAGTGGATTAAAGAAACCCTGGCCCTGAAGCCAAACCACCACTGGCAGGCCAGTCCAGGCTATAAGCTTTTTGTGGCTGGGCGAGGCGCCGTCCGGTTTGAGGTGCCGCAAGACTGGTTTTTTGAACCGGACACCAAGTCTTTTCGGTTTCTAGACCGCAAGCCGCCCAATGATGACTGCCGCTTAGAAGCTTCTTTTAACCTGCTGCCTCCGGCGGATTGGCGGAATTTTCCGCTGGCTCAGGCCTTGGCGGACGTGGTTGAACACGATGAGCGCCATATTCTCAGCAAAGGTGAAATCATTACCCTCGATCGCCAAACCGCCAATATTGTCTGGACGGAATTTAAATTTCTTGACCCCCAGGACAATCGAGAAGCCTACTCGCGAATTTGCGTCGGGCTAGGATCAGGCGTCCAGTGCCTAATTACCTTCGACTACTGGGTGGATGATGCCGATCGCTTAACGCCAGTTTGGGATACCGTCTTGCGATCGCTGATCCTGGGTCTCTACGTCAGTGACCCAACGACAGGAGCAGCTTTACCCGATTAGGACGGGTTGACATACCGCTGGGCGACGTGCCAATAGCGCGAGAACCGTTTGAGGTCAATGTAGCCCTGATAGTTAACAAACGGATTCACCTCTAAGATTTTGACCGGCAGTTCTAACCCTTGGCAAATTTGCTCAAACCGAGGGCTGGGGCTGCCCGTAGTGACAATTCCATCCGCAGCTTGAGCGCGGGCAAACTGATTAATTTCTGTTGCCACTTCGCCTCGGCGAATTTCTACGGGGAGTTCTAGTAAACACTCATAGATAAACACAATTCGCTTCAGACTAATCTGCTGTTGCTCCAGCAACTGATCATCCCAAACCCAAACCGCTGGCGCGTCAGGATAAGCGAACAGCGGCGGTGCCAAAGGACTCAGGCAGTCGCCGTGTAGCCAAACTAGCGGCTGGCGCATCACTTCTGCCTCCGCTGAGATTGAGCTGGACGATGCCCGTAGCTGCCAGAGGATGGCTGTTTTTGAAAATTGGCATTCGGAAACAGGCGATCGCTCAATTGCTCGTAGCTACCTTCAAAATCGCACTGCCCAGAAAGGGGGCAACGGCGGCAATACTTGCCTTGCGAATAGCGTTCTAGATTTTCTCGATTGAAGAAATAGGGTTTGTGGCTAAACGTACTCGCCACCCATTGCCAAGACAAGTTGTTGCTGGCCGGATCGCCATCCAGCAAATGCTCTAAAAACCAGGTGGATCCGGTCTGCCAGCGCACCCGCCGCCAATGCACCAAGTAGGCGGCTAGCCACATCCGAGCATGGTTGTGCAAATAGCCCGTGCGGCGGAGCTGATCGCTAATTTGATCCATGCAGACCAGCCCTGTTTGCCCACTAGCGACATCCTCCGGCAGCTCAGACTGATAATCCGCGGGCGCAAAGCCAGTTTTATAGGGTTCTTGGTCTTGCCAGATCTGGTCGCCTAAAACGACGTACAAGCGCTGCCAATAATCCCGCCAGCCCAACTCTGTAATCAACTTAATATCTGCCTCATCTGGAGGAATTTTTGCCAAAACTGCGTCTCGCACCTCGGACAGGCTCAGCACCCCATGCCGAATGTAGGCAGACAGATAGGTGACTGCCCCAGTCAAAAAATTACGGCTGCGGGCATAGTCTACCGGGTCAATTTGGCGGAGGGCTTGCTCGGCCGCTTGCCGCCCGCCCAGCGTTGCCGAAACATGACCTGGATCAGTCGCTTGCGGAAACTGCGATCGCAGATAAGTGATCAAGTCTTGGCGGTCTTTAAACTGGCGGCGCATGGGCAAATCAGGCCGGTTTGGCTAAAATCTTTCTGGCATTGTAAATCTTTGTAACTTATTTTTGGGACCCCAAAATCGTGATCGCTCATTCAGTTGCCTTCCGGCCTGAATAATTTTTGCCCCTTGCCAGCCTATAACCAAGCCCGACTGGCTAACTCTAACTGGCTGACTTGATCTGCGCTCAGCGACCAACCGATCGCACCAGCATTGTCTGCTGCTTGCTGGGCTGTTTTAGCCCCAGGAATCGGAATCACGCCTGCCTGGGCGATCAGCCAATTGAGAGCAACTTGGGCCGGGGTGCGATCGTGCTCCTGCGCGTATTGCTTCAGCAATTGAGTGACGGGTTCAAGTTTGGCTAAGCCGGCTTGACTAAACCGAGCATCTCCTTTTCTCGCCCCTTTGGGTGGATGGTCTGGGGTATATTTTCCCGTCAACAAGCCCTGCGCCAAGGGGCTGTAGGCTAACACAGTCACCCCTAGCTTGCGGGCCATCGCCAAAATTCCCTGGCTTTCAATTTGGCGAGTGATTAGCGAATAGCGGACTTGATTGACCGCCAAGGGCACACTGAATTTGTCTAACTCCTGCCAAGCTGTGGTCATTTGCTCAGCCGAATAGTTGCTGACCCCAATGGCTTGAATTTTGCCCTGCTGAACGGCGATCGCCAAAGCTTCAAACAAGGTTGGCTCGGACATCAAGAAATTAAACGGCCAATGAACTTGGTAGAGGGCAATTTGGTCAACCTGCAACCGCTTCAGGCTATTGGTCAAGGCATCTTTCACCGCCTCAGCGCTGAACCGCCAAGGCAGCGGCCCGTACTTGGTAGCAACTTGGACTGGCACAGAGACAGTTTTCATAAATTCGCCCAGCAAGCGCTCTGACTCGCCTAACCCATACACTTCGGCAGTGTCAAAAAAAGTAATCCCCTGTTCAACAGCAGTCCGAAAAGCTGCTTCTACCTCGGTTGGGCCGTACTGGTCGCCATAGCCCCAAAATAGCTTGTCTCCCCAGGCCCAGGTGCCAATTCCGAGCGGGGGAACGGTCGGGCCAGTTTTGCCTAAGGTTGTGGTCGCCACAGCTTTACTTTTCTTAATGTTTACACTCTTAGTCTAGCGATCGCCGTCGCCATCGATCATCCCCTGACTGGGATAGGATAGTTTTATCTGCAAAATGTTTGAACGACTGTATGGAAGATGCTCAGACTCATCGCCCTGCTGGTTTCCAGCCCTTGATGGCGGCTCTGGCCGTTTGTGTATTGGTGGGAGTGGGCGGCTGTGTGAGCGAAAATCCGATCGAAGGCACCTACAAAAAGGGCGTTGAGGGTGGAGAACGGGCAATCCAAAAGGCTAATGACGTGCAGAAAAAGATTGATCAAGACAATCTAAAGCTGCAAGAGCAACAGAAGCAGCTCGAAAACTAGCCTATTTTTGCTGAACCCCCATGTCTGCCAAGTTTACTTATACTTACCCAATCAGCCCCACCGTTGAGCAGGTTGATGACTATCACGGCACGTTAGTCAGTGACCCCTATCGCTGGTTAGAAGAAGGCCAGTCCCCAGCGACTCAAGATTGGATTACGGCTCAAAATCAGCTTACATTTGATTTTTTGGCTCAGATTCCAGCTCGCTCAGCTCTGACTGAGCGGCTGACCCAACTTTGGAATTACGAAAAATATAGCCCTCCTTTTCGGCGCGGCAGCCAATATTTTTACCTCAAAAACGACGGTTTGCAGAACCAGAGCGTCCTTTACACGCTGCCCGATTTAGAGGCTGAACCCCAGGTATTGCTCGACCCGAATCAGCTTTCCAGCGATGGCACGATCGCCCTGTCTGGACTGTCGCTCAGCGAGGACGGACAGTGGATGGCCTACGGGCTGTCCACCGCCGGGTCGGACTGGCAAGTCTGGCAGGTGAAAGAGGTTGCCACAGGCAAAGACATCGGCGATCGGCTGCAATGGGTCAAGTTTTCGGGGGCAAGTTGGAGTCATCACGAACCAGGGTTTTTCTACAGCCGCTACGATGAACCCGACCCTAATACCAGCCTGGCAGCGACCAACTATCATCAAAAGCTGTTCTTCCATCGCCTCGGTACGCCTCAAACCGCAGACCGACTGATTTACGATCGCCCCGACCAGCCAGAGTGGGGCTTTAATGGCACCGTCAGCGAAGACGGGCGCTATTTAGTAATTTCAGTCTGGCGGGGCAGCAGTTCCCAGAATTTACTGTTCTACAAAGATTTGGCTAACCCTGATTCGCCTGTGGTCGAGCTAGTCAGCGAATTTAAAGCCAGCTATCAGTTCATTGGCAATGCTGGCTCGGTGTTTTGGCTGCAAACCGATCTAGAGGCCCCCAGAGGACGAGTGATTGCGATCGACACCGCTCAACCCGCTCAGCGCCAAGAAATCATTCCCGAAGCGGCTGAAACTCTGGAAGGGGTGAGTTTGATCAATCACCAATTCGTAGCGGCCTACCTGAAGGATGCTCACGCTCAGGTGAAAATCTTTGACCTCAAAGGCAAATTTGAGCGCCAAGTTGCCCTGCCCGGCCTCGGTTCGGTGGGGGGGTTTGGCGGCCGACAGACGGACACAGAAACTTTCTACAGCTTTACTAGTTTTACGGTTCCGACCTGCATCTACCGCTACGACATGCTGACGGGGAAAAGCAGTCTATTTCGGCAGCCCCAAATTGATTTTGACCCGCAAGCTTACGAAACCCGCCAGGTGTTTTATCGCAGCAAGGATGGGACGAAGATTCCTCTGTTTATTACTCACAAAAAGGGAATCAAGCTGGAGGGGCGTAACCCAACCTATCTGTATGGCTATGGCGGCTTTAATATTTCTCTGACGCCCAGCTTCTCGGTTAGCAATTTAGTTTGGATGGAGCTGGGCGGTGTTTATGCCGTGCCCAGTCTGCGGGGTGGCGGCGAATACGGCGAAGACTGGCATCAAGCCGGCATGAAGGGGCGCAAGCAAAATGTGTTTGATGATTTTGTCAGTGCTGCCGTTTGGCTGATTGATCAGCGCTACACTTGCCCGACTAAGCTGGCGATCGGGGGTGGCAGCAATGGTGGCTTGCTGGTCGGAGCCTGCATGACCCAGCACCCCGATTTATTTGCGGCAGCGCTCCCAGCCGTGGGCGTGATGGACATGCTGCGCTTTCATCAGTTCACAATTGGCTGGGCCTGGGTGCCAGAATATGGCTGTGCCGACGACCCAGAAGAATTTGCCTACCTGTACGACTATTCACCCCTGCACAACCTGCAATCGGGTATGGCTTACCCCGCCACCCTGATCACGACCGCCGACCATGACGATCGCGTCGTGCCTGCCCACAGCTTTAAGTTTGCCGCTGCCCTCCAAGCTGCTCAGCGCGCCCCCAGACCCGTCTTGATTCGGATTGAAACCAAAGCTGGACACGGCGCTGGCAAACCCACCAGCAAGGCAATTGATGAAATGGGCGATCGGCTGGCCTTTTTAGTCCATACTCTTGGTATTCATTTTCCAGACCTTAATCATCGGTATTCTTGACTGTTGCGGGTGAGAGTGGAGTAGGGGCAGGTGACAGTAATTTGAATCCTATGCTTCTGGTTCGGAACGTTAAAAGCTTGTAAAATACAGCTTTTAACCCATTTTCAATATCTAATGAAAATGGATACTGTGATAGCTACAAACAATCGCCGATGGCTAACTTTCAAGAAAAAGCAGACTTCATTTGGAGCCTTGCCGATATGCTGCGGGGTGATTACCTGCGGCGAGAGTATCCCGATGTGATTTTGCCAATGGTGGTGATTCGGCGGCTCGACCTGGCAATGGCAGCGACTCGTGAAACAGTGCGTCAAGCTTACGAAAAATATAAGGGCAAGCTAGACAATCTGCATGGAGTCCTCACTTCGGCGGCTGGCGATTCCCTTGTCTACAACATATCAGAGTATGACTGGGATCGGCTGCTAGATGACTCTAACAGCCTGGCGCAAAACCTGATTAATTATCTCAACGGTTTTAGCCCAGATGTGCAAGACATCATTGAAAAGTTTGATTTTCGTCGTCAGGTATCGCGGCTGCAAAGTGCAAATTTGTTGTACCAGATCTTCCAAAAATTCGATGGCATTCGGTTTCTTGACCCAGACGTAACCGACAACCATGAGATGGGTTCGATTTTTGAGCATCTGATCTATCGCTTTAACCAGGACAATAACGAAACTGCTGGGGAACACTTTACGCCACGGGAAGTGATTCGGCTGATGGTGCGGTTGCTGTTGTTAGAGGATGAGGAAGCCTTAATCAATCCCAACGCGATCATCACAATTTACGATCCTGCCTGTGGAACTGGGGGAATGCTGACAGAGGCAAAAAATTATATTTGTCATCCTGACCGCAATCCAAACGCACGGGTGGAGTTATTTGGACAGGAAATTAACCCTACTGCCTATGCCGTTGCTAAGGCTGACTTTTTACTTAAAGGAGAAGACCCCCGCAAGCTGATTTTCGGCAATAGCTTTAGTGAAGATGGGCACGATAAGCGCCGCTTTCGTCATATGCTTTCTAATCCTCCCTTTGGGGTGGACTGGCGCAAGGTGGAATACATTATTAAGCGAGAGCAGGACACGAAAGGATTTGATGGGCGGTTTGGTGCAGGTTTGCCCCGAATTAACGATGGGTCGCTACTGTTTCTTCAGCACATGCTGAGCAAGCGAGCCACGAATGAACCCAGCCGGATTGTGGTTGTCTTTAATAGACTTGTTGCTTTATAAAAACGTTAGAAACAATGAATAAATTGAGTTCCCTCACTTAGGGATTAAGCAACCTCTAAGTAGAAGTTCCACAGCCCTGCTGCTGTCAACATCAAATGGTCGTCA
>JAESGG010000071.1_pt1 | contig 36463 bp, 37 predicted proteins | sample 9266231 | NCBI WGS metagenome assembly JAESGG01 (sample SAMN14515337, study PRJNA621664) | algae metagenome | isolation source: Aphanocapsa sp. GSE-SYN-MK-11-07L and co-occurring heterotrophs from wet... | place: USA: Grand Staircase Escalante National Monument, Utah | collected 2006-04-16 | reverse complement strand
TTTATGTTTTCCGTTAGAACCGATAGATAGTTTGTCGATTTTCGGGGTAGGCGCTACCCCTCGATCAACGCGACATCTCATCCCCGGCTTGTAGAAGCGCGGGGACTTCCCGTCTATTCAGTTAACCTGTGAAAAAACTTCAACCGGGCGATCGCCCACAATATCAAGCAAGGCTCAAAGGCGAACTTAAGGTGCAACTCAAACAAGCAATTATCGTTTATAAGGCGGGAGAGTCGCTGAGCCAGCAGTGGGCTGAAAAAGTGGCGCGTCAGTTAGAAGAACGCCAGTGCCGGATCTTAGTTGGCCCCAGCGGCCCGCACGATAATCCCTATCCCGTCTTTATGGCCTCGGTGGACAAAATCGACATTGCGATTGTCTTAGGCGGAGATGGCACGGCCCTAGCCGCCGCCCGACATTTAGCCCCAGCCAACATTCCGATCTTGGCGGTGAATGTGGGGGGGCATTTGGGTTTTCTGACCGAACCCTTCGACCTGTTTAGCGAGACTGAACAAGTTTGGGCGCGACTGCTCAGCGATCGCTATGCGATGCAGCAGCGGATGATGCTGCAAGCGGAGGTGTTTGAAGGCAGCCAGCGCGAAACCGAGCCGATTGGCGATCGCTTTTTGGCGTTGAACGAAATGTGTATCAAACCCGGTTCCGCTGATCGAATGATCACGTCAATTTTAGAAATGGAAATTGATGGCAACGTGGTCGATCAGTATCAGGGCGATGGGCTGATTGTGGCGACTCCAACTGGCTCCACCTGCTACACCGTAGCTGCGAATGGGCCAATAATGCATCCGGGCATGCAGGCGATCGCGGTGACGCCGCTGTGTCCGCTCAGTTTGTCCAGCCGCCCGATCGTGCTGCCCTCTGGCTCAGTCGTCAGTATTTGGCCTCTGGCCGATCGCGATCTCAGCACCAAGCTATGGATGGATGGCGTACTGGCAACCTCAATTTGGCCCGGACAACGAGTCGATGTCTCGATGGCCGAGTGTCAGGCAAATTTTATTTTGCTAAGAGAGAATCATTCTTTTTACGATACCCTGCGTGAAAAGCTGCATTGGGCAGGAGCGCGCATTCACTACAGCAGCAACAATCACCGCAATTAAGCCTGGGTAATTGCTGATAAGAATACGATCATGAAAGCTGTGACTTCTTCCGACGCTGACTGAAGACCTTTAGGGGTGCAAGTGTTCAGCCCAGATACACAATCTAGCACCATGCCAAATCAGACGATCGCGCTTGTTGAAGGCTAGCTCAAATCCAACATCAAAGAGGCATTCAGTTGATCTACGGCTTCCAGGACGATCGCCGCTCCGGCATCAGAAAGCTTCCGGGCGTAATCGCTGCGGGTTTTGACATGGGGTGGAATGATGCCAACGCCGCGCCAGGTAAATTCAGGCCCGATCGTCCTGGCTCGTTCGACGGTTTGCATGTCAGCCACCGTATCGCCAACATAAAACACAGTTACAGGCGGTTCAGGAGCAAGCTTGCTCACTGCCATCAGCAAGCCGGTTGGATCGGGTTTGCCGGGGGCATCTTCCATCGCGACTAAAAGCGGCGCTCGCAGCCCCAACCGACCCTCTAAAACATACGTGGCGGAGGCGCGAGTGGCTCCACTAAAAAAGCCCCAGCCTACTCCGGCTGCGGTTAAACTCTCCAGATAGTCCGCCGAGAGCAGCAGAGGCTCATCGCGGATATAGCCCGTCCAGTCAGTCCCTCGGTAACGGTGCTGAAAAAAATCAACCAGGGCTTGATAGTCCAGATTTAGACCCGCTCGCTCTTGTCCCTGCTGCTCAAAAAATCGGTAAACCAATTCTTGGGAAGCTTCCCAATCGTTATTCCACTGCCCTTCGGCTTTCAGGTCATCCACCTGTTCTAGGCTGGGGCGGAATGCGCCGTCTGTGAAATGCTCAACGGTGTCAGCTAAGGCCCGCAAATAAGACCCCGCCACATCTCTGACCACCCCATCAATATCAAAAACCGCGATCGCCCTCTGCATGTTAAGCCGTTTCTCCGTTGATTTTGAAAAGGTAGGGGGTAAGCAATGATTCATTGCCTAAGGATGCAGTGTCCTTAAGTCTTCTGATTATTGAGTTAAGATTGAAGGTCGTGTACTACAGATTTAAGCTCAGCGTCTTATGGAGGTCAGGTTGTCACAGTTTATTCTCAAAGTTTTTTGGCTCGATGGCAACGTTGCCTTGGCAGTCGATCAGGTGGTTGGTAAAGGAACCAGTCCTCTAACATCTTATTTCTTCTGGCCGCGCGCTGATGCTTGGGAACAGCTCAAAAATGAGCTAGAGGGTAAGCACTGGATTTCAGAAGCAGACCGAATTGCCCTCCTTAACCGAGCCACCGAAATCATTAACTATTGGCAAGAAGAAGGCAAAAACCGGCCGCTCGCAGAAGCGCAAGCCCGCTTCCCCGACATTGTGTTTGGGGGAACGGCTTAATTTGGGATTGGCAGGTTAGAAATTTGCAGCTTTAGCTCCTGAGCGGGGTAGTCAGACAGGTTCAAAGAAATCTGCTTACTTTCCCCCAGGACGGCTTTGGGAATCGAAATTGTCCCTAGAGAAGGATCGCTCTTGGCTACTAACTCTGTGGCTAAACCGCTGGTTGTTGCCGTCAGCGCCTGTCCTTCTTGATCGGTGACATCCAGGAAAGTGTACAGAAACTGAACATCGCGATCGCTGCTGTTTTTAATTGCAACGTTCAGAACCACGTTTTCTCCCTGCTGCTCTACCGATCGCACCTCTAAGCTAACCCCCTTATCTTGGCTCGTGACTGGGAACTTTACATTCTGCTTCGCTTCAGGGCTGGGGCTTGGACTGGGAGAGGATTGATCAGTTTCGCTGCTGGGCTTTTGATCGGATTTCTGGTCTGAGTTGGGCTTCTTTGCTCCCTTAATCTCAGCTTCTACATTGGCAATAATCTCTTTTTCTTTTAGAAACCCATCACCCTGCTTGGGGGCGAGGTCAGCACTGCCACCCAGAATTGGATTAATTGAAGGTTGAGTCACTCCCATCAGGGAGCTGCGACCGAACATATAGCCTGCGGCAGCGCTAATAATCCCCAGCGCCAGCATAAATCCTAGAAGGGTAAGCGTGGTGGAAAGACTGGAGCTTAGCTTCATAAAATACAACCCCAGAGCAGCTACAGCCATCTAGCATATAGCAATCTTGGTGGATTTGTGAAATTGAGAGGCTGCCTGAAAAGTGACGTACTCCCGACGCTGCTGCAAGCAGACAGCGCGGGCTTCTCCCACGGCGCGAGTTCTACCTCTGGTTAGCCGATTCGAGCGTTTTACAGTGATCAGGACGTCCACGACCACTTTGAATTATTTCTCTCGCGTTGGAGGCTTGCTGATTTGATTTTGCTTTCTATTGCAACGTTAGAAACGGGGGACTTGCGGCATTGCCTACGGGTCGGTCAACTCCAGTTGTCGGTTAAAAGCGAACCGGATCAGGGGAATATCAACCCTGCACGTATTTCTTGTATTTTACAGCGGATTTGGCTACGTTTCTGGGTCATTTGGCGATTCATCGCGGCAGTTCTTTTATGTCGGGGAACCCGCCAACAAGACTGCCTTGCCAACGCCGCTCAATTCTTTGAGCGATGGTCAAAATCGTTCGGGAGTTGGACTCCTCACCGCCGCGCCTTTCTCCCCGACGCTCACCCTTTGGGTAGAGCGCGGGGACTCCCGTCTAGTTTGCTAGGATAATTGCCAATGCCATAGCCCGTAACCAGAGAGAGTATATTAGTAAAGAAACCTTTGAAGTAACCACCAGGGTTGGCCGAGCGGTTTAGGCAGCGAGCTCATAATTCGCCCCAGGCAGGTTCAACTCCTGCACCCTGGATTAACGATTCCAATCTCAAAATTTTCAGTTAGTGAATGTCTCAGTAGAGAGCAGGCACCGGCGCTGGGGGCGGTGGTGCGGGGATAAAAGGCTGAGGGGCTGGCGGCGGCGGAGCTTGAACCACCACACTGCAAGCCGGAGTGCCCTGCAAAGATTCACAGAAGGGACTTTCTAGATCGCGGGTGCGCACAATTGGCGAGTCACCCTGCTGCCGCAGAACATCCTGGTAAAACCGCTCGATTCTCTGACCAGCGCGAGTCAATCGAATATCGTTAAAGGTAGGCGCCCCAAATATAAACATGGCGCCGCCGCCAATGGTGTCATCTACCCAATAACGGTTAAAATCGCTCACGCTGTCGATCTGCTGAGGAAAACTCACACTTTTTAAGGGCAAGCTATCGGGATCAACCCTTCTAGGGTTGGCCATTGCTTCTGAAATGCCGCTGAAACAGGCCAGCATTACCCCAGCGCAGATTGCAGCTTTGACCTTGATACCCATCGCCTTACCTCCCACACGTTTTGCTAAATTTTAGCCTAAGGATCTCAATTACTAAAGCAATTACTAAAGTTTAGTATGCCCTTTTATTCTCCCCTAGATGGCACGATATGAGCAGAATTGACTTAACTTGCGATCACCTTGAATCTTGCAAAGGCAAAGATTTAGAGTTGACCTGTTAACAGATGTTTGTCATTCTTAAGTTTCTGTGCTGATTACCATTGCTTTGGGTCGCCTTGTTTTATGCCTTTAATGCCATCTCCGATTGAACCAACCCAGATTTTATCGGCTGAGTTGCTCGATTTGGTTTGTCAGCGCGCTTATCAATCGGGAGATTTTATCCTTTCTTCGGGTCAAAAAAGCAGCTACTACATCAACTGTAAGCAGGTGACGCTTAACCCCAGAGGCGCTCTGTTAGTGGGCAAACTGTTTTTGGCTCATCTGCCAACCAATGCCGAAGCAGTTGCCGGGTTGACATTGGGCGCCGACCCAATTGTGACGGCGGTGAGCGTGGTTTCTGCCTACGAATCTCCGCCTGGCTACCCAGCGCTGATTATTCGCAAAGAAGCCAAAGGTCACGGTACCCAGGCGTACATTGAAGGCCCGACTTTACCCCCAGGCACGCAAATTGTTGTGGTTGAAGATGTTGTCACCACAGGGCAGTCAGCAATGAAAGCGGTTGATCGCCTGCGACAAGCTGGGTACCAAGTCGATACAGTGCTGGCAATTGTCGATCGCCAGCAGGGTGGGGCAGAGCTATATCAATCTCAGGGGCTAAACTTTGGGGCTTTGTTTACGATTCCTGAGCTGCAAAAGCGCTGGTCGGAATTAAACAACCAAACTTAATCCTTCCTGCCGAGTCATTAAGTTGGCGGAAACTGATGATTTTTGACTTCCGCACAATAATCTTGCACCGCCTGAGTAATCGTTTGACGGAGATTGGCGTAGGGCTTGGCAAAGGGGGGCTGTCGTTCTGACAGACCCAGCACATCTGCTGTCACTAGCACCTGGCCATCGCAGTGGGGGCCAGCCCCAATCCCGATCGTGGGTATGCTCAACTGTTGACTAATTTTGTGACCCAAGTCAGCCGGAATGTGCTCCAAGATAATTGCAAACGCCCCTGCTGCTTGGAGGGCGATCGCCTGTTGCAAAATTTCGGCCGCAGCGGCTGGGGTTTTACCCTGTTGCCAATAGCCGCCCAACTGATGAACGGACTGCGGTCTTAAGCCCACATGCCCCATGACCGGAATTCCAGCCTGGACTAAATGCTCAATAGTGTCAATCATGGCCGGATAGCCGCCTTCCACTTTGACAGCCTGGGCTCCGGTTTCTTTCAGCACCCGACCCGCAGAATGCAACGCCTGCTGGGCGCTTTCTTGATAGGTCATAAAGGGTAAATCACAAACCACTAGGGCCCGACTGACACCGCGTCTGACCGCTTTGGTATGATGCAGCATCTCGTCTAGAGTAATGGGCAATGTGGTGGAATAGCCCAACGCCACCATTGCCAGAGAATCCCCAACTAAAATTACATCGACGCCAGCTTGGTCAAGCAGGGCGGCGATCGCCCAATCCCAAGCCGTCAGGACGGTGATCGGGCGACTTTGCTGCTTCCACTGACGGAGTTGAGGAATAGTGACAGGCATAGCTTTGGGTTAATAGGTGAGCAGCCAGCAGATGCTTCTATTTTCGCATGCGGTCTAGGTTTGATGGCAAAATGAGAACGGATGACCTTAGACTTAATAGACTCAATCCAGGGAGAATCGGGTGTGGCTCATACAATTGTGACCAATGTTTGCGAAGGTGTAGCGGATTGCGTTGATGCTTGTCCAGTCGCCTGCATTCATCCTGGCCCTGGTAAAAACACTGTTGGGACGGATTGGTATTGGATTGATTTTTCAACCTGCATTGATTGTGGCATTTGTTTGCAGGTTTGCCCTGTAGAAGGGGCGATCGTGCCGGAAGAACGACCAGAACTGCAAAAAACGCCAGGTTGAGAAATACAGAGGAAAGTGAACTAATCAGGTTCACAACTCTAAGGCATCAACTACAAGTTGGGCTAGTTTGAGGGCTGCGCCGGTTTCGCCGCGAATTTTCTTTAGCTCCATTTGCATTTGCGATCGCCGTTCAGGGTCTGCGAGTAAGGCTATTGCTTGGTCAGCGACCGTTTGAGCCGTGAGTGGGCCAACCAGTTCCGGGACAATCTCTCGGCCGGCCCAGATATTTGGCCAGGCTCGTAATCCCAGTCCTGTTTTAACTAAGTCCCAATTGATGGTTTTTCCGGCCCAAATTTGCCACCAGGTTCGCCAGCCTAGCCCCTGACCAATCACAATCCACAGAATGATCACTGCCCAAAATCGACCAATAATCGGCAAGTTGGCGAGTAGACCGGGTAGACCATCCCAGGCCCGCATCACGTCTTGCTGTTGGGTTGGTAAGAGCACCAGCATTGGGACGGCTAACGCCGTTAGTTCAGCCGTGTTAGCGCCAATCGTCGTCAAGCAAAGCTGACACTGAGCCAGCAGGTCGTGGGCTGGGGTTGCTGTCCAGAGGTAGATCCGCAGACCGCGCTCAGTTTCTAAGTAGGGAATTGCTGACCTTGGCTCAACCAAGTTGGCCGCTCCAGCCTGAATCACCGAAATTAAGCGGTTTTGTTTTGGGTCGGCGTAGCGGGCTAAGCTAACCAGATCTAAGGTGGGAGCCACCGGAATCACAAACTGAGTTTGGGGACGGCTTTGGTGAATCTGCTCTGCGATCGTCACCGACAGCGGCACCCCCAGCCCCAGTTTGAGCGGCTTGGAACCTGGCAGCAGCCCAATTAGCTCTTGGTCAGCAGTCAAGTTTAATTGATTGGCGATCGCTTGCTGCTGGGCGGGGTCAATTTGAGCAGCTTCCGCCATCAAGTCTCCAACCACCTTCAGCTTGTGGGCATAGCGGGATGGAATTTCAGCTTGCAAATGGGGCTGAGCCAAACCAAACCGATCTACCCATCTCGGCCAGCGAGCCTGCCACTCGGCATAGGTGACGGTGCGGTAGCCCAGACGCTTGCCAATTACAACCGTAAAAAACTGATCCCCGCCTAAAAACAAGACGACGCCCCGCCTGCGCCAGTCCCAGCGATCGCGGGCCTGCCCCCAGAGCAAAAAGCGATTAAAATCAGCCGCCGCTTGCACCCGATTGATCTCTGGGTAGCGACTGGCGATCGCTGCTTCCTGGCCACTCGCATTGACGCAGGGTGACAGCACCAGCGAAATTCTCACCTGATCAGGATCATTACCCAACCGCGATCGAAGGGCTTTAACGACCGGGCGCACCCAGGTTGCCAATTCGCCGGGGCCATTCGAGAGAATCAAAATATCAACGGGTTGGGCGATCGCAGACATTTAACCAGCCTGACAGCAGTCAGTAGCTTCAGCATTTTTTTGTCAAACTCGATCCGCAAGGCTGACAAGCCCATATTTGCAGGTACTTAAGCATTCAAGTCTTTATCTGACGTTGAGGCCTAGATGCCTAAGAAGCCGATTTGACGCACTACCTTACAATAGAGTTAATGTGAGCAAAGCTAGCACGCTCACTTGTTTTGGTGTCATAAACGGAGGTAGTTATGCTTGGCTGCCAGGATGTAGCAAAATATTTTTTATCTTTGACAGATGAAGATTCAGGTGATCTAATTTCAAATCTAAAACTTCAAAAACTAGTTTACTACGCTCAAGGATTTCATCTGGCTCTATACGATGAACCTCTATTTGAGGAGAGAATCGAAGCCTGGACGCATGGTCCTGTTGTACCTGACCTATATTCCGCCTACAAGCATCTTGGACTCAATGCTATTCCGCGCCCTACTGATCTAGACTTCAGTGTCTACGATGAGCGGACGCGAGAACTTCTGGACGAAGTTTACCAAGTTCATGGCCAATTTTCTGCCTGGAAACTCTGTAATATGACCCATGATGAACCACCTTGGAAAAATGCCATTGCTAATGGAGGGGTGATTACAGCGAGTTCAATGAAAGAATTTTTCAAGACTCAGTTAGTTAATAGCGAAGCAGTCTAGTGGCTTCAAGGCGAATTATTGCCAAAAAGGAGAAAGGCAAAAAAATTGCTACTCCTGTTCAAACGCGAGACACTTCTCCAGAGCAACAAAAACCTATTTTCTCCCTGTATTTTTTGAGAAAAGATTATTGTTTATCTGCTTGCAACAAAGATGAAAAAGCAGCCTTTGCTGACACTCTGCATAAGTTAAGCCAAATAACCTGGAATGAAATCAGTTCATCCTCTAGACATGGTGTAGGTTATGAACGAATTAGCAGGGATGCGGTTCGTTCGGGTATTCCCACTCACATGAAAGAAGACGTTAACTTTATTGCATTCCGATTTTTTGGGAAAGCCCCGATGGTCGGCTATCGGGATCAGAACATCTTTCACGTTATCTGGATTGACCGTGCATTTTCTCTGTACAATCACGGTTGATCTCGAAGCCGCTCTCTCGCCAAAAACTTCAGGCAGCATAACTCACTTTAGGGGAAATCACCCCAAAGGAGTACGGTTGCAACCCTGGTAGTCAGACCCCCAAACCGGATAAGGTCAACGCAGGTGTTGCAATAATTTCGGTCATGGTTTCCATTTCTCGATCAGCGATTTCTCCGCCTGACGATCAGGCTCTGACTTGGCAACTCCCCACCCTGAGCCAGGTGCTGGCAGTCCTAGAGCCAGAAGAGATTTCCTTGCCAGAGGGAATTGCTGCTGAGGCACAATGGCAAACTGCGATCGCGGCCCTGACTGGCCTACTGCAATCTTCAACTCACTCTCTTGTCGATGGATTAGTGCTGGCCGGGCCAACGCCTGTGTTTAGTCAGGCTCCTGAGCAGTTCGCGACCTGGCTGTTTACGGCTGCTCCCACCTATCCACTTTTACCTGCCACTGATACCCAACCTGAGACAGATCAGTTACTTCAGACGGTTGCTTTATTAGCGGACGATCCGTTGGCAACGGAGCAATTTTGTTTAGTTTTAACCCGCGAATTTGGCCTCTTAATGGTGCTGGGCACCACCGTCACAGGTCAGGCTAGCTTTCAATTTTCGTTTGCGCCAACAACCCTTCGGCAAGCTTGGCAGGTGCTGCGATCGCGCTTGCTGCTCACCCGCTCTGCCAACTTAGAGCTATTTGATCACTGGGGAGCATCTCTGTCCATGCAAGCACCGAGTTACCAGACGGTGGCTCGCTTTAGTCGGCTGCTGTTGGCCGGCTCTGTTCCCGCCGCCAAGCCGGTTGAAGAAACTTCCAGCCGCAGCCTGACTCCTCAGCCGCCTGTAAGCGGGGACGAAAAAGCGCGGCAAGGGATTGATATTGAGCTGTTACAGGCGATCGCCCACGAGGTTCGCACGCCCCTGTCTACGATTCGCACCTTGGTTAGTTTGGTCTTAAAACGGGCTGATTTGCCGGCTGAGGTGACAAAGCGCTTAGGGCTGGTGCATCGAGAATGTACAGAGCAAATCGATCACTTTAACTTGATTTTTCGGGCCGCCGAACTGGTGACATCGCCCTCTTTGAATCCAAGCACTGGCTTGACTGCTGTTTCACTGGCCGAAATGCTGCAAGAGGGGATTCCGCGCTGGCAGCAGCAAGCCGCTCGCCGCAGTCTCTCATTAGAGGTCTTGCTGCCGCCTCAACTGCCAGCGGTCGTGAGTGACCCGGTGTTGCTCGATCAGGTGTTGACGGGGCTGATTACCCATTTCAGCCACAGTTTACCCACGGGCAGCGACATCCAAGTTGAGGTGATGCTGGCTGGCGATCAACTCAAGCTGGAGCTGCGATCGCAAACAGGCTCCTACTCCTGTGGTGGAACTAGCAAGCCCTCCTCGCCAGCTAATCGTTCAGTTAGACCTGCACGAGCAAATTCTTTGCTCAACTGTTCACCCCTGAAATCGGTTGGACAGGTGCTGATGCTCCAGCCCGAAACGGGCAACCTCAGTCTTAGCCTGCCGGTCACGAAAACGCTTTTTCACGCTTTGGGAGGAAAATTAATTGTCCGCAAAGCGGCGGATCGAGGCGAAACTTTGACTATTTTTCTGCCTTTGGGGAATGACGGTGGAATTTAAGTCAGGTTGGGCGATCGCGGCAACCAGTAGATGGTTGTAATAATTAAATAATTCCAGTCAGAATCAGGGAAATTTTCTAATTCTCATCGTTACCTAATGCATACTAGGAGTGATTACTGGAATTACCCGTTGTCGATGCCTGCTGAAATCTCTGTTACTCCCCTGAGCCAACTTGACTATATTGCTTATGTTGATGGGCAGGGTTTGCTGCCGAGCCAGTTTGCCGGTCAGGTTGGCGCCTACGCTATTTTTGCAGCAGACTATTCCCTACAATACGTTGGCTACTCGCGGGATATTTACCTGAGTCTCAAGCAGCATCTGGTTCGCCAACCGCAACTCTGCCACTGGATCAAGCTCCAGATGATTGATCGCCCCAGTCGAACCGCCTTAGAGCAAATTCAAGCGGCTTGGATCAGTGAAAATGAAACTGTCCCCCCCGGCAATGCAGGCGATCGCCACACCTGGGAGCAACCAATCGACGTCAAAGCCAACATGACCCCAGCAGAACGGGCTGGTTATACCGATCCACAGCTAGAAGAAATTGCCCAGCAAAAAATTCTTAAAAACGCTGCTCGTCGGATTGAAGCTGAAATTTTGGCTGTCTTGCAGGCCCGCCATCTGCAAGAACCGCTGCGCTTCAACCCGAAGCTAAAAGACAATGGTGTCCTTGACCTGAAATAAAGGATTTATCATGCCGCCCTGCTCACCCTGGCACGACCAACAGATTCGTCACAGTTTGCGACAGGCAGGGCAACAGGCCCAGCAGATGGCTCAGAAGCAGTTTGAGATTAATCTCAAAGGCCCGGATGATTTTGTGACTAGCATTGACCGGAGTCTAGATCAGCAGCTCACTAGCAACTTCACCGCCTGGTTTCCCGAAGATGGGCTGATTACTGAAGAAAATCAGGCCTCGGTGCAACTGTTTCAGCAACACTGGTCGCGCTTTTGGCTGATTGACCCCCTGGATGGCACCGATGACCTGATTCAAGGGCGCTCTGGCTATGCCGTTATGGCTGGGCTGCTGGAAAATTATCAGCCTTTAGCCGGTTGGATTTATAGCCCCAGCCGCGATCGCACCTATTTTGGCGGCCCCAACTGGGGATTGTTTGAAGCAACGGGCAACGCTGAACCGCAAGCCTTACACACCCATCCTCCAGCCGCCCCATCGGTTGACTTTTGCCCCATCATGATTGGCTATAAAGACAAGCGGATCTATGGGCCAGCCCTGTCTCAAGTCATCCCAGAAGCTCAGTTTCACTGTTTAGGCAGCTTTGGCTTAAAGGTGCTAGAAGTGATTTACGGGCGGGTAGGACTTTATTTTTACTTGAACAGGCGCGTCAAGCTATGGGATACAACTGGCCCGTTAGCGCTGGCCAAAGCGGCTGGCCTAGTTTGCTGCGACATTAGCGGCCAACCTCTCCGTTTTAGCCCCGATGCCGTTGAAACCGACAGTTTGGCTCATCGGCAGACTATTGTGGTCGGCTGGCCGAGCTACGTTGAACTGCTCCGCCCTCGTTTACAGGAAGTGATTTCTCTCACCCATGCCAATCAGGCGTAAATGTGACTCTTGCTGGTCGCGAGAGCAAGGCTTTTAGTTACAATCAAAGCACCCGATCCCCGCTTGCAGATCACGACATGTCCGGTGAACAACAAATTAACCTGTTTAATTGGGATGCACCTCCTTCAGAGCCAGTCTCTCCAATCCCGGTCAATTTTGATCCTGAGCTGATTCCAACTGGTGCTCAAGTGCCGATTCCCAGTGGCACTTATCAAAGTGTTGCTGATTTGGGAAAGCACTGCGATCGCTGCCAGCGCTGTGATTTAGCCAAGCAGCGCACCCATGCGGTGGTCGGTCGAGGCAATCCTCAGGCCAAAATAATGATTATTGGTGAAGGCCCCGGCCAAACCGAAGATGAAACCGGGCTGCCCTTCGTGGGCAAAGCCGGTCAACTGCTCGAAAAAATCTTGGCTTCGGTCAAACTCGACTCCCAGCAAGACGTTTACATCTGCAATATCGTTAAGTGTCGCCCGCCTGAAAATCGGGTTCCGACTCCTGACGAAATTGCCGCCTGCTTGCCTTACCTGCTAGAGCAAATTCGGATCGTTGACCCCAAGATTATTCTGTTGACTGGAGCAACTGCCGTTAAAGGTCTGATCGGAGACAAGCGGGGCATCACCAAAATCCGGGGTGAATGGATGGAATGGCAAGGGCGACAGTGCATGCCAATCTTGCATCCTGCCTACCTGCTGCGAAACCCCTCAAAGGATGTAGGCAGTCCAAAATGGTTGATGTGGCAGGACATTCAAGCGGTGAAGACAAAGCTTGAGCAACTGCTGGCTGATTGAGGCTTTCTGAGCATCACAGTGTATTGCTCCAGATAAAATCCTGGAGGGCAACAAGTGACTTATTTAAGTTTAAGCAAGTTTAAGCCGATCTAAACGGAAGCCCTAGACTTAGCTGACTTTTCAAATGTGCTTTCGTCGTTGACGTACTGAATCCACAAGCTAGCCAGTTCCTTAGCCTGAGTCATTTTTTCTGCTCTGACTTGATACATGCGACGAGGTCTGCCCCGACCTTCTACTTTCTTCCAGTAGCCAGTGATCATATGCTCATCTTCAAGGAATTTAAGGGCATTGTAGAGAACCGTATCAGACAGCCGATACAGAGGATGCTCCGTCTCTATAGATTGAATCAAGGCAGTGCCGTAGGAATCGCCACTTTCAACCAGAACGTTGAGAACGTAGCAAACGGCCACTTCTTTGCTCAAGTAGATGGGCGGGGGCTGGCGAAAAAACTGATAAATATCTTCAAATTTCATATTTCTAGATGGGCAAACTGCCTAAACGACTTAGTTAAAACTTAAACGATAGTGCAGGAGCAAGTTGGAGTAATACAAATCAAGCTCCTACATAGCCTTCGATTTTACGGGATCGGCTAAACTGACAGGTCTATCCCAGGGCAGAGAAAAATAACATTAACTATAATAATCACAACTTTTACTGGATTTTGAAGTTAATTTTTGCAAACCCTTCCGGGTTTTTGCCAAGGTTTAGAGGCGAATAGAAGCAGTAAATTGCTTCTATTCTCAATTGACTAGAATCATGGTTGTTGCTGTTTTCTAAACATGTTCTGCTTGTTTTCAAATCATCTCAGCAGACTCGATGGTTTATGGGTAAAATTTATGGGCCAAAACAGCAGTGATGTTTGCGAATCAATTAATCAATCAGTCAAAGCCAACCACTTTCGGATCGCTATAGTCCTCTGAAGGCGCAATGATTGCAATAGAATCATTTTTTCTTTGGTTTTGAGATAAGTATATTTGCTGAATTTAAATATCAATCAATCCTGCTTCTATTTGAACCGGACTGACATGAAAGCGAGTCATCCAAAACCTTACTATATTCAGAATTTGGATGCTTCGTGTCAGAGCGTAAATGAAGGAGCTTTGACTCAAGAGCCAAGGGCAGAGGGACAAAAATGACTGACTGAGATTTGGCGATCGCAGATTTCCTCAATCGCTGCCAGCAACTCTGTCTGTCCCCAGTTTTGATGCAGAGTCGCCGAGATCGCGCAGCCGCCCGCCGCTACCCCTTCTTTGACGTAGCCCTGCTCGTAGGCTTGCAGTTGTGAATAGCGAGCAGTGGCGAAACTAAGCTGTGTTGCTAGCAGCGGCACATCGCCAATCATTGCAGCTAAGCCAACAGCATCGGCAGTCGGGTCTTCTGCCACCCAGCGGGTTGTGCCCACCACAATCGCTGCGGGCTGCCAAAACAAGTCACGTGCCAGCGCGATCGCCCTCGCCAGAGCATAGACCGCTAGCATCTGCGTCCCCCCTGCCAGCAAGACTCCGGCTCGCCGACTGGCTGCGATCGCCATCCCCGCTACGACAACTTGCATTGGATCGCCAATTGCGGCTGCTAATTGCAAAGGTTCAGTCAAGTCTAAAGCAGCGGCAGCCTGCAATCCTTGCTGAACAATCTGCCATTTTTGGGCATGATTGCAAATCGGGTGGCTGCTATTGACCCTTTTGTCTGCCCTGTAGCCCAGCCCAGTCAGCACAGCCAAGGCAGTGGTTGTGCCGCCGACGACACACTCTCCCAAAATCAAGTAGGGGTGAATTTGAGCCAACTTTTCTCCCCAGTTGATGCCTTGCTGAAATAAATGTTCAACGATTGCCATCGTCATTGCCTGCCCGGTGGAGACACAGTTGGCAGCCACTCCGCCTAAATCAATCGCAGGCACCGCCGGTGGCTGAGGTAAACCCGCGTTAAATAAGTAAGTTGGCCACTCTAGTCCGGCCGTCACTGCCCGCGAAATCAGCACTGGTGAAGCCCCCACCTCCAAAGGCGGCAGCGGATAGCTAGGGTTAGGGGTTGGCCCGTTCAGCAAAAACTCACCATCGGCGATCGCGGTGTAGCAACGGTCTTTCGGGGTAGCCCCTGCCGCTGAAATGCCAGCAATTAAGCCCGTCTGAGTGAAGCCCAGAACGCAGACCAGTCCAGGCTGACTGTGGCGATAACCCTCTAGCCAGGCTTGTCCCGATTGGGGTTGGGTATATACCCGAATAATCATTGAGCGACTCAAGCAAGTGCAGGGCGAAGGAAGGGAGAAAGTTTATCGGCTTTAATCGGCAGAACTCAAATCCTAGCTGTGACGATCCGCCACCCAGGGTTAGGGCAGATCAGGTTTTGAAAGCCCTGCAAAGCGAGTCCTTCAAAAGCTGACCTTGTAAACCTGAAACAATTCGCCAGAGACCGTACCGCTGATCTTGCCGCCAGCAGTCTGAATCAGTTTTTGCCAGGTTGATAAAGGTTCCAAAAACACCTCTGCCCCTAAGTAGGTTTCTAAAATTGCCCAATTCTCCGCTAAGGGAAGGTCAGGATCAACCACATCAAAAATGAGCTGCCCGCTGGCCTTCAAGACCCGCTTTGCTTCTGTGATGACGGCTGCCCAATAGTCTGGGGGGTAATAGCAGCTAAACCCGGTGGCGATCGCCCAGTCAAACTGATTGTCTTCGGAGCGGAGTTGGTGAGCAGGCGCTAGTTCCACCCGCTTGAACAGTTTCGAGTTAAGCTGCGATCCTCGACTGTTCAGAGCTTCTTGCGCTACCGAACTAATTTCTTGGCCATGAAAATAGACGTTCCACTCCCGCCAGCAAGGATAAATCAGAAAACTCAGCCCACAGCCAATGTCTAAACAGTGCTGATTTTTCTGGGGCTTGATTAACTGCCAGAAGGGTGAGGCAATTTTTGCTTGCAGCGAGCCAGCCGCCCAGTCATGAAAAATTGGCATCGCCTCAATTTCTGGGGGCAGCGTAAAGGCTTCGCGTCGATATTCGCGATTGTAGCGATCGCCCACCTTGCCAATTTGGGTTTGCCAGTCTTCAACCTGTGACCCTGGTAACTTTTGACTAAAAGTAGCCGCCGTCTGAGCAGAGTGATCTGTTTTTTTGGCCATCTTATCTACAGGTCTACAGGTCAACCCTTGAGGGCACGATTAAAATTCTGGCGGTAGGATTTGTTCACCAGCAGCAGCGGCCAAAACAGGGTCAGCATCAGCTTATTTTGGCTAAAGTTGGTGCGGTTAAATCCCTGCCAAAACTTCCAACCACCCCCGGCATAGACCACAATCAGAACTAAAGTTAGCAAGCTGCCCATGTTTTAATTCCTCAATGAACCCAATGGAACTATCTCCAGTGTACTCTTCCGCCCAAAATATCAGATCAATTCAGAGCATATTTTGAAAGCCTTGCGGATAAACGCTTTCAAAACCTGACCTGTCCTAACCTGGGCGGCGATCGCGACAGGTAGAATCAGCAACGTCTTCCTCAGAGAGCCGCTCTCACCTCAAAATGATTGCAGACGAGGCTGGAAGGGTAATTTTTTCCCGATAAAGGGGCACCCTTGTCGTGTATCCCCAAGAAATGCCATGCTAGGGGGAACTGTGTCGTTTGGTCAGAAATTAACAACCAAGCCTTGAACAACTCCTGTAAAATACTGAAATCGTAATTTTCGTCATCAATATAGTCCAATGATTCGAGTTGTAATTGTTGATGATCAAAAAATATTTACTCAGGGGCTGAGTATCCTCCTAGAGTCAGAGCCAGACATTAAGATTGTGGGGACAGGCTTCAATGGACAGGATGCGATTAAATTAGTGAAAGACCTCTTACCTGATGTATTACTGATTGATCAGTACATGCCTGTGATGGATGGCGTTGAAGCGACCAAACTGATTAGCAACAGCTTTCCCCAAGTTTCAATTTTGCTGCTGAGTGGCTCTGATCAAAACGATTTAGTTGCTAAAGCCCTCAAAGCTGGTGCCAAGGGATATCTGCTTAAAGACACCTCCGCTGAAGATTTAGCTAACTCGATTCGATCGCTGAATCGGGGCTATAGCCAACTCGGGCCAGGACTGCTTGAAAAACTTTTAGCTCAGGAAAACGCAGCCGATCCTGCCGATACTCTGCCGATTCCCTCAGATCAGCCTGATACCAGAAAGCAGGTACAGCAATTAATTGGCGATCCAGCTCAGTTTGAGATCGACGCAATTCTTGGCCTATTAGCATCTATCAACGATCGGCTTGTTGCAGTTGAAGTCATCAATCAGCTTGAAAAACAGTTACAGCGAACTCCCAAACATGTCTGTGCGCTTTATCTAACCGGACAGCTCATTTACAAATTCAAGCAACAAGCGCCCCTAGCCATGAAGTACTTCAAAGTGGCTTTTGAGAGCGCTCAAACTCAGGGCTTTGACCTCCTCGTCCGTCTGCATATCTCGCGCGCAGCTTGGTCTGTGAACCCTTCAGAAGCTTTCACTTGGCTGAGCGAAATCTTACAGCAGTGGCCAGAGGAACAATCTTGTAAAATTTTCTTCAATGCCTTAGTACAAGTCTTTGAGCCATCTACGGAGGTTTATCGGCTCCTGCAAGCCTACTGGCAAATTCAGTCCCTAAATAAACTTTGTGAACAGGCTGATGGTTTGGAGTCGAAGCTGCATCCTCTGCTGATTAGTTCTAAACTTGTTTGATTAGTAAAAATCCAAACCAAAGTATAGTTTTTTAATTTTTTTACATTTGTTTACATAAAAATCAGGAATTTTATAGAGTGGCTGAGATTGACCAAATTGAACAGGAATTGTTCAAGTTAAGACAAAGATTTGCCCAGTCTGCACAGGTGTTAGATGACCTTTCTCAGGTGCGATCGCAATTTACGCAACTGTCTCAAGCGCATCAAGACCTTCCTGCCCAGTCCGCCGGGCTTGAAGAACGGGCGTTGCAGCTAGAATCTCAACTTGAAACTTCAGCTCAACAGCTTCAGTCGCAAATTACCAACTTACACTTGGAGTTTGATGCCGTTATCAAGCAACTCCGCGAACAGATCAATTATTCGCAACAGAGGAATAGAGAGCAAAGTCATGAGAGCGACGGAATTCAACCTTTAAAAGATTCGCATGAGTATTTACTTAATTCTCTCCATGCTTACAGTGCCAATCTAGAAAAATTAGAGCGGCGCTGCCACAGCTTAGAAGACACTGTTGGTGTCATGAAGCTAGTCGTGCTGATTGGTTTTGTTTTGTTTATCTATTTGCAGATTGCCTTGCGCTAAAAGCTTGAACTCAGTCCAGTAATCTTAAATTGGTGGTGGAGAGCGGTTTCCAAAGTGACTACCTTACGCTATCATTTTTGCTTACGAATCACGTGATATAAATGTTCAGATTAGGCAGTCAAGCCAGCGATTTCCGTAGAAATACGATGGTGATTAGAAAATTTAGATGTTTTTCGATTAACTTCAGTAAAACTACGCTGGTAGCTGAAGCCAGAGAAGGCTTACAGTTATAAATAAGGGCTACAAACCCCCATGTAGCCTAACCTAAGTCCTCGAAAGGGCAACTTGTTCCGAAAGGGCAAGACGCAAATTAGCAGACCTAAAACGCACATTTCAGGGGTATGGATGCTGCTAATGCCGAAGGACTTTTCTTATTCAGGAAAACTCAATATATACAAATCCAATCATCCGTTTGGTTTCACAAAGTCCTGTAGAACTCTAAATCTGTTTCTAAATCAGTCGCGAGATCTGATTGGTAGAATCTGCTGCTGAGATGAATAGAATTATTGTTTAAAGACGTTGTGGAACAAAACCTTTAAACAAATAATCCGTTCTCACCTCAAGAACAGCTACGATGAATTCACAACAGGTTTCCAGAAAAATCTTTTTACAAGGTCAATCAAGATTGGTCTAGAGTTCCAGTTTGGCAGGAAAAACTTCCGTAGAAATACGGTGTTCCTCGGTAGAAGAACGTATTACCTTCAATAATCTCCGTAAGGTTACGCTGGTGGCTAGAGATAGGAAAATCTAAATTATAAATAGGGCTACATCCCCCCATGTAGCCAATACCAAGTCCTCGAAAGGGCAACTTGTTCCGAAAGGGCAAGGCGCAAATTAGCAGACCTAAAGCACGAATAGGGGTATGGATGCTGCTAATGCCGTAGGACTTTTCTTATTCCCTGTTGCAATCCTCAAGTTATCAATCAAATCACTTAGGACTGCTCTCGATAAAACTGAACCTTTCCCGAATTTAGGCTTGCTAGAGAGACCGCAGATGATCCTCTGGCAAAATTAAAGGGGAATCTAGTTCAGCCCTATTTTTTGGCTCAGTTGATGCAAATTCTGACCGTTACGCTTGCCAACTTCAAAGCTCATGACGATCGCCATTTTGTCTTCCAACCCGGCACCAATGCGATTTGCGGGGAAAATGGGGCGGGTAAGACTAGCATTTTAGAGGCGATCGCTTGGGTGCTGTTCAACCACAGCGACTATCCGCAAGCTGATCTGATTAAAGCTGGGTGCAGCAGTGCCCAAGCCAGCGTTAGTCTGATTTCTAGCTACGATGGACGCTGCTATCAGGTCAGGCGCTGCACGAGCAAAGGCTACGACGTGTATGACCCGGAGCTAAAGGCTAGCCTGGGTCTACGCAAAGTTGTTGATGTGGCGCTCTGGCTGAGGCAGCACTTGGGCGTGCCAATTGATACAGACTTAGCCAAGCTGTTCGCCAACACGATCGGGATTCCGCAAGGGACGTTCACGAGCGATTTTTTCAAGAAAGCAGAAGGGCGGAAGCAAATCTTTGACCCGATTCTAAAAGTCGAAGAATACAGACAGGCATTTACCAAGTCCAGCAGTTTAAAGACCTACGCTGATCAGCAGGTCGCTCAACTGGAGCAGGCGATCGCTCAGTATGAACTTCAGCTAGCTGACTGGCCAGCTCTGCAACAGTTGCAAGCAACCCAACAGCAGGAGATTGCCCGCGATCAAGCTCAGTTGCAGCAGCTCCAGCAAAATCTAGAGCAGCTCGAACATCAGCGATCGCAACTGCTGGCTCAAGCCCAGGTTGCTCAGGCTCTCTGCCAGCAATTGCAGCAGATTCAAACTCAAATTGCTGCCAAACAAGCGACGCAGGTGATCATTCAGCAATCTTTGCGCCAGGCTGAGCAAGCCGTCACCCTCTGTCAGCAGCATCAATCTGGCTATCTGGCTTATCAGCAGGCCAGCGATCGCCTGCAAGCGCTTGATCAACAACAGCAGCAGCAGCAGCACCTACAACAGCAACTGACAAGCCAGCAGCAGCAGCACCATCACCTGCAACTGCAAGCTACGCAACTGCAAGCCCAGTTGGCGACGATCCAACAGGCCAAGGTTCAAATTCATCACCTCCAGCCAGCCCAAGCGCAGCAGCAGGCTCTAGAGCAGCAAATTTTGGTTTTGACTGAGCAACTCCAGCAGCTCAGTCCGGTTAAGCTCCAACTCCAAGCCACCCAGCAGCACTTTCAAGTTGCTCAGAGCGCCCTAGAAGCACTATCAGCAGAAATCAACCGCTTGCAGAGTTTAGCGGCCCAGGTGGAGGCGATTCCAGACTGGGAACAGCAGCGCGATCGCAGGCAGCTTCAACTGAGCCGGATTGAAGCTGCCCAGCAGTTTGCGGCTGAATTAGAGCAGATTGTCAACCAAGCTCAAACCGAGGGCGATCGGGCGGAGCAGCAAGTGCAGGCGGCCCTAAAGACGCTGCTCAAGCTAAAAAATGACTTGCCCAGCCTGGCCGCTGTGATTGATGCTTTTCAAGACAGCCAAGCCATCCACAGCAATGTCATGGCAGGACTGGAGCAAATTTTAGCTGATCTAAGCCAGCAGATTTCACAGGCCGATCTGACCGAAAGCTTGCAGCAACTTCAGACTCAACTCAATGCTGCTTACCAACTGCGGGCAGATTTTGCCAGCCTGAGCGCCAAACAGTCTCAATCCCAGACTTTGCAGCAAGACTGCCAGCGCTGGCAAGCCGAACTAGCCCAACTGCAAGCTCAGCTTGCCCCTGAACCTAAGCTGAAAGCGCAATTGGCAAATTTGCAGGCCCAACTCTCGGCTCTCAATGATCCGAGGGGTCAAATTCGCCTCAGACAGGAGCAAATGGCTCAGCAGTCTGATTTGCAAACGAAAGCGGAGCAACTTCAGGCTCAGCAAGCTGAAATATTAGCCGCGATCGCCGCTTTAGAGCAACAGCTTACTCCCTATCAGCAGCTTGCCAGCAGCATGACCAGTCAGAAGAAAATTCAGCAGGCTCACCTGGCTGGCTATCAGATTTATCTGCAACAGCAGCAGCAAGCCGAACAGTGCCCTGGGCTACAGGCCCAATTCCAACAGGCGATCGCAGAGCTGACGGCGTTTGAACAGCAGCAAACAGACCTCAAAGATTGCTGGCAAGTCGAACAGCAAAACTATGATCCGCAAGCCTTGCCCAGCTTGGTTGCCATCCTTGATCAACGCAAAACCGAGCGCGATCAACTGGCGGGTGGCCTGCCGCCCAAGCTGGCTCAGTTGGCGACCTTGGAGCAGCAGCTTTTAGCGCTAGAAGCGATCGCTCAAGATTGCAAGCAGGCTGAAGCGGAACTAGCAACCCGGCAACAGGCCCAGCAGTTTATTGGCGATGCGCGGATGATTTTCAATAAAAGTGGCCCACGGATTACCCAGTTTTATCTCAGCAACATTTCTCAGGAGGGCGATCGGCTGTTTCGAGAGCTATTGAATCGCCCAGATGTCGCCCTAGAGTGGACAGATGACTACGAAATTAAAGTCCAAACCGGCGGACATTGGCGCAGCTTCCCTAGCCTTTCGGGGGGAGAACAAATGTGTGCAGCCTTAGCGGTCAGGCTGGCTCTGCTCAAAGTCCTCTCCGATATTGACGTTGCCTTTTTTGATGAACCAACAACCAACATGGATCAGCTTCGCCGTCGCCAACTGGCCGAAGCGCTCGGCAATCTGAAAAGTTTTCAGCAATTGTTTGTGATCAGCCACGACGACACGTTTGAGAGCATGACTGAAAACATTATTCGCGTCGTCCGCCCGGATCAGTAAGTTGCTAAAAGTCTCTAACCCACCGGAGAGCTTGATGGTTTAGATTTGCGGCTGCGACGAGCTTTCCACGCCGCGAACATTGCCATGAGGGCTGTACCGACAAACTGCGGTGGGACTGGCACCTGCACAAACCGAATGTCATCCATTCCCAAGCGATCGATCTCAGTTGTCACCCCTGAGAATTGAAACGTAATGGAGGCGATTGCAGGGTCAGTACTAGCAGCGGTAAAGCCTAAGAATTGGACACTACGACCGCTAAAAAAGTTACCCGGTGATTGGGGGATTGTCTGCGGAAACCCAGTCACTGCAGTACCATTAATACTCGCCTCCAAAACGGCATCACTCTCGGAATCACCGTAGTCAGTGATGTACAGGCCAAAAGCCTGCAGTGGAGTGCCGAAGCTAAAAGTAACCGAAGTTTGGGGAGGAACTAAATCCATACCCGTTTGTTGAGCAATCCGCAGTAAACGACTGCCACCACTGGTCGTGTTGTGGCCAATAGCAAAGAAGCCGTTAGTGTTACTAATGCCATTATTAGAACCGCCAATCTGCCCGTTAGTGACCTGCACTGTAATCCCGCTGGTAGCATAATTTAGACTGCCATTGCCCGTAGCGTTAGTATAGAAAGGGTTATTAACCGCTGGTGTTTCAAAGTTTTCAGTCCCGACTGTCCCCAAAGGAGTCGCCGCAGTCACAAAATTATTGCGGGCAGTTAAAGCCGCTCCTGACGGAGGGGGGGCGGATGGCAGAAAAACAGTCTGAACGCCGGTGTAAAAAGTAAAGGCTTGCGCTGGCTGGCTCGCACTCAGGCCAGCTAGCCCAAAAAATGCTAGACCAGCCGCTGCCACTAATTGACCAATCGGTTTGACCATTGTGGATAGACTGCATCTTTCAGGCTCTTCAGTCCCAAGCATGTTTAGATCGTCCCTGTTGTCAATGACGCGAAAACTATGGCACGCCCACCCTCTAGCTGGCAATGATTCTGATCGCGATCGCTTCATTTGATGATGATTCAGCATAGTGATCAGACTAATCAACTTCTAACCGACTGGAGCATCAGCTTGTTTAGACTTGCGTTTACTGCGACGCACCTTCCAAGCCGCCAGGATTGCTGCTAAGGCTGTACCGACAAACTGCGGTGGAACAGGCACCCTCACAAAGCGAACGTCATCCATTGCTAGGCGATCGATCGCAGTTGTCACCCCCGAAAACTGAAAAGTGATTGAGGTAATTAAAGGATCGCCAGGTTGTTGCGTAAAACCAAAAAACTGAACACTGCGATTGGAAAAACCACCAGAGTTGAGTTTAGGAATTGTTCGTGGAAACCCGGTTACTGTAGCACCATTGATCGTCACCCTCAGTTCTGTAGCAGCAGAAGCAGTATTGCCATAATCAGTAATGTATAGGCCGAAAGCTGTCATTGGAACCCCAAAGTTAAATGTAGCGCTCGTTTGAAGCGGGTTTGAACCAGTAGGGTGACCAATTCTGACTAATCGACTTCCACCAACGGTTGTATTGTAGCCAATGGCGAAAGTTCCGTTAGTATTGTTAAGCCCATTATCGCTTTGACCAGTTTCTCCGTTGGTGACTGTCAGGCTAAAGTCAGTACGAGTCAATGTACCCGTGCCAGAATTGTAAAAAGTGCTGTTAGTTGCCGGTGACTCAAAGCCATCTGTTATAACTGGCCCCAACAGCCCAGCCGCATTATTAAAACTAGTTTGGGTAGCTAAAGCCGCTCCACCGGGAGGGGGGGCAGGAGCGGATGTACCAGTCGCCTGACCGCCACTGTAAAAGGTAAAGGCTTGAGCAGGCTGGGCAATTACCGACAGCATCAATCCAGAAAGTACGCTACTCATCGTAATCGCTAAACTCTTTTTCGATGCGCTCATAATCCCTTACCCCAACTAGGCTTAAGAATTTTCGCATATTTAAACTCTAACTAGCAATATTAGAAATACCTATTTTTAAGATGGAGTAGGGAAGATCGAGGGCAGAGCCTCTAGTTTTTCCAGAAATGTTTGTACACCTTTTTTTCGCTAGTTAACTCAGTGATGGTGATCAAAACTCTTTCTGTGTTAGCCTAGATAAGCTGTCTTAAAAACCACACATCCAGGAATTCGGGTGTTTCTTAATCTAGAAATGCACCTGGGTGGAGGCTTAACCCGAATAGGAGTAAAAACGAATATGCCAGTTCTTAGTTTGGCGCAAATGCTGGAAGCCGGAGTTCACTTTGGGCATCAGGCTCGTCGATGGAATCCGAAAATGTCGCCCTATATTTTCACAGAGCGGAATGGGGTTCATATTATTGATTTAGTGCAGACCGCTCAGTTGGTGGATGAAGCCTACGATTACGTGCGATCGTCTTCGGAGTCTGGCAAAAAGTTTTTATTTATTGGCACCAAGCGTCAGGCGGCTGGGATTGTTGCCCAAGAAGCAGCTCGCTGCGGCAGCTACTTTATTAACCAGCGCTGGCTAGGCGGCATGCTGACCAACTGGACAACGATCAAGACTCGCGTCGATCGCCTGAAAGACATTGAGCGGCGGCAAGAAACCGGCGCTTTGGATCTGCTGCCCAAGCAGGAAGCGTCTAAGCTGCGGCGAGAAATGGAAAAGCTGCAAAAGTATCTGGGTGGGATTAAACAAATGCGAAAAATCCCAGATGTGGTTGTGGTTGTGGACGTGAAGCGGGAGTACAACGCAGTTCAAGAGTGCCACAAATTAGGGATTCCGATTGTCTCTTTACTCGATACCAACTGCGACCCAGATGATGTTGATATTCCAATCCCGGCTAACGATGATGCCATTCGCTCGATCAAGCTGATTGTCGGCAAGTTGGCGGATGCGATCTATGAAGGGCGTCACGGTCAGCTAGAGAATGAAGAAGAGTACGAAGAGTACAATGGGGCTGAATTTGAGGATGAACCAGAGGATGTAGAGGCTGCTGCATCCGAGGGTGAGGCAGAGCCAGAAGCACAACCGTAACCCGGCCAGATTGAGGGCAGTTCCGAAACTGGCGATCGCTCTTAATCTGGGGGAGCAAACCCTAGACTAGGAGTGATCACCTCCACACACCAGATTGACAAAGAAAAGACTGAGGCACCACTATGGCTGAAATCTCGGCACAACTAGTAAAACAACTGCGTGACAAGACCGGCGCAGGCATGATGGACTGCAAAAAAGCCCTCAAAGAATCTGAGGGTGACATCACGAAGGCAATTGAGTGGCTGCGTCAGAAGGGACTGGCTTCGGCTGGCAAAAAGGCTGGGCGCGTCGCCAGCGAAGGGCTGGTTGACAGCTACATCCACACGGGTGGGCGGATTGGCGTCCTGGTTGAAGTCAACTGCGAAACTGATTTTGTCGGTCGCAATCAGGCATTTAAGTCTCTAGTCCAAGACATTGCCAAGCAAATTGCCGCTTGCCCGAATGTTGAATACGTCAAGGTAGAAGACATTCCGGCCGACTTTATTGAGAAAGAGCGGTCGATCGCCCTCGGCTCTGATGCCCTCAAAGGTAAGCCAGAAGCCGTTAAGACCAAGATTGTCCAGGGCAAACTCGATAAAACCCTGCGCGAAATGTGTCTGATGGATCAGCCCTTTATTCGTGACCAAAGCATCACGGTGGAAGAACTGGTCAAGCAGGCGATCGCCAACTTAGGCGAAAACATCCAAATTCGCCGCTTTCAGCGCTTCGTGCTCGGTGAAGGAATCGAAAAAGCTGAGTCTAATTTGGCTGACGAAGTGGCAGCCCAAATTGGCGGCAAATAGGATGGCTGGCTGAGGCAAGCGGTCTGCATCCTAACTCTGAATCACAACAAAGGGGGCATGGCCCCCTTTGTTGTGAAGTGGATCTGAAGCCTCGATGATTTTGCGATATGAAGCAAGTTTTTCTACTGATCTTGACTTTACTGCTGACCAGTTGTTTTCGTTCTCCTGCCAGTTCGTCCGCTCAACCAACGGTTGGGATAAATCAAACCCCAAATCAAACCCCCAGCCTCGTCTGGTCTGTGGTGCCTCAGTCCGTCCACGATGGCGATACGATCAAGGTCGAGCGCCAGGGTCAGACCCTCAAAATTCGCTTTTGCGGCATTGATGCCCCAGAGCTAAAACAACCCCAGGGAGAGCAAGCGAGAAACTATTTGCGATCGCTGCTCAATCAGTCTGGCAATCAGGTGCAAATTAACCCCGTTGATACCGATCGATATGGGCGGACTGTAGCGGAGGTGTTCCGACGCCAGCAAGGCAAGCTGCTAAACGTGAATGCCGAAATGACTGAGGCTGGTTGGGCTTACTACTATGCTCAATATGCCAATCATTGCCTGCAAAAAACGGCGATCGCAACGGCTGAAACCGAAGCCAAGCGCCAAAAACGAGGAGTGTGGAAAAACGCTAAATCAGTCCGCCCCTGGGACTGGCGTAAAAACCATTCGTAAATTATTTCATAGGAATAATAAAAAGCAGAAGTTAACAGTTTTAGGGGCAGCTTTCAATTCTGAGATAGCACTCATCTAAAACTCACCTGAAACTTATTGATAGCTTTGAAAAGAATCAGTTTGGACTCCCAATATTGAATTGGCGGGCCGCCAGCTTTAGAAGATTTCTAGCAAAAAAGTTACCCGCTGGCTTCGACTGCGCTCAGCCAGCCGTGCGCTCAGCCAGCCGTGCCCTGAGCGCAGTCGAAGGGCACAACTCGAAGGGTAAAATCTTTCTAAGAAATCTCCTTAGGCTCTGGTCAAGCATCATTAATTCAATACAGGAATCAATTCAATCATGTCAATTCGCAGTCTCGTTCGCTTCCGTTGGCTGATCGGCAGCATTTTGATTGGTTCACTGGGGACGGCTGCGCTTGTGCTGGCTAGATCCCAAACGAAATTGCCTGACCCAGCCACTGACATTGCAGCCACTACTGCTAAAGGCAAACAGACAGCCGTGCTAGCCGGTGGATGCTTTTGGGGTGTAGAGGCTGTTTTTGAGCACGTGAAAGGAGTTTCCGAGGTTGTTTCGGGGTTTTCAGGCGGCACTGCCGCTACGGCTGATTACGAAAGGGTCACATCAGGGGACACGGGTCATGCGGAGGCAGTCAAAATCACCTACGATCCGACTAAAATTTCCTACGGACAACTGCTAAAAATCTACTTTTCAGTTGCCCATGACCCGACCCAATTAAATCGGCAGGGGCCTGATCATGGCACTCAGTACCGTTCAGCCATATTTTTTGCCAACAGTGAACAGCAGCAAATTGCTCAAACCTATATCGCACAGCTCAATCAAGCTCACGTTTTTCCAAAACCGATCGCAACGCAAGTCGTGCCCTTAAAGAGCTTTTTTGCGGCTGAGTCCTATCATCAAAACTTCATTGCCCGCAACCCCAGCTATCCCTACGTCGTTATCCACGATTTGCCCAAACTGGCCCAACTGAAGGTTCAATTTGCCTCTCTGTATCGGCAATAGTGATTTTTAATCACCACCGCCAACCGCTGCTGGCAGCATCCGTGCCCGATCGCAATCTTGCTGAATCTGGGCTTTCAGGGCGGTTAAATCAGCAAACTTCTGTTCCGGTCGCAAAAACTGCTCTAAAGCAACAGTCAAGGTTCGCCCGTACAAATCTCCAGCCCAATCCAATAGGTGCGCTTCCACAACCAGTTTTTTGCCATCCACTGTTGGGCGATAGCCAATGTTCATGACGCCCAGTTGCGGCTGTTCCAAGCCATCACTGGTGACGCGGACGGCATAAACGCCTGTTCGAGGCAAAAACTTTTGCTCCGGCAGCCGCAGGTTTGCGGTCGGGAAGCCGAGGGTGCGCCCCAGGCGATCGCCTGCTCCAACTTCGCCGACTAAAGTGTAAGCGCGTCCCAATAGACAATTTGCCCGCTGTAAATCTCCCTGCTCCAGGGCGGCTCGAATGGCGGAACTGCTGATCCGCTCTCCTTCAAACAGTTGCGGCAGAGCGACATTGACTTGAATCCCGTAATTGGCCGCGATCGCCCTCAAATCTTCAACATTGCCTGCGCGTTGATGCCCAAATCGAAAATTAAACCCAACGCTAATTGCTTTGGCCGCAAGCTGCTGCACCAAAATCTGGTCTACAAACTCGGCTGGACTTAAGGCAGCCAAGGTTTGATCAAACGAGAGTAAAACTAATTGGCTCACCCCTAGCCGCTCTAGCTGCTGACTTTTTTCAGCCAAAGGCGTGAGTAACGTGCGAGCTTGACCCGTAAAAAACTCCTGCGGATGCGGATCAAAAGCAACAACGGTCAAATAACTTTCAGCAGCTTCAGCCAAGGCTTGAATTACCTGTTGATGCCCCCGATGCACACCATCAAAGTTGCCCAGGGCGATCGCCGTGGGTCTGAGAGCCGTTGTCAAGTCAGAAATTATCCACACAGCCTCCATTCTGACATACCTAGCCCAGCCGCAACCCCCTCTGATCTGAGCGGAGAGAGCAATTGCCCACCGATCAAGGGACGCAGTTGCAGCGACATTTCTTCCCTGGCCATGACAGTATTCGGAAAGGCTTGCCTGGCTTCTTGCCCAACTTGATCTAAGAAATCATCGTCGTGTAGGGGGTCATGATGAAAGAGAACTAATTGCTTTACCCCAGCCACCTCAGCAACTTTGACTGCTTCTTGCCATGTCGAGTGCCCCCAGCCGACTTTGCTGCTACCGGCGGCGTAGTATTCGGCATCAGTGTAAGTCGCATCAATGATCATTAGATCAGCTTGGCGGCAGAGTTGGAGGACGTTTTCATCCAGGCGATCGGCAAAATGCTCGGTATCGGTAATATAGCTAACCGCTAGCCCTTGCCAATTAACGCGATAGCCCGTTGCACCGCCCGGATGATTGAGCGGCGCATACTCAACGTGCACATCGTTGATTTGCAGCGTCTCACCAAGCGGCAAATCGTGAAATTTTAAGTCGCCCTGCATCACTTGCAGCGGCACTGGAAAATTAGGATGCAGCATTTGATCGCGCAAGCGACTCTGAATGCCGCGACCATCTGTGCTGAGCATACTGTAAATATTGAACTGATTGCCCTGCGTAAAGGCTGGCGTAAAAAACGGAAAACCCTGGATATGATCCCAATGGGTATGGCTAAAAAACAAATGCGCTTCCAGAGGCATCAACGGCAGCAGATGTTGCCCCAGCACTCGCAAACCCGTACCGCCATCAAAAATCAGCCGCTCTTCTCCGGCCTGAATCTCAACACAGGGAGTATTGCCACCGTAGCGAACAGTGTGTGATCCCGGACAAGCAATGCTGCCTCTGACACCCCAGAAGCGAACGGTTAACGGATTTTGCATGGCATCTACTCAGGTTATGCATAGCTGAATTCTTGCACGCTCTTCTTAGAAATGAAGTGATAGAGATCATCTAAGAATTGTGACGCTAAGCATCAAGATCAGCCAATAAACCCAAAAATTAGCCATATTTCAGCCCCAGATTCCAGATCAGAGTTGCATCAGCTCAGGACTGCTGTAGGGAAATCGAGACAGTTGGCCAACTGTCTAAAGCCTCCAAGCCAGCAGCATAGGTGAGGTTGTACTTAAGCGGTGTGACAGTTATCAGGTTTTTGCGAATCGCCTCAACATCGGTCAAGAAATTTTGATAGGGTTCATTGCTCAGATCTTCGACATCTTCAAGGACTTCGCCAGCTAGCCAGTAGTAAGTTTTGCCTCTGGGGTCAATCCGCTTTTGAAACACGTCGTGGTAGCGCCGAATGCCTTGGCGGGTAATCGCGACCCCAGCCAGTTCAGCCGCTGGCAGGGCAGGCACATTAACATTGAGCAACATAGCTTCCGGCAACGGAGACTTCGCGAGCTGCGCCAACAAATCCTCAGCAAATTGGGCGGCTGGCGTAAATTCTTGGACTGTAAAACTAGCCAAGCTAAAGGCCAGGCTAGGAATGCCTTCAATCACTCCTTCCATGGCGGCGGACACTGTGCCGGAATAAAGAATATCTGTGCCCAGGTTTGACCCCTGATTAATCCCAGACAGGACAAAATCTGGTGGTTGGTCTAGCAGGGCCCCTAAGGCCAACTTAATGCAGTCGGAAGGCGTACCGGAGCAGGCCCAAGCTTGGACGGTTGGTTCAAACAGCGACTCGACCCTTTCGGCCCGAATCGGGTCAAACAGTGTCAGCCCATGCCCCGTTGCCGATCGCTCTCGATCTGGACAAACCACCGTCACCTGATGTCCTGCTTCGGCCAGCCGATTGGCCAGAGCGCGAATCCCCGGCGCGAAAATACCATCATCGTTACTGAGTAAAAGTTTCATTGCCTACCGCATTCATCATCTATCTAAAACCGACAAGTACTCCAACCATAACTGAAAGCTTGGTTGGGGGTGTAGGGCGCGTGAGCCCTTGAAACCTCCTCAGAGTCGAGTTCCGAGCGGAGCGTGGAACAGCGGACACTTGGGTGGTCGGGGTTCTCCCGCTTAAGCAAAGTGTCCAAGACAGCGACGGGAAGAGTAGAGTGACGAGACGAGCAATCAGATGGCATAATTAACACAGCGGTAAAACGCTGAAATCATTACAGGGAATGCCACTCCCCCTTCTAGTCCGGCGGAAGAAATATCGCCCTTGCAATTCTCAAGGTGACGCGGCTTGCGTAAGAAAGCATGAAGCATGGCAAACTCTCAAGACAAAAAACATTCAGATCCGTCCGGCTTGGGGGCACCAAGTGGACGTTAAACAAATTGCCTGTGGAGGCGGTTTGACGGGGAACCAACGGTGGGAGATGCATATCGTTTGTACCAACGTGTTCTAGTTAAGAGCTCAGGAAGCAGGAAATCTTTGAGGTGACTCAAGGAATCTCCATCCCATACCTGTAGGGTTGGGTGGAGAGGATGTCAACCACAGGATACAGAGGTTTCACGTTTGGGCAAAAAAGCGCACCTTTGATAACGACTGATTGGAAAAGAAGTGGTTTCGGATTCTGCTGGCAATGGCTGGGCTTGATCGGCTAGCAATTCTTGACGGTTAGCGATCGCTAAACCCCAACCATCGCCCTAGCCAGAGACTCAGGTTAGGGGGTATTGCTATCGATCGGTTAGATCACTTGTCTAGGCTAGATTAGAGCTATCGAACCGCTCATTTTTGTAATTCTTGCAAGTTGAATGAACCTCAAAACAGCTTCCCACCCAGGCCACGCTTCCTTGACAGCGGGAGTCAAGAAAACCAGCTTAGCGAATGGCTTAACCGTACTGACCAAAGAAATTCGGACTGCCCCAGTCGTCAGCGTCCAGGTTTGGTATCGAGTCGGTTCTCGGAATGAGTCGGCGGGTTTAAATGGCATCTCCCACCAGTTAGAGCATTTAATGTTCAAAGGCACTCAAGAGCGACCGCTGCAATTTGGGCGGCTGTTTAGCGCCTTGGGCAGCGCTTTTAATGCCTTTACCAGCTACGACATGACGGCCTACTTCGGCACCGTCAGTCAAAACAAGCTAGAAGCGCTATTGACTTTGGAAGCCGATCGGATGGTGAATACCCTGATCACTGAAGAACACTTGACCTCCGAAAAACGGGTGGTAATTTCCGAACTCCAGGGCTACGAAAACAGCCCTGAATATCGGCTCAGCCGAGCCGTGATGCAGGCAGCCTTCCCTGCTAGCCCCTACGGGTTGCCCGTTGGCGGCAGCCGAGCCGATGTGGCCGCGTTTCGGCTCGATAATCTCCAAACCTACTACCGCCAGTATTATGCTCCCAATAATGCTGTCTTAGTGATTACCGGCGACTTTGACACTGAGCTAGCCCTCGCCCAAGTCCAACAAACCTTTGGTCAAATTCCACCGATTTCCCTCTCGCTGACAACTGCAACTCAGCCACCTGTTTTTGCAGCGGCAGCTCCAATTGTGCTGCGCGAACCCGGCAGTGCCTTTTTACTAGAGATAGTTTATCCCCTTCCCGATGCCTTGCATCCTGACAATGCCGCGATCGAGGTGATGGATACCATCCTCAGCGGCGGGCGCAGTTCGCGGCTTTACCAAGCCGTGGTTGAATCTGGCTTGGCCAGCGGCATGACGGCCTATGCTGCCACGCTGCTAGAACACGGTTGGTATGATATTGCGGCGATCGCTGCCCCGGAGCAATCCTTGGCTGAGATTGAACAGGCAATTTTAGCCGCGATCACCGACCTTCAGCAGCAGCCGGTCAGCCTGGCTGAGTTAGAGCGAGCCAAAACCCAACTGCAAGCCCACTTCATCCTCAGAAACCGTGATCTTGATAACCAGGCCAGCCAGCTCGCCTATGACCAGTTGATTACGGGTGACTATCAGCACAGCGATCGCCATTTGGCCGCGATCCAGCCGGTGAGTGCCGCAGACGTGCAGCGGGTGGCGCAAGTCTATTTGGATGCAGCCAAACGCACCGTTGGCTGGTTTGAACCCACAGAACTGGCCGATCAGCCTGCTTTGCCTGGGGGTGGGCTGCAAACCAGCGAAGACTTTAGCCCCGGTGAACCCGTTGACCCAGCCGAGGTAGGACGCTATTTACCAGCATTTCCGGCTCAGGTGAGTTCGGCCTCTCAAACTCTGCCCGACCTATTTGTTTTAGAAAATGGGCTAAGGGTGCTGCTGTTACCGGATACCAGTACGGCCACGATCACGCTGGCTGGGCACATCCAAGCCGGTAACTGCTTTGACGCGCTGACTCGCCCCGGTGAGGCTAGCCTCACGGCTGAAAATTTACTGAATGGGACGAGGCAATCCGATGCCCTCGCTCTGGCTGAGCGGCTGGAAAATTGCGGGGCTGGGCTAGACTTTAATGCCTACCGGGAAGGGGTAGATATCGATGGCTACGCCCTGGCCGCCGACCTGCCGATTTTACTGACGACCCTGGCTGAAGTCCTACAGGCGTCGGTTTTTCCAGCCGATCAACTAGAGTTAACTCGCCAGCAAGCCCTCTCTGACCTCCAAATTGAACTAGATGACCCGCAGCGCTTGGGGCGGCGGGTGTTTCAGCAGGCAATTTACCTACCAGACCATCCATTTGCCAGCTTTCCTACCCTAGAGAGCCTACAGGCGATTAGCCGGGCCGAGGTGCTCAACTTTTATCAGCAATTCTACCGACCACCAGCCGTCCTGCTGGCCCTGGTCGGTAATTTTGACCCTGCTGCTGCCCGATCGCTGCTCAAAGATCAGTTTGGGCAATGGCAATCCCCCCGTCAAATCCCTGCCTTAACGTTTCCAGCCGTGGCTTTACCCGCCGCGACCACCTATTTGCATTCCCCCCTGCCGGGCAAATCTCAGGATGTGGCCTATTTGGGCTACCCTGGCATTACTCGCCATGACCCTCGCTTTTATGCGGCCTTACTGCTGAACCAAGTCTTGGGTGGCGATACGCTGTCGAGTCGGCTGGGGGCAGAAATTCGCGATCGCCAGGGCTTGACCTACGGCATTTACAGCTATTTTGCGGCCGGACAGCAGCCGGGGCCATTTTTGGTTCAAATCCAAACTGACCCGGCCGATACAGAAGCGGCGATCGCCAGCACGCTTAAGCTGCTAGAGCAACTGCGCCAGGATGGGATTAGCGCCGCTGAACTGGCAACCGCTCAGCGCACCCTGATCGACAGCTATCCAGTCGAGTTGGCGAACTTAGACAACCTCGCCCGGATGATCTTGTCGAATGCAGTTTATGGTTTGCCGCTGGCAGAAATTCGTCAATTCCCAGACCGACTGGCCGCAGTCACCCTGGCGCAGGTGAATCAGGCGATCGCGGATCTGATCCACCCCGATCAAATGATGGTCGTCACGGCTGGTTCGCCCCGCTAACGGGCTACTTGCCGGAACTTACCTTCAGCCCCTTGCCAAACTCGACATTCAAAGGGAATGAGCAAGCTGCAATACCTGACGTAAAAATTGGCTGGCCGTGGTTTTGGTTCGGACTTGACCGTGGATCTGCCAACCTGGGGTTTGAGTCGGCGATCGCCAGAGGTCTAAATGTCCAACGCCCGGCTCAGCGTAGAAGCGCTGCTCGGTTGCCCCCAACCATTGGCAACTCCAATCCGTAAACCAATCGTGGCTGAGCCGATAAATTGGAAACTGACCCGACAACGGCACTCCCCAACCATCGATCGCAATTAAGGCTTGAATCTGACCCCCGTGCTGTTGCCAACGCTGGGCCGCCCCAATACTGCCAACCACACCAGCGCTAAACCCAATTATCACCAGCGGCTCTGTTAACTGATAGTGGCTTTGTAAAAACTCAAACACATGCAGCGGCGAGTAAACTGGCAAGGACGCCGGGACAATCTGGGGGGCGCTCGTCAAGTTTAGGGCAGAGACAAACTCTGTTGTCAATTGCGGCTCATGAGCACCAGGACAGATGATAACATTCACTAATTACAAGCAGGATTGGTTTGCTCACAACGGAGACATTGAACCCAAATAAATCTTGGATTGCCCTCTTATAAGCAATGTACCGCTATAACGGAAAAATTGAGCGGCGGCAGATAACCTTAAACTCAGCATCAAGATCTCTCGCCCGTCCGCACCAACGCAGTGTTAGCTGGCTGGCAACGACACTACTTCAATCTTGGCACGGATCATCTGTGGGAGGATGCAATCCGGTTTGTATCCAAAACCGTCTTGTTTCTCGAATAGAATCTTCCTCTGGATAACGAGTATCATTTAAATCAAGCCGAAGGCAAGTTGCACGACCAATTGGTTTGGTTCCTTTTATCACAACACCTTGATTTAGCCAGACAAAGTGATCAGCCCACATCTGTTGGCGGGGATTAAAAATAGGAACAATTTCCTGAGTCTCTGGATCAATACCAGCCACAAAGTTATAGCGCCTCTCATTGCAACGACGGCAGGCAAGTGCAAGATTAGTCAGTTGATTGGAACCACCCAAAGATTTTGGAATGACATGATCAACGGTAAACCGATTAGCACTTAACCGCTCTGGAGAATGGCAATACTCGCAGATATATTTAGAACGCTCTCGAATAGCTTGCTTGAGTTCATCATTGATTGACATTTTGAGCAGCGAGCATTGCGTTGATATGAGTAAAAATACGATCTAACTCTCCAATCGCATCCAATTCAGCAATTTCGTCGGGAGTGATTTGCTCGGCTTTTTTCTTTTCTAAAAAGCTCTCCATCCGCAGTTGGAGAGCCTCACTAAATTTAAACAAAGTCCAATTGCCAACTTTTTCAAGTCGGATTTCATGAATCAGAGAAGATGGTTTATTAAGAGTTGTAAACATTTAGCCCCTATCGTATTAAATCTTTGTGAACCAATCGGTATCGATCTCAACTGACTCGATCATTGTTATTTTGACACCAAGCCCCAACTCTTTCAATCGTTGAACCAACTGTTCACCATCTATCAGATCGATGGGTGGTGCTCCATCTCGCGTGGCTTCTTTGATTGCGTCCCTGGTAAATGTACCAGTGGTGATAAATAAGCCTTTGTCAGTACGCCCTTGCATTGCGCCACGAAAGTCCCGAATTTGACCTGCTGTTACTGAACCCTGATAACGCTTGCATTGAAAGAGAACGTGAAAACTCAAAAAGCCGTTGATACGGGCAATCCCAACACCATCAATTCCACCGTCACCAGCTTTACCCGTAACCTGTACCTGAATAAACCCAGACTCGCGCAGTAAACGCTGTGCCAGACGCTCAAATGCAGACGGATCTAACGATAGCAACGTTTTATGAAGCTGTTGATGCCATGCAAGCTCTTCTAAAGCTTCTATGGCTCCAACAGCCTCATCTGATACATCTGAAGATACAGCCTTATTCTTATCCGCATCTCGAACGGTCTTAACAATCTCTTTGGGATCAAGATCGTCAAGATTGATGGATGTTGAAACTAAAGACCATACACCGCGTGCTGAATTCTGCAAAAGCCCATACTTCTTCAGATAAGTTCGACTCCATGCAAGTCGGTATTCAACCTCGCTTTGTGATGTACTGCCATGCAGAATTTCAAGCACCTTATCAGGAACACTGAGAATCTGCACTACTTTTTCATAAATCTCCTCAGTTGTCCCAGACCCACCCAAAATTTGTAGAGCTTGAATTGTGGGCAGAAGCATTGAGTCAAAAGTTGGAACTGAGGAAGCAGATCGCTTCATGTCAAAACTGTTAAGTCGATTTACAAAAATACTGCTCTGTCAAATATAAATCGTCACTCAACGTCTGTAACTATTTTGCGATCGCTCATCCTTCAAACTCAAGAACCTCACAGATAACTTTCTGGTACGCCCCAACCTAAAAATGAAGCCAGCTAACAATCCCGTTGCACTCGACCGTTTGAGCCTATTCGTTAAGTCCGAAAGGTTACTGGCGGCGGCAGAAGTGTTGAATCCAGACATAAAACTTCATACTAAATCAGACCAGCGTCCCTGGGAGTAAATCGTAGCTCCAGTTGAATCCAGACATAAAACTTCATACTAAATCAGACCAGCGTCCCTGGGAGTAAATCGTAGCTCCAGTGGATAATCGAACAGCGACGACTCAATTCCAATTGTAAATAGCGAAACTTATCTAATAATCGACTTCCATAAAATGCTGGAATTTCCATTAACTCTAAAATTAAATATGCAATCAGCACCATGTAGATTTGAAGGGTGACACCATTGCTATTTTTAGTAATCA
>JAESGG010000070.1_pt1 | contig 36548 bp, 32 predicted proteins | sample 9266231 | NCBI WGS metagenome assembly JAESGG01 (sample SAMN14515337, study PRJNA621664) | algae metagenome | isolation source: Aphanocapsa sp. GSE-SYN-MK-11-07L and co-occurring heterotrophs from wet... | place: USA: Grand Staircase Escalante National Monument, Utah | collected 2006-04-16 | reverse complement strand
TTGACGATGCGGACGGCCTCCGCTTTCTGCTCGTCTGTAAATAGCCTGCGGGGTTTTTGTGTCATGTGAACTTTCTCCTGAGTTGACGACTCTTGGGAATTGTCCACTTTTTCGGGGCAAGGTCAGAGTTCCCTAATCATGGCTAAAGTTGTTAATCCGATTAGTGCCAGGGTTGAAGTCATCGGCAAGCCAAAACCCTCTGCCTATCAACCCAATACCTTTTACTACCCCACCCTATTTATTGACCTCTCTCAGCCAGAGGGTTCTGAGGAAGCCAAGATATGGAAGTCTCTGAGTGGGGATGAAGTGAGTCAGATTATGCAGGGCGATCGCGTTCAATTGGTGCCAGCGGGCCAGGATAAGAACGGCAAGACTAAGCATAATATCGTTGTCACTCAGCCAGCACAATCCCAAGTCAGCAAAGACTATGAGCAACGCACCATCGCCCCAGTTCAAACTAGTGCGATCAGTGCTGACACCAAGCGGGCGATCGCTGCTTATATCGATGGACAAGCTGACCTCTACCGCTTCTGCTATCTGACGGCTCACAGCAAGTTTGATGGGCTGATTGAAGACCAGGACAGTATTAGAACCATTGCCACAACGTTGTATCTGGGCACGGTTCAGAAGTTTGGGTTAGCCAGATGAGAATCAATGTTGCCGTACGCCACGACGGTAGAGAGTGGAGATTCGAGCTATTTGACGCGGTGGACAATTCTTTCATGGATGAACAGTCGGGCTATCCTTCTCAAGACGCTGCAACCGAAGCGGCGGTTCTGCTGGCAGCCCGCTATCAAACCTGGGACTTGCTGAGCGACTGGGCACATGATGCCTTTAGGTCTGGATTGCTGAGCTTGTCGGAGGTTGACAACCTGATCGATTCAGCTTGGCCGCCCTTGTATATTGACTGAATTCTCAGACCCAATCGCCGGAGACTCCCGCGATTTGGGAATTTCGCCAGAACCTCTTAGGTCGGTGACACCGTGTCACCGACCAAAACAACGAAAACACTTGCGATGGAAGCCAACGGTTTCACCATTGCTCTAAGCTTGAAACTTTCAAACTTAGCGCTCTAATTGAGCCGCCACCCATTTTCCCCTAGCTCGGCTTCAATCTCTGGCGATCGCATATCGGCAACTCCAATATTCACCACGGTTGGCAATACTAGCTCAAACTCTGCTCCAGTCGGGATATCTGGGTCGGGCTGGTTCAACCCAAAGCGCATCATCAGCTTTTCTAAGGCTGCGACTTTGCTATGCATCGTGATGCTGATTCCATGTTGGGTCTGCTTGATGTTTTGAATCGCTACTCTTGCAGATGGCGACCACTGGGATGAGGGCTTAATGATCACCTGGCCGCCCTCTACTGTCAGCACGTCATCAATCCTGGAGAATGCGATCGCCGCTAATTCCTGCATGACTGCCTCAGAGGTAATTTCCAACCTATCGGCTTGAATCCTAACCAACTCGGCGATTTTGGCTTGAATGTTGGGTTTTGTTAGGTTCTCAGTTGCGATAAATCTAGCTGTCTTCTTGCTATACCCAGCCCGGATCGCCGCTTGAGTGCCATTGAAATCGATCATGTATTCTTGGCAAAACCTCAGTTGTTTAGCGTTCATCATCTTCTTATTATCGTTTCGCGCCGTTTTCGATAATAACGGTCTGCTCCAAGGCAGAGATGTAGTAGAACAGGCTAGCGTACTCCTGCTTGGGCATCGTTCGTTCCAGTTGGTCGAGAATCGCTTCCATCTCCCTTTGCAGCAGGATTTGCACCCGATGACTATTTGCCCAGCGCTCAGGGAAGCGCCGCTCTAAGATCCAGCCCTGCGCTCTCCAATCGGGACTGCTTTGGATTTTGCCCAGCAGAGCAGCTTCACTCTTCGCGATCGCGCGCGTAACATCCTCGCAAAAATCGCTAAATTCACGCTTTGGACTCGATGCAGGATGACTTTCAGCGCCTTTTTGCATCCATCTTCGGAACGTCGAGTAGTCGATTCCGGCAAGTTCACAAGCGGTTTCCAAGTGCATTCCATTTTGGATTGCATCTAGGATTTTCTGCTGCACTTGGGGGGTTAACTTAGTGGGTCTGCCAGGTCTACTCATGATCGACTAACCTCGCTTACCTTGCTTGCGGGGTGGAGTGCTAACCAATCCCAACTCTTCAGCTTTCTTCAGTTTATCCATCCCATGCAGCCCTTCTAGCTGCTTGTATTTCTCGGTCATGCTCATGTTCTGAGCCTTTCGCTCTGATGCCCCGCGTCTTTGGCGGTCGGGTCTTAGATTCTGGCTAACAATTCCCAAGCGTTCAGCCTGCGCCAATTTATCCATTCCATGCAAACCCTCTAAGGGGTCGGCTTTTGGCTCTCTCTGTACCCCCATCCCCTGGTCATCCTTAGCCTTTAGCTCTGAGGGTTCATCTTGAGCGATCGCACCTTGTAACTCTACTCCAAACACCTTTAAGACGTTCTTGCGATCGCCAGCAGGGACGGATGCCAAAAGTTGCATCTCGCTATCACTCAAATCCGCAATTGTCTTCATCTATTTGCCCCCTAATAAATACAGCCATTTGCCGCCGTGTTCCGGGTCTTGCAGCCCGAAAAAGTAAATCACGCTGGTGTCGATTTTTGAGAACAGAGAAGCGCGGTAGTCAAGCTGTGGAACGTTTAGGGGGCTGCGATAGTCGCCATGAGCGATGGCGTAATGGTTGGAATATTTGTTAGCCGTTTGATTGATTTGCTTCATGGTTTCAATCAACTCAAGCTGCTTCTGATTAAAGGTTTCAGCCAGAAGTTTTAATTCATCAAGCAAGATGACGGTTTCTCCTTCGGCGACCCTCTGCTCTTGCTTCAGAATTGCCGCGTCAAGGGCTGCTCTCAGATCAGAAACTTTGCTTTGAGTTTGGACGATCGCACTTCTTAGGGCATTCTCTTTGATCACCTTGTTCGTCAGTTGATCGGCTAAATCGCCCACATCTCCACCAAATTCCGGCTGAACTGCCTCAGACTCAGCCAACTGTAAGAGCAATTGGCTCAACAGGCTTTGAGCTTGGTTTAGCTCGGTTTCAAGGTCGCTAATCGAATCGGTCTGTAAGATTTGACTCATTTTTTCTCCTGGTTTTCAACATTTTAGGTGTGCCTGTGGAAAAACGCTGCACTTCTAGGGGCCGGGAGGTTTGCGAATGCTGCGATCGCGCTTGTAGTCAGCGAAAACCTCCAAGGCGTACACGGCACCCATCAGCAGCTTCAGGCAGCCAGGGCGACGGGCAATCACCTCGATCAGTTTGTGGCACTCTGACCGCAAGCTATCTCGCTGCTGGGCTGGGTCGGCGCTGTAGCTGCCGGAATCGCTAAAGGATCTGGCGATTTGCTCGGTCATGGTGCATCCTCCACTGCTGGCCGCAGTTCGGAGGCATAAAATCTGCCAGCGATCGCATCCTGGGACTGAGTTGCATACAAAACGATACTGCCATCGGGGTCAATGCGATTAACGGTCGCGCTTTGGCTCGTTTCAAGTTCTGCCACTCGCTGACCCGGCACAGGCATCCAATGGTGAGGTGATGCTGGAATCTCTAGCCGTGCGATCGCACTGCGAGGAACCCTAATCGCCCCTTTAGGAGTAGCTAGAACCAATCGGTTGCCCTCAACCCTCGCCACAGGGTAGGCAGTGCCGGATTTACCAATCGCGATCGCATTAAAAATCCCCGACATCGATCACCTCCCCTAAATCTTCTGTTTTGAAATCACCAACCTGAAAACTATTTCCCTCTCTCTCGTTTTTGGGTGTAACAGGTGTAACGGGTGTAACGGTTTCTGGAACCGCCTCTGTGTCTGGGTTTTGAGCCTCAGTATTTGTGTTACACCTCAAATCCCCCGGTGTAACAGGTGTAACAGATGATAGGTTTACATCTATGGCTGATGCCTGATTATTTTTCTCTGACCCTGGTTCTGTTACACCGTTACACCCTGGATTTTCTGGTGTAACAGATGGTGTAACGGCTGAGATTCCCTCTATGCCTGTGTTCTGGGTTGGCGTTACACCTGTTACACCCGTTACACCAGTTTTAGAGAGAGGGGGAAACGGTTTTTGAGTTGGCTCGTCCTCGGTTTGCCAAAATTGGGTAAAAACGTAGACTCGCATGGTTTTATTTTCCAGTCGTCGCACGGTAGAGGTTTTCCCCTCGGAATCTGGCCCCAGCAGCCAGCCCCGCCTCAACATTTCAGCCGTCACTAGGTCACGGTCAACGCTCTGGGTCAACTCTCTAAAAACCGCCGGTGGAACCCAGAACTCAGCCCGATTACTGAAATCAACCTTCCTGTAGGCCAACAAGTTGCGAATAGAATCAGTTGGCGGCTTGTCAACGTTATAGATGCGATCGCTGAACTCGTTTTTAACAAACTCGGACTCGATCCGCTCTAGACACTGTTTAACCTCAATTGAGCCAGTTCCACCTCTGAAATTCAGCCAATCAGTGAACAGGGTTGAGACTGCCCAGGGGATTTGATCTAAAGGAAAGGGGAGCAACCCGTAGCTGTGGGCCAGCTCTAAAGCAACCTGCACTAAAGCAAATCGTTTGGCAGCTCGACCAATTACCGCATCCTGAATCTCTCCCATCAGCTCGTTTTCGATCGCCCGTAATCGCCGTCGCTGGCTAATCAACCACTCAGAGTTAGCCTGATCCGCCACTAGCTGAGTCAGGAATGCTTGCAACAGAGCGCCGCGATTCTCACGGCAAGCTGCCTCTAGATCTCTGACAAACTCAGCCGCCGTCGCGTACCCGTGAATCTCCTCAAAAACGCCATACTGACCGTTATGGGGACAGGCAGGAATATCGGGCATTCTCACCTCCTGACCGCCACGCTGATTAATGCCAGCGGTTCGGAGATAGTCAGCCATGCTCAGCTCACCACTGGAAAGGGTTAATAATTGCCACTGCTGCCGCTTTCGCCCCACCAAGTCCCGGCTCATCCGCTGTTTGCCCTGACCATTGGCCAGCATGTAGGCGGCAGCTCCCACATCACGGGGATTGGCCTCACCAATCTCGTCTAATGGCAGTAGCAGATGATTATGAGCGGTTGCCACTGCCTCTAAGCCGTTCACTGTGCTATTCCAAGATGAGAGTTTTTTCAGCCCTGACACTGAACCAGCAACACACAGGGCAGTCGTTTTGCCAGTGGAGCTTAATCCGACGTAGTGGAACCCACCCGATTCAATGTCCAGCAACGGGGCTAGGGGAGCGCCCAGGGCAACCCCGATCGCAAAAATCAGCCTGCTATTGCCACTAGCGAGTTTGCCAACCGTATCCTGCCAACTCTGGGCTGTGCCCTTTAACTCAATAGGGCAGTCGGGCAACGGTTCAACATCGCGGTATTTGAGAGACTGATCGCCAATTGTCAGGTTAGGCAATAAAAACGAACCGTTTACCCAGCCAGTGGCGTTGCTGATGGTGTAGGTCTGGCTGAGTTCAGTGCCTAACTCGGTCAAGTAGCGGGCCAATTTGCGTTTCTGGTCAAACACCAGACCATAGCCGCGATCGAGCAATTCACCGATCAGCACTGCTGAATCACCTCCCAGCGCTCGACGGGGCATTGTCCAGCGCTGGAGATGGACTTGCTGGGTCTTGAGTTCTAGCAGAATGCCAGCTCCATCGCCATCGGGTGAAGCGACGTAGGCGATCGCTGCCAGGTGATTTCCGACCTTGGTTTGGGTCTTAGTCAAACTGCCATTGCTGGTTTTTTCGTGACTAACCCAGTACAGCCCGCCCTCTGGACTGGTTTCATAGTGGGGAGATTGTGACTCACCCTCTACAGCGCTATCTGAGGGTGACTGAACCGGGCTAGAGCACTCTGGCTCAGGTTCCACTGCACTCTCTGGCTCTGGCTCAGGTTCTTTGGCTGCAATCTCATCACGGTCAGGCATCCAAGCCTCTGGGCCGTTAAACGCCCCTAGCGCTGCTGCTTTGCGAGTGATCACTCTAGCCTCAAGGGTTCCTGGCTCTAGTTTTCTCCTACGCCTGCCATTCGTCTTGTAGGGAATTTTACCGGCCAATTTATCGATCGCATCTCGAATCGCATCGCTATCGCAAAGGTTGGCGTGGCAACGGTACGCCCCAGTTTTGGGGCTGATCGTGAGATTCGGATCGCCACAGGCAGGGCAAACGTAGCGGTTTTTCTCTCTGGTGGTGTCCAGTAGTTCCTCGAATAAGCGAATATCGTACGCCATCAGCGCCGCCCCCACTGTTCGTAGGTTTGCCAAAGGTGCCAGACCAATGAGGGCGATACGCCCAGATGGCCCGCCTCACGGCTGAATGCGCCTAGCAACCACTGGGGAGAGTGGGCAATCGCGTACAGCGTTTCGAGGCGATTGAGTGTCTGGGTCAGGGGTGGAGGTGTATCTGTTTTGAGACAGTGATTTTTTGGTAAACTCATGTTAGTCGCGTCCTTTGCGCGGTAATTTTTGGAAAAATTGAATGGCGATCGCCTTCCGTGGTAGAGGGCGATCGCTATTTTTTAGGCGGCGGGATTGGGCAGGGTTGCTAAATATTGCTCAACCAATCGCTGATGGTTGGGGCCGTCGCCGTTGATCAGGTAATCCTGCACTAATTCCCAGTTCCAAAAAACCTTGCGGCCGCCGGGAAACTGAAACCAGTAGAGAGGACAAGGCAATTGCTTTTGGAGTTCAACACGCTGGGTTTTGCGTAGGTCGAGCCGGGCTTCGAGAACTGCGGAGCCAACGAACATGAATTGCTGTTTGGGGGCGATCGTCTTTGCCATAATTGGGGAAACCTCCGGTAAATTTGTAAATTTGCGAGTTTGTCGGTTGGGGTAAGCCGATCGCTGGTGCGTTGGGGAACGAGTAGCGATCGGCTTTGAGTTAACAAAACTTTTGGGCTTAAGAGGCATTAAACCCTCAAAAGCCACCTTGAATTCTGGCTCCAATTTACCGCCCAAAACCCTTGCTAGGAGAGCGTTTCAAAAAATGTGTTTTTGAAACGAGTGTTTCTAGGTCAATAATCGGAATCTGCCGAAGGCTGTTGCCCCTTCCAAAAGCTCGAATTAGTGCCACATAGTCAGGATCTCGGATCACAACTTGCCAATTGCTGCCTTTAACTTCAAGCCGTTCAATCCATCCGGTTAGAGCGAAAAGCAGCCCTTTCTTCTTGGGCGTACCGTGCAGCAAAAGGTCAAAGGGGATTGGTGTAGCAATCTCTCGATTGATGTAGCAAGCGGCTTCTATTAGTTGCCAAAGCTCAGGTTCGTGCAGTTTTGAAAATGGGTTTTGCGGCTCTTCATCCGAATCCTGGTTTGCCTTGTTGCGTAGTATTCTAGTCAGTTCCCTTAATTCCTTGATGTGGTCACTTTTGCCACACTTTCCCTCACGAGACACTAGGGCAATCAACATCATCTGAACAGCGGCGGGAAGGAAGACCTGAGCCGGGTGGCTAACTGGCGGGTTGCACTGCGGGAAGCCCTTTTCTTGGCTATTAAAGACTGCTTCAGCAACCTTCAGAATGACTAGCAGTAAATCTCCGAGCGGTTCAATTCCTCGCCAAAGTTCAGGGCAACCCCCCGTTAGTCGATGTCCTGATTTCCAGCCCTTTCGATAAAGCCAGTGAACCGCTATTGCAACGTAACCTTGCAGACTAAGGGATTGTGAGCGATCGTATAAATCACCTTCAATCAGACAATGTGGGGCACAGAGAAGAGAAAGAACCCTGTCCCATTCAGCATCTTTTGTAGATGGCGGCCATGGGACGACAGCTACATATCCATGCATTTTGGAATATTTGTTTTGCAAGATAGGCATCATTCAAACTCCACAAACAGGGACTGCTGGCTGATCGCATGAGCGTAGGTTGAGAGCAGCACTCGTTTATCGTGCCCGGTCTGCTCTGCTAGGTCGATGGGGTTCACACCATTAGCTAGGGCATGACTAATCGCTGAATGCCTCATCGTGTTAGGTCTTCTGTAGTCAATTCCTAACCGTTCAAGAACCGTTTTCCAGGCTCTTTGATTGAACCGTTTATCATCAATGGGTTTACCCGTAGGGCTGGCAAACACCAAACGATCGGGCTGTGGCTGCTGCTGCAAATAGCGGGTTTTCAGCATTGCCTGGATGGATGGATTAAAAATAATAGTTCGGCTTTTCCCGGTTTTAGTTTGGTTGCGATGGTGCCCACGGCTAACGGTCTGACAGATTTGAGCCGTCCCAAAATCATCAGCAACGTTGCGCCATCGCAACCCGAACGCCTCACCGGGTCTACATCCTGTACCAAATAGGAAAGCTACCACATCAGCATAGTGGCTGTAATGGCGATCGCTCTTGAACCCGTTCAGAATTGCGGTAATTTCAGCCCTAGCAAAAGGCTTGGTGCGTTGCTGGGGTTGGGGTTTTACTTTGGCGATTTCATCAGACCAGGGGTTCTCAGGAGTCGTGTGGTATTTCCCTTGCGCCCAATTCCAACAGCCTCGCAGCAGGAACAGGTAGGGCTTTGCGGTTTGCCCAGCCATTCGCTCCAAAAGATAGGCGGTAAAGTCACCTGCACGGCGAGAGCCAATGGACAGGGCATTAACCTCACCAAAGAACCGCTTCAGGTGGGAAAGGGTCGCCCTATACTTCTGATAGGCATTGGGGGTCAGTCGCTTCTCACGTTTCATCGCCACTGCATAGCGCTCAAACAGTTCAGGAGCGCTGATTTCAGTCGCATTCTTGCCCAGAATGCGCGGTCGATACTTGAGCAAGGTCGGATCAAAGTAGTCATTGAGCAGGTCTTTCTCAATCTGGGCCGCTTTCAGTTTGGCGATCGCGCGTCCGCTGGCATGATCATTCACACCACAGCCCATCGTGTAGCGTTTGCCCTCTTGAGAGCGCCAGCGCAGTCGTAGCCTGCCATTATGGTTTTCGATTGTGCATTTCATGCGGGGTAAATTCCGGGGTAGTTTTACAACCCCAGACAGCCCTAACGACCTATCTTCATTGGCTTATTGACAACAACAAAGACTTTAGGAGATGTCTGGAACATCCCCAAAAGCCTTACTAATTCTTGGTTCCCCAACCAAAGCCCGTGACGAGGATTGAACTCGTGACCTCACCCTTACCAAGGGTGTGCTCTACCACTGAGCCACACGGGCAAATTCTGAGGATGGGCCGGGCTGGATTTGAACCAGCGTAGGATAACCAGCGGATTTACAGTCCGCCCCCATTAACCACTCGGGCACCGACCCTTTTTATCCACAGGCTCTGATTTTATCACAGGGGAGTCGCAGCCTACAATTCGAGATTGAAGCGAAAATAATCGCTGGCAAACTTTTATATGTAGAACCGATTCGGGATTGTAGAATCAGCAACATACAGCTTTTTCACTTGAGCCTTGCTAACGGACTGGACTGGGTTGGATAGTTCTCCTGGATTGGCGATCGCTAGCCTGATGGTCGCCATCTGGTTGGGCATTGTCGTTCTGGCAGCAGAACTAGTCAATCGCTACACAAAGTTAGGGGTGGAAATTTCGCGCAAAATTGTCCACATTGGCACGGGACAAGTGATTTTATTGGCTTGGTGGTTTGGAATTCCTGCCTGGATAGGAGTTGCAGCTTCAGCTTTTTTCTGTGTACTAACGCTGATTTCCTATCGTTACCCAATTTTGCCCAGCGTGAGCGGAGTCGGGCGCAAAAGTTGGGGCACCTTTTTTTATGCCCTGAGTATTGGAACCTTGATTGCTTGTTTCTGGACGCAAAATCTACCGGAATACGCCGCCATCGGGGTACTGATTATGACCTGGGGAGATGGGCTAGCGGCCTTGGTAGGGCAAAAATTTGGGTGTCATACTTACACGATCTGGTCGATCGCCAAGAGTTGGGAAGGATCGATCGCCATGGCGATCGCCAGTGCCTTAGTAACTAGCTCAATTTTGTTCTACGTGCAGGGGAATCTTTGGCAAACCTGGGTGATTGCGATCGTGGTGGCGCTAGTAGCAACTGGGTTAGAAGCATTTTCTAAGTTTGGGATTGACAACTTAACGGTGCCCCTCGCCAGTGCCTTCCTTTGTTTTGGGTTGGAGCGGCTTTGGCGCTAGGCCAAGGCATTAAATGCGTTTTTAGCATGATCAATATGTTGCAAACGCATCACCAGTTAATCATTTGTTACAAACTATACATTTTCTGCTCAGATACCCGCATATCTTGTGCTTAATTGATTGCTAATTCTGCGATTTGTCGTTGACGAGCAGAGGCAGTTAGCTTCTGTTCATTCCCTTTTTGGTACGCAAGGTGATGCACTAGCAAGCTCGTCGCGCTTCTGAAGATTCCTCGCACCCTTACTTCTAACTAGCCATGACTACCGCCACTCCTGCACCCAGTCTGAACAAGTTTGAAAAGCTGAAAGCCGAGAAAGATGGCTTGGAACTCAAGTCTGAGATCGCTGAATTTGCCCCCAAGGGCTGGGAAGCGCTATCAGAGGAAGATCGCGACCACCGACTTAAATGGTTGGGGGTATTTTTTCGGCCGGTTACGCCCGGTAAATTTATGCTGCGGATGCGGATTCCCAGCGGCATTCTGACCAGTGGGCAGATGCGGGTCTTGGCTGAAACCGTCCAGCGCTATGGCGAAGATGGCAATGCTGACATTACTACCCGTCAAAATCTCCAACTGCGGGGAATTCACTTAGAGGATATTCCTGACATCTTTGATGCCTTTGAGCAAGCGGGGCTGACCAGCATCCAGTCGGGCATGGACAATGTGCGGAATATTACCGGCTCTCCGGTGGCAGGCATTGATGCCGATGAGCTAATTGACACTCGTGGGATTGCCCGCAAAGTCCAGGACATGATTACTAACAATGGCGAGGGAAATCCCTCGTTTAGTAACCTGCCCCGTAAATTTAATATTGCGATCGCCGGCTGTCGAGACAACTCGGTTCACGCCGAAATTAACGATATTGCCTTTGTGCCAGCTTACCAAGGCGATCGGCTAGGGTTTAATGTTTTGGTGGGCGGATTCTTTTCGGCCAAGCGCTGTGATGCGGCGATTCCGCTCAATGCCTGGGTCGATCCCCGCGATGTTGTGGCCGTTTGTGAAGCGGTGCTGCTGGTCTATCGAGATCACGGGCTGCGGGCCAATCGGCAAAAATCGCGGCTGATGTGGCTGATCGATGAGTGGGGTCTTGATAAATTTCGGGCTGAAGTCGAAAAACAACTGGGCTATTCCTTCCAACCTGCGGCCGCCAAAGACGAACTGCTGTGGGATAAGCGCGATCACATTGGCATTCACGCTCAAAAGCAGCCCGGTCTGAACTATGTTGGGCTACATATTCCGGTCGGTCGCTTGTATGCGCCCGATATGTTCGATTTGTCCAGGATTGCGGAAATTTACGGCAGTGGTGAAATTCGCCTTACGGTTGAGCAAAACGCAATCATTCCTGATGTGCCAGACTCGCGAATTGCTCCCCTGCTGAAAGAGCCACTGCTCCAGCGGTTTTCGATCAATCCTGACCCCTTGATGCGGGGGCTAGTCTCCTGCACAGGCGCGCAGTTTTGCAAGTTTGCCCTGGTCGAGACTAAAAATCGTGCGGTGGCAATGACGCAAGCCCTGGACGCAGAACTAGTGACGAGTCGTTCTGTCCGGATTCACTGGACTGGCTGCCCCAACTCCTGTGGGCAGCCCCAAGTGGCTGACATTGGCTTAATGGGGACAAAAACCCGCCGTGACGGGCAAACCCTGGATGCCGTAGACATCTACATGGGAGGCAAAGTCGGCAAAGACGCTGAACTAGGCACCTGTGTAATGAAGGCGATCGTTTGTGATGAGCTACAGCCCGTCCTGCGGGATTTGTTGATTCAGCACTTTGGCGCTCAACCCAGAGCTGGTGACACTTTGTCCGCTGGCATCACGATCGCCACTTGAAGCGAGTCTACTCCTCACTGCTCAAGCTTGCGGGCTTGACGCTCAATCAACTCTTAATTTTGGGAACTGGATAAAGAACGAATGAGTAATCTTTCAAGACGGAAGTTCATGATCACGGCTGGAGCAGCCGCAGCAAGTACCCTGGTGATTCACGGCTGTAGTTCTGGGAGTGGCCCAACCACGGCTGAATCTCCGGCTGGCTCACCCGCAATGTCTCCAGCCGCTAGCACGGGCGAAGCGCCAGAAGTGGCGACCGCCAAGCTGGGCTTTATTGCCCTCACCGATGCTGCCCCATTAATTATTGCCAAGGAGAAGGGCTACTTCGAGAAGTACGGGATGAAGGATGTGTCAGTGGTCAAGCAAACGTCTTGGGCAGTCACACGCGATAACCTAGAGTTAGGTGCAGATAAGGGCGGCATTGATGGGGCACATATTCTGTCGCCCATGCCTTATTTCATGGCCCTTGGCACAATTACCAAGGGTAATACACCGGTACCGATGTACATCTTGGCTCGCCTCAACACGAATGGCCAAGGTATTTCGCTCTCGAATGAATATCTTGATTTGAAGGTAGGCGCTGATACCGCTGTCCTGAAGAAAAAAATAGATGCAGCAAAAGCGGCTGGCGAGAAATTTAAAGCCGCTGTCACCTTTCCTGGCGGCACTCACGACCTATGGATGCGGTATTGGTTAGCGGCGGGTGGAATTAACCCAGACGATGAAGCCGATATCGTTGTAATTCCGCCGCCTCAAATGGTGTCGAATATGGAAACTAAGACGATGGACACCTTTTGTGTGGGTGAACCCTGGCCGCAGCGATTAGTGACGAAAAAGCTCGGCTACACTGCCATTACCACCGGTGAACTTTGGAAAGATCACCCAGAAAAAGCCTTTACGATGCGGGCTGATTGGGTTGATAAAAACCCGAAAGCCGCCAAAGCGCTGCTGATGGCCGTCCAGGAAGCCCAGATTTGGTGCGATGACAATGCCAACAAGCAAGAAATGTGTGAGATTATCTCGGCTGATAAGTACCTGAAAGTGCCAGCCAAAGATATTGTCGAGCGGATGAAAGGCAACTTTGACTTTGGTGACGGGCGCACGCTCAAAAATAGCCCCCTACTGATGAAGTTCTGGCGCGATACGGCCTCCTACCCTTACAAGAGCCACGACACCTGGTTTATGACCGAAAACATTCGCTGGGGCAAACTGCCTGCTGATACCGATGTTAAAAAGCTGGTCGATACGGTCAATCGCTCTGACCTCTGGAAAGAAGCTGCTAAGGCGATCGGGCAGGAAGCAGTGATTCCGAAAAGCGACTCGCGAGGAGTCGAAACCTTCTTTGATGGGGTCAAATTTGATCCGGCTAACCCAGCCGCTTACTTAAAGAGCCTCAAGATTAAGACGGCCTGACCTGCCTGAATGCTTGGCTTTGAGTTCTGTTCAGTAGAGAACAGAACTCAAAGCTCAGATTTTATAACGTTAAGTCTAAAGCAATTAGACTCCTGATCTTGGCCACTGATGCAAGGAAATCCTCCACCATGACCATCGACTCACCCATTCGCTCAGATACATCGGCTCAAATTTTACCCAGGTTGGGCAAGCAAGGAAAACTGCTGTTTCCGCCCCTGCTCTGCACAGGAGCTGTGCTGCTGATCTGGCAATTGCTTTGTTTAAGTCCTGAGTCTCTGATGCCAGGGCCAATTCAGGTTGTGCAACAAACTTGGAACTACATTATCAATCCATTTTTTGATAATGGCGGCACCGATAAAGGTCTGGGTTGGCAAATTTTAATTAGTCTCCAGCGGGTGGCCGTTGGCTATGGCATTGCCGCAGTGGTTGGCATTGCCGCCGGGGTTGTGATTGGCATGAGCACGTTTATGCGCCGCGGATTTGATCCGCTGATTCAAATCCTGCGCACCGTGCCTCCCCTGGCATGGCTGCCGATTTCCTTAGGGGCGTTTCAAGATAACAATCCGGCTGCCATCTTCGTGATTTTCATTACGGCGGTCTGGCCAATTGTGATCAATACGGCCATGGGGGTACAGCAAATTCCCAAAGACTACAACAATGTCGCCAAGGTGCTGCGCCTGTCGAAGCTGGAGTATGTGCTGAATATTTTGGTACCCTCGACCGTGCCCTATGTCTTTTCTGGCTTGCGAATTGGGATTGGTTTGGCTTGGCTGGCGATCGTGGCAGCAGAGATGCTCAAGTCGGATGGGGGAATTGGCTTCTTTATCTGGGATGCCTACAACAGCGGCGGTGATAGCGGCAATGGCCAGATTATCCTAGCGATTATCTATGTCGGTGTGGTGGGTCTGCTGTTGGACAAATTGGTTGGTTTTGTCGGTTCACTCATTGTTTCAGAGAAGTAATTAGCGCCATGTCAGTCTTTGTCGAAATCGACCACATTGATAAGGTTTTTCCATTGGGGGGTGGCAAAAGCTATACCGCCCTCAAGAGTATTGACCTCAACATTAAGCAAGGGGAATTTGTCACCCTGATTGGTCACTCTGGCTGCGGCAAGTCCACCCTGCTGAATATTGTGGCTGGCCTAGACCAGCCCACTCAGGGTGGAATCGTGCTGGAAGGGCGGCAGGTGAAGCAGCCTGGCCCCGATCGGATGGTCGTGTTTCAGAACTACTCGCTCTTGCCCTGGCTGACGGTCGAGAAAAACGTTGCTCTGGGGGTAAACAAAGTCTTAAAGGATCTGCCAGCCGCCGAGCGAAAACAGATTGTTGACCATCACATTGAGATGGTCGGTCTCAAAGCCGCCGCCCACAAAAAACCCCACGAACTATCTGGCGGCATGAAACAGCGGGTAGCGATCGCCCGCGCCCTCTCCCTCCGTCCCAAACTGCTGCTGCTGGATGAACCGTTTGGGGCCTTGGATGCCCTGACGCGGGGACACCTGCAGGCTCAGTTAATGCAAATTTGCCAGGAAAGCAAAGTGACGTGCCTGATGGTAACGCACGATGTAGACGAGGCGCTGCTGCTTTCCGATCGGGTTGTGATGTTGACCAACGGCCCAGAATCGCACATTGGACAAATTTTAGCGGTGCCAATTCCCCGCCCGCGCCTGCGCTTAGAAGTCGTCAATCATCCCAGCTATTACGCACTCCGGGGTGAGATGATTTACTTCTTGAACCAGCAAAAGCGAGACAAGCAGCGCAAGAGCAAGCAGGCTGTGGCGGCGATCGAGAGCAAGCCATTGGCGATCGCTCGGCATGGGCTAGAAAAAATCAACCTCGACCTCGGCTTTATTCCCCTCACCGATTGCGCTCCACTGGTGGTGGCCAAAGAAAAGGGTATCTTTGCGGCCTACGGCTTAGAAGAAGTGACTCTGCATCGGGAACCCAGTTGGAAGGCAATTGTGGAGGGCGTGGCCAGCCAGCGACTGGACGCTGCTCAGATGGTGGCTGGAATGCCCCTGTCAATGACTCTCGGACTAGGGGTGCCCGCCCCACTGCCAATTGTGACGGCGCTGGTGATGTCTCGGAATGGCAATGCAATTACCCTCAGCAAGCAGCTCTACGACCAGGGCGTGCGATCGCTGGCTGACTTCAAAGCCGTGATTGAGCAAACCCCTGACAAAGTGCATACGCTGGGGATTGTTCACCCCGCCTCAATGCACAACTTGATGTTGCGCTACTGGCTGGCAGCCGGCGGGATTGACCCCGACCTAGACGTAAATTTGATCGTGATTCCACCTGCTCAGATGGTGGCCAACCTGATGGCAGGCAACATTGACGGCTACTGCGTCGGTGAACCGTGGAACACGCGGGCGATTCAAGAGGGATTAGGGTTTGCGATCGCCACTGACCTTGACATCTGGCCGGGGCATCCGGAAAAGGTGTTGGGGGTGCGAGAAGATTGGGTGAACCAATACCCGCAAACCCATATTGCCCTAGTCAAAGCGCTGCTGGATGCCTGCGAATACTGTGATGATCGCCGCAACCGAGCCGAGATTGCTGAACTGCTGGCTCAACCCCAGTATGTGGGAGCAGCCCTAGAACATATCCGACCAGGACTGATTGACCCTTATCTATCAGTGCCAGGCGGAGAGCCACAGCCGCTGTTGCGCTACAACCAGTTCTTTGTCAACCGGAGTGCCTGTCCAGAACGGGCTGAAGGATTGTGGGTGCTGACTCAACTCGCCCGCTGGGGAATTACCACCTTTCCTAAAAACTGGGTAGAAGTGATTGAGCGCACCCGCCGGGTTGACCTTTACGGTGAAGCCGCCCGTCAATTGGGATTATTCGACAGTGAGCCTGACGCCAAGCCTTTTGCGCTGTTTGATGGCGTTGTTTTTGACCCCAACGATCCGGTGGGCTATATCCATCGCTCGACGATTCAGCGACCGATTTGCGTTGATGAATTGAGTATGGACAATTCGATGGAAACCCTCCCCAATCCCTCTCGTTGATGATGAAGCGTAAGCGCCCTTGAGCCGTTGTTTAATTGAGCTAACCATGACACAGACCCTTACCACTCAACAGTCCGCTGAAGCTATGCCTGGGCCTTTTTTGGCGATCGACAATGTTTCTAAAATTTACCCGACGCCCCACGGTTCCTTCACCGTTCTGGAAGGAGTTGATTTAACGGTCGAAGAAGGCGAATTTGTCTGTGTGATCGGGCATTCTGGCTGTGGTAAGTCCACTTTGCTAGACATGGTTTCTGGCTTTAATCAGCCGACTCAGGGCGAAGTCAGACTGCAAGGAAAGCCAATCACGCAGCCTGGGCCAGACCGGATGGTCGTGTTTCAAAACTACTGTCTGCTGCCTTGGAAGACTGCCTTTGAAAACATTTACCTGGCCGTGAAGGCGGTTTATCCAGAAAAATCGAAAGCCGAGAAGGTCGAAATTGTCCAGCAGCACTTAGCAATGGTCGGTTTGGAACAGGCAGCTCATAAAAAGCCGCATCAGCTTTCAGGCGGGATGAAGCAGCGGGTTTCGATCGCCCGCGCCCTCTCAATTTACCCCCAAGTCCTGGTCTTGGATGAACCCTTTGGCGCTTTGGATGCAATCACCAAAGAAGAACTGCAAGAAGAACTGCTGCAAATCTGGACGAAGCATCAGGTGACAGTGATGATGATTACCCACGACATTGATGAAGCCTTGTTTTTAGCCGATCGCATTGTGATGATGACCAATGGCCCGGCAGCCAAAATTGGTGAAGTCTTAACCGTTCCCTTCCCCCGCCCCCGCAACCGAGCCCAACTGATGGAAGACCCGCAGTATTACACCCTGCGGAATCATGCCCTTGACTTCTTGTTTGGCGGCATGGAGCCAGCCCACTGAGTCGCCCTCAAGCAAGTCTGAATCAGTCAAGGCATACTGAGCAAGGCAATCATGATGCTACCTTTCTCTTGTCCAATCCCAGAGCAGCAGCAGAGATTTCTGTGTTGCTATCAAAATCCGAGTCAGCAAACTCAAGTTGCCCGGATTACCAATGTGCCAGATTGGCACTTCGAGCGGGTGATTTTTCCAAGACAAACTTTGCTGTTTGAGGCGGTTTCAGAGGGTATTTTGGAAGTTTATGCCCAGTCGCAAGCCGGGCCATTGTTACACCGTCAGATTGCCTGTAACCACTTGAAAGTGAGCGAGATCGAACCCAGCCATAATGAGTATTCCGACTGATTCACCGACTAAAACCCTTTGTCCCTACTGTGGGGTGGGCTGCGGGTTGGAAGTCTTGTCCGCCAGTCAAGGCAAACTTGGCGATCAGGCAGACAACCCGATTTGGCAAGTGCGGGGCGATCGCGCTCATCCTTCTAGCCAGGGCATGGTCTGCGTCAAGGGAGCAACGATCGCTGAATCTCTCGACAAAGACCGACTGCTCTACCCCATGCTGCGAGACTCCCTTGACCAGCCCTTCCGGCAGGTGAGCTGGGATCAAGCGCTGGATCGAATTGTTCAAGCAATCCAAACAGTGCAGGCTAACTTCGGGGTGGATGCCCTTTGCATGTATGGTTCAGGGCAGTTTAACACCGAAGATTACTATGTCGCCCAAAAGCTGTTCAAGGGCTGCTTGGGCACCAATAACTTTGATGCCAACTCTCGCCTCTGTATGTCTTCCGCCGTGTCGGGCTACATCCAAAGTCTGGGGGCAGATGGCCCACCCTGCTGCTACGAAGACCTGGATTTAACCGACTGTGCGTTTTTGATCGGCACGAATACAGCCGAATGCCATCCGATTATCTTTAATCGCCTGCGGCGGCACCACAAAAAAAATGCCGACGTCAAAATGATTGTGGTTGACCCCCGCCGTACCCAAACCGCTGAGGTGGCAGATTTACATTTAGCGATTCGCCCCGGCACTGATATTCATCTCCTGCATGGGATGGCTCACCTGCTCTTAAAGTGGGGAGCGATCAACCCAGACTTCATGGCTAAATGTACCTCTGGCTGGAGTGACTATGCCGAACTTGTGCGTCACTATTCGCCGGAAGCAGTCGCCCGTGAGTGCGGCATCGAATTAGCAGACTTAGAGCAAGCGGCTCGCTACTGGGCGAAAGCAAAGCGAGTTCTGTCCCTGTGGTCAATGGGGGTCAACCAGTCCAGCGAGGGCACTGCCAAGGTAAGCACGCTGATCAACCTGCATTTAATGACGGGGCAGATCGGCAAACCGGGGGCAGGGCCGTTTTCTTTAACCGGACAACCCAATGCAATGGGCGGGCGAGAAGCAGGCGGACTAGCCCACTTGCTGCCCGGTTATCGATCGATTAAAAACCCTCAGCACCGGGCCGAAGTGGAACAGTTTTGGGGCTTAGCAGCAGGACAAATTTCGGCCACGCCGGGTCGAGTCGTCTGGGACATGATCCGGGGGTTAGAAACTGGAGAGGTGCAATTTCTCTGGATTGCGGCTACTAATCCAGCGGTCAGTCTGCCTGACCTCAAACGGGTGCAGGCAGCGCTGCGCCGATCGCCGTTCACGGTCTACCAAGAAGCCTACTACCCAACCGAAACCTGCGAGTATGCCCACCTGCTGCTGCCAGCCGCCCAGTGGGGAGAAGCGACCGGCTGCACGACTAACTCAGAGCGCGTAGTCACCCTCTGCCAGCAGTTTCGCGATCGCCCTGGCGAGGTGCGCCCCGACTGGATGATTTTTGCCGAAGTCGGTCGTCGCTTAGGGTTTGAGTCGCAGTTTTGGTTCACGGAGCCCGCCGAAGTATTTGCTGAATTTAGCCAATTAACCCGCGATCGCCCCTGTGACCAGACTGGGATTAGCCACGATCGGCTGCGATCGGAGGGGCCGTTACAGTGGCCCTGCCCAGAGGGTGATCTCAGCACCAGCAACACTAAGCGCCTCTACACCGATTTGCAATTTCACACCCCAGATCGGCGGGCCCAATTTGTGGCTTATCATCCCCAAGGCATGGCTGAACCCCCCAACCCCGATTATCCGTTTGTGTTTACGAATGGCAGGCTGTATGGGCACTGGCACACCCAAACCCGCACCGGCCGGATTGCCAAAATTCGCCAGATGCACCCGAATCCGTTTTTAGAAATTCACCCGCGAGACGCAGCCAAGCTGAATCTGGAAGCTGGAGATTGGGTCAAGGTGCGATCGCCGCGATCATCAGCCCACTTTCCAGCCAAAATTACGGCGGCGATCGCCCCTGGCACGGTTTTTGCGCCGATGCATTGGGGGCAACTGTGGGCTGACCAAGCTGAAGTCAACAACCTGACCCATCCCCAGGCCTGCCCGCAATCTCAGCAGCCGGAGTTGAAGGCCTGCGCTGTCCAGCTCGAACGATTGCCCAAGTTAGCGGCATCACCAGCAATCGCAGCCGCATCTAACCTGACACCGATCTAGAGAGGCGATCGCTAGACCCTTATTTTCTAAGCGCAGCCGACGTTTCAAAGTTGCTAGCCCCAGGTTGTGCCTCTAGCCGACTCCAGTGAAAGTCTTCTAGGAGAGGATCATGTTTTTTGTGGACAATTAAATCGGCAATCAAGCGGGCAGTGATCGGAGTGAGCAAAATGCCGTTCCGGTAATGCCCCGTTGCTAAGACTAGGTTTTGGTAGGGACTCGGGCCCAAAATTGGCCACTCGTCTGGGGTAGCGGGGCGAAATCCCCACCAACATTCTTGAATCGGCCAATCTCGCAAGGGCGGATAGAGGTTAATTGCCCCTTCTAGCAGCGATCGCATCCCCTCTGGCGTGTTGCCAGGACTAAACCCCACCGGCTCGCTGGTCGCCCCCACAATCACTTGCCCATCTCGGCGGGGCACCAAATACGTGCGATCGCCAAAAATAACTTGATGCAAGCTTTGAGTCGTTTCATCCCCTAAAGGCATCTGCACCGAGAGCATCTGACCCTTGCGAGGCACCACGGGAATCGGCAAGATTTGCCCTGACCAAGCCCCGGTCGCTAAAACATAGGTGGCGGCCTGCCACTCGCCAGCCGTAGTGCTGACGCCAGTTATTTGCTGTCCTGAACACTGCAATGCTTGAACAATCAAGTTTTCGTGAATCGTCACGCCTACCTGTTCAACTGCCACCCGTAATGCTTTAGCTAAACGTCGATTGTCAACCTGTCCATCGGCCGGAAACCACCAGCCGCCAGTGATTTGCTGATTTAGTCCTGGCTGCTGCTGTCGAATAGAATTTGAGTCCAGCCACAGGCTAGGGGTAGCTGATGTCGCAGAGAACTTCTCCGAAGGGGAGTCACTCCCAGCCGAAAACACTGGGGCTAGAATCCCACAGTTCCAGTAGCCGCAATCAATTCCAGTTAGGATTTCTAGGCGCTCAATCCAGGCTGGATACAGACTGCGACTGCCCAAACAAAGGTCGAGCATTGGCCCCGGCGGCAGTCCTTCCGCTTGCGGGGCCAGCATTCCGGCAGCAGCGTGCAGGGCAGCTTCCGCAAAATTGCGACTCAGCACCGTTACTTTGGCACCCTGCCCGGCCAGTTCGAGGGCGGTAGCCAGACCGATCGCCCCCCCACCTATGACCAACACATCAGTGCTTAAGCTCATTTCCAACATGCCTTGCGCTTGCATTCATTCCCAGACGCGATCTGAAACAGAATTGACTTCTGGTCAATCTCTCAAGCATTGCCATTCCCCGATCACAGTTTCTCTAGCTTGCCACGAACCTTATCAAAACTGGATTTTAAGATGATTTAGGTAACAGTCAGCCGTCAGATTCGCTCTCAAAAATACGTCGGGTTTGACATACGTTATTTTTGACGTACAATAATTTTAACGTATAATCAACCAAGCGGATGAAGACAAATCCTGGTGGGCAACTTGCGCCAGATGAGGTAGTGGGGCGTGATCGCTTGATTGCAAAGCTCTGGCGGATTCTAGAGCGACAAAGCTTGGTACTGACGGCTGAGCGCCGGATCGGTAAAACCAGCATTATCAAAAAAATGACAGCACAGCCGCAGTTTGGGATGCGTGTATTTTTTCGGGACGTGGAAGCACTACGAACTCCTTTGGAGTTTGTGAACTGCGTGTTTGAGGATGTGTGGGCAGATCTGAGCCGCAAACAGCAAACGATGAAGCGAGTTCGGATATTTTTTGAGCAAGTCAGTGGCGGGGAGGCTCTGGGGGTAAAGTTGCCTCAAACAGTTGCACCTCATTGGAAAACTCTGCTGACCAAAACAATCGAAGATTTAGCGGAGCAGCAAGCGGGATTAATTGTTTTTTGCTGGGATGAAATGCCGATGATGCTCGACAACATCAAGCGGGATCAGAGCGAATCTCTGGCGATGGAAGTGTTGGATGTCTTGCGATCGCTGCGCCAAATGATCCCTAATCTGCGGATGGTGTTTACTGGCTCGATTGGGCTACATCATGTCATAGCTCGCCTGAAGGAGACAGGCTATGCCAATTCCCCTATCAACGACATGTTTGTGGAGGATGTGGCTCCATTAGCGCTGATAGATGCCTGCGATTTGGCAGAAAAGCTCTTGCGCGGAGAACAGATTCGAGTTGTAGATGAAAGGGTGCTGGCTCAGGCGATCGCAGAAGCTGTGGACTGTTTTCCGTTCTATATCCACCATGTTGTGGATGCGCTGAAATGGACAGACGAACCGCAGACGGCTGATCTCGTAGCAAAAATTGTCCAAATGAGCCTTTGCGACGATGCGAATCGCTGGGATCTAGCCCATTTTCGAGTACGGATAAATACATACTATTCAGCAGTAGAACAGCCGCTAGTATTAGGCATCCTAGACGAGTTAGCAGCGACAGGTACGCCCTTGTTGCTGCGTGAATTACTGGAGCGACTCAATCTGCAACAGGTCGTATCAGAACCAGAAGCAGAAGCAGAAGCAGTCCGCAAGCTCCTAGATTTACTTCGGCGTGATCATTACATTGTGCAGCAGCCAGACAGCACCTACAGGTTTAAGTTTGGGCTAATTCAACGCTACTGGCAGCTTCGGGGGCTATAGGGTATGGATGGAGCAAATTTATTTTCCTTTACGCCTAGTTTGATGGCTGGGGAAACCTTAGAAGCGATTTTTGTCCAGCGCGAAGCACTAGCGGCGGATTTAGTGGAGCGGATTCGGGAAAGCGTTTTAACACCAACGAAACTGCACACGCTGATGATTGGAGCGCGAGGGATGGGCAAGACCCATCTTGTGTCATTGGTCTATCACCGTGTCCAAAAAATGTCTGACCTGAAGGAGAAGCAATTAATTGCTTGGCTGCGGGAAGAAGAATGGGGAGTTACTTCATTTTTAGACCTGCTGCTGCGGATTTTTCGAGCATTGGGGGAGAACGACCCAACGATTGAAGAGCAAACAGAAGCGTTATTCGATCTTTCAGCAGCAGAGGCTGAAGCGGCTGGGCAAAAACTGCTGAATGAATTGATTGGCAAGCGGACGCTGTTGTTGATTGTTGAAAACCTCGACGATTTGTTTAGTGGTTTAGGCGAACAAGGGCAGCAGCATCTGCGGGCATTTTTACAGACCTATGCCAACTGTACGATTTTAGCCACGTCATCCAGATTATTTAATGGCGTACAGCGGCGGACAGCTCCGTTTTATGGGTTTTTCCGTCCGGTGCATTTGAGTGAGCTAACGGCAGCGGAAGCTCAACAACTGTTAGTCAATATTGCCAGATTGCGACAGCAAACAGATTTAACCGAATTTTTACAAACTTCAACCGGCCAAACACGAGTCCAAGCCGTGCAGCACTTAGCCGGAGGCAACCCACGCATTTATATGATTTTTGCCGATTTTTTGACTCAGCAATCCCTAGCAGAATTGGTGTCACCATTTATGAGTTTGGTGGATGTGCTGACCCCCTACTACCAGTCGCGGATGCAGTTTTTATCGCCGCAACAGCGCAAAATTGTCGAACTGCTCTGCGAGAAAAAGTCTCCTCAATTGGTTAAAACGATCGCGCAGCGCTGCTTCATGAGCGCTCAAACCGCTTCCAGCCAGCTCAAAGAATTAAAAGAGAAGGGCTATGTCAAAGTTGAGGCGATCGGGCGAGAAGCATTTTACGACATTGCTGAACCGCTGATGCGAATTTGTCTGGGTGTAAAAAAGGAGCGGGGTGAACCGCTGCGGTTAATCGTTGATTTCTTGCGGGTCTGGTATCCACAAACTGAGCTGCAAGCAATGCGACAGGCGTTACTAATGGCTCCCAAACAGTCTGCTCTGATCTGCCGCTATTTAGATCAGGCAATCAACCACGAAGCAATAACTGATGAAGATCCACATCCTACTTATTACAAAGCTTGGGAAAGTCGGGGTGATGATTTGCTTGATTTAAATCGTTATGAAGAAGCGATCGCCTGTTTTGATCAAGCCCTCAAAATTAATCCAGAAAATAAGCTTGTTAAATTTCTGCGCTTTAGCGTGTTGAGAACTTTGAACAGTTGGGCTGAAAACTATAAGGCTTTAGAGGTATTACTGAACGAGGAAAAATCCATCGATTACGAGGTTTTAGAACCAGTCGTTTGGAGCTTATTCCGAACAATTGAAGATCCTCAACAATGGCAACCCAATGTTGTTAAGCTAGTCAACCTGCTTGAAAAACGCTCACTCCTAACTGAATTGGGCGTGGCGCTGGTGAACACTATTGATGAACTCGTGTCAGAGCTGATCAGCTTAACCAAAGCCGCTGCCTGGCGAGATGCCTGGAAAGCAGTAGTTGGAAATAAACCAGAATTTGAGATCCCGCTCCGGTTACTCAACACTGCTCTGCACTATAAGCAAACTCCCAATGACCCACGGGTTTTGCTAAAACTGCCAGCAGAAGAGCGCAAAATTCTGCGACAAGCTTTGAAGATTAACGACTCGGCTATCCACTACTGATCAATTCACCGTGCCCTAGCCGGGTTTAGCAGTAATTAAAACTTCACCATTCAGCATTCGGTTGGCGGCATCCAGTAAGGATTCTTCGAGGTAGGGCTTTGTGAAGTACGCTTTGGCACCGAGTTGAACCGCGACCTGCCGGTGCCGATCAGCGCCACGGGAGGTCAGCATGGCGATCGGGAGCCGATTTAGTTCTGGGTCTTTTTGAATTCGCGAGAGCAGCTCTAAGCCATCCATGCGGGGCATTTCAATGTCGCAGAACACAAGGTCGCAGGGTAAGCCAGAGCGGAGTTTTTCCCAGGCTTCTTGCCCATCGCGGGCTTGCTCAACTCGATAGCCAACCTTATTGAAGGTCAAGGACAGGAGTTCGCGAACGGTAATTGAGTCGTCCACAATCAGTACTAGTGGTTCCGTCTTGCTGGGAGCTTTATCTTTAACGGATCCATCAGTCCAAAGGTTATTGCTGACTTGGAGGCGACCGAAGGAGAGGTCAATCAACTCTAGGACATCGGCGATCGGCATCACCCGCCCATCCCCTTGAACCGTCACACCGGCAATTCCGACTGGCTTCGGCACCGGCCCACTTAGTTGCTTGATCACAATTTCTTGTTCACCCAGTACGTGATCAACTTGGATCGCAATCAGGTCATCAGCACTGCGGAGAATCACCACAGACAGGACATCCTCATCCGAGGCAGCCGCGTAAACGTTGCCGCGGCTAATTTGGCGTTGATAGGGCAATAGCTCAGACAACCGATGGAAAGACAGCAGGCGATCGCGCCAAGGCAGCACCGTGCCAGAATCAGTCACGTGGAGCCGATTCTCGGAAATATCGACCATGTCTTCGACGCCATCGATCGGGAAGGCAATCCGACAGTGGTTATCAACACAGCAGAGCGCTTTGGCAATGCTCAGGGTCAACGGCAAGCGAATCGTAAAGGTTGTGCCTTTGCCAATCGTCGAATCCGTCGTAATGACGCCGCGAATTTCTTCTATGCTGGCTCGGACAACATCCATACCGACGCCCCGTCCAGCCAGTTCATCCGCTTGCTCCTGGGTGCTAAAACCAGACCGGAACAAGAGTCCATAGACATCTTGGCGAGTCATCGCTTCCGCTTCCGCTGGAGTGATTAGCCCATCATGGAGCGCTTTGGCTTTAACTTTTTCGGGGTCAATCCCCGCCCCATCATCGGTAATCGCAATGATGGTTTGGCTGCCTTGGTAAAACGCCCGGATTTTGATTGTCCCTTCCGGTGGTTTACCCAGGGCCCGGCGAATTTCGGGGGACTCAATCCCGTGGTAGATCGCATTGTTGACTAAGTGAGTCATTGGGTCGTAAAGACGCTCTAAGATGCCTTTATCGACCAGGGTTTCTCGCCCTTCAATTTCTAGTTTGGCCTGCTTACCACACCTGAGAGACAAGTCTCGCACGGCGCGCGGCAGGCGATCGGCAATTTGTGAAAACGGCATCATCCGCGATCGGCTTAAGCCCTCTTGGACTTGGGTAGTGACTTGCCGGAACATGCGGGCAGTTTGCTCGGTTTCATCCACCACAAATTCAATGTCAGAAGCGGCTTCTCGGACTCGGACAATCCGCTCAATAATCTCTTGAGAAAGCGTATGAAAACCCGTGAACCGATCCATTTCGAGGGCATCGAACTCATTGCTGCCGGTGTAGCTTGAGCCATTCGATTGACTAGAACTGTTGCGGATACTGGGAATAGAAAGCAGTGAGCTTTCTAGCAGCGATCGCTCATACAGGTCTTGCATCTGTTGACCCGCATCACCCAATTGCTGTACCTGATAAAGCAGGTTATCAAGGAACTGCCGCAGCCGATCTTGGCTGTCTTCCAGGCTGTTCCGGTTAACAACCAGTTCTCCAACCAGGTTGCCCAAGCTATCTAAGTGCTTGACCGGCACTTTCATCGTTTGCTCAAAGCCAGAAGCAACCGTGCGACGAGTTGTGCGGGGGCGGGGCGGCACATAGGATGGGCGAGGCTGATCGTTAATAAACCGCTCCAAATCGGCAGTGATATCGTCTTTATCCGCGGCCGATTGATCCAGCAGAGCATCAAGGGCATCAAACTCAGTTTGCTGACTTGTGGTTAGCTCAGGGGCATCGTTAAGCAAAGTTTCCAGAGACTCAAAGTCTGCGCTATCAACATAGGCTTCTAAGCCACTGGAGACAGGTTCCGGCAAAGAGAAATCGGCATTTTCTGTCCAGGGATCTTCGAGCGGAATCGCATCGGTCAGCGACTCAGATTTTGCAGTCGGGGCAGCAAATAGATCATCTAGTTCGCTGGTATCTGCGCCGTTGGCTAAGAGAGCATCCAGAGACGCTAAGGACTCGCTGCTCAAGGGAATCGCCATTTCAGACTCAGACTGCAAGCCAGCCAAAAATTCAACTAAATCTTCTTCTTCCTGCAACGTCGGCGCAGTTAGCAAATCAGGATCAAGATTTGATAGATCGAGTTGAGCCGATTGGGTTGTGGTTGCAGTTGTGAGAGCCGTTAGATTGGAACTGGGCTGAATGTCAGTCGAACGTCCAGATAAAACCAAGTCTTGAGCAATTTTAATTTCTCTAATTACCACAGACGCGATCGCAGCATAGGAAGCACCTGGGTTGGCGATCGCTTGCCGAGCCGCCCCAATCAGATTATTCCAGGCCTCCAGTTTAAATTGGCTGCCCAGTTGAGAGAGCTGCTGGCAGGTTGCTGCCAGCTGTTGGCGATGGGCAGGACTATCTCCCTGCCTAAACAGTTGCAGCATCTCCCGGAGCTGCTGCGGAATACTGGTTTGAAAAGCTTCCTGTAGGCTGCGCTCTGACGGAGCGGCGGCGACGGGCGTTTCAAACTCGACGGGTAGACCATTTGCCTGCTGAACCAGGCGGGTCAAGTGGGTTTGCAGGTCAGCAAATACTGGCTCTACCTGTTGGAGGGCTTTCTCTGCAACCTCATCCGACAAACCGAAGGGACTTTGCAGTTCTTCCAGCAGTTCGTTCAGCGTATCAAAGCTCTGCAAAAAAAGCGTCTCCAGCTTTTGATCAACCTGGATCGGATTTTCCTTTAAAACTTTGAAGTAGTCTTCCAGCTTGTGGGCTGTTTGCTGAATGCTATAAATACCAAGCATCGCGGCACCGCCCTTAACGGAGTGAGCCGCCCGAAAGACCTCATTCATCGATTCTTGGTCTTCTACAACCGTTTGCAGGTTGAGTAGACTATGCTCAATTGTCTCCAGATGCTCTTTTGCTTCTTCAATGAAGTAGCCTAAAATTCGCTTCTGTTGTTCCGGCTGCATGGCAGTTTCCCTCGGATGGCTCTTTTGCTGAAAATCAATGTCTAAACGAAGTAACCAGTCTTGCGATCGCTAGCGGCTAAGCCTCTGCACCGTCAACTTTGAACTTCTCTACCGACCCTTGGAGGTCGCGGGCAACCGTGACTAGGTTTTGCAGAGAATCAGAAACGCGCTGGGCTTCTTGGGAGGTGGATTGGGCAGTTAATTCTACCGATTGCATCACCTGAGCCATCGAGCGGGCGGTTTCAGTCTGTTCAACTGTGGCAGTGGTAATGGATCGCACCAAGGTATCGATTTGACTTGACACTTGAATGATATCCTCCAGCGATCGCTTGGCTTGTTCAGCTAGTTTAGTCCCCTCAATCACCTGTTGGGTGCCTTCTTCCATCGCCGTCATCACAGAGCCAGTTTCGCTTTGAATTTGCAGCACGATTTGCTCAATTTCTTTCGAAGACTTGGCCGCCCGGTCCGCCAACTGCCGCACTTCGTCCGCCACGATCGCGAACCCCCGTCCAGACTCACCGGCGCGGGCTGCTTCAATACTAGCGTTGAGGGCTAACAGATTCGTCCGCGAGGCAATTTGCGAAATCAAACCAACAATTTTGGAAATCTCCTGGGACGATTCGGCCAGCCGCTTCACCTTGCGGGTGGTTTCTGCCACCGTTTCACGAATAGCTAGAATTCCCTTCACGGTTTGTTCCACCGCATCTCCGCCCTTGAGAGCAATCGCAGAAGCCGAGCGAGCCACTTCATTTGCTTCTTTGGCGCTCTCAGCCACCCGCTGAATCGCGTTGGTCATCATTTGGACTGAGTTTAGGGTTACCGCCAGTTCTTCCGCTTGCCGCAGGGCATCTGAAGAGAGGTTACGGGCAAAGATTTCGTTTTCTGCCGCACCGCTATTGACTTGGCGAGCCGCCACTTTCACCTGCTGGACAATCTTTTGCAGGTTAGTAATCGTCAGGTTAAACGAGTCAGCCACGGCGCCCAGCACGTCGGCCGTCACCTCAGCTTGCACCGTCAAATCGCCTCTGGCTGCGCCTTCCACATCGTCAAGCAGCCGAATCACCTGCCGTTGCAGGTCTTCTTTTGACTTTTCGTTTTCTTCCGCTTTTTGCTGAGACTCACTAGTGACAGCGTAGATCACTCTGGTCATTTTGTTAAAGCCGCTGGCCAACTGACCAAATTCGTCCTGAGAGTATTCTGTGGCTTTGGCAGTCAGGTCGCCTCGGGCAACGGCGCCAAACTGGTTCTGTAAATCATTGGTGCAGCGCTTGATGTGAGCCAGATTTTTTTGCCCCATCACAAACGTCGTGCCACCCCCGGCCAGGCCGGCTCCCAAGGCGGCTAAAAGCGCTCCTTGGTTACTCCTGGGTTGGGCCACCGCTAAAGAGACAGCCCCAGCCACAATGGCCGAAATGGCTCCGGTTGCGATCGCGCTGACCAAGTTGCTTTTTGCTAGAGAAAAAGGCTGAACTACCGCTGCCGGAGGCGAGGCTAGTTCAGCGCTCGGCAGAGTTGCTAGGGGGGCTGCCGTCGAGGACGACTCTCGGCGATCGTCGCTAATTAAGGAAGGCACACCCGCCAACGACCCAGAAATATCGTCTAACAACGCCACTGGTTCTGGTGGCTCTTGACGCGGGCTAGGCACATAACCCGATAGCTCCGTGCCCATGTCTAAGTCATCGTCTAGGTCTTCTGGATCACCGAGATCACCTGCGAAGCCAAAATTGGTATTGTTAAGCCCAAAGGTTTTCGATGAACCTAAGCCAACATTTTGATCTTGAAATGTGTCTTGTTCAAGTGGGGAGACTGTGCCTCTCTCAGCCCCTAAACTCGATGCAGTGCTTTGTCCACCCATGAATAGAGTCAGATCGTCTGCTTCATCTAGCAACTCCATCTCCTCAACATCAAAGTTCTCTGCTTCTGGAGCAGGTACACCTGCACTAGGCGTAGAGGCACTACTAAAATAATCGCCGAATAAAGATTCCTCAGAGGGTGCATCTTCAGATAGCCAAAGATTTTGGGTTTCCAGGCTCAGATCGGCAAGACTAGGCTCAGCCGACGCCGGTTCAGGAGTTGAATAGTCATCAAACAGAGATTCATCCTCTGCTGCCGATCGCTGATCCTCTGGGGCATTAGAGTCAATTTGATTGCGTAGCTCGGCGGCATCGGCTGGAGCACCATTAATCGAGGGCCCACCATGCATCAGTAGAGTCGCTTCCTCATCTAAGTCTTCTAGAGAGAAGCTACTATTCCGCTCAACTGGGGTTTCTTGATTGAAAAAGGGGTCTTCGGACGCGGTAGCTTTGGGGTCTATCATAGGACTTGGGGGATTGACAGGATTCTGGGTAAAAGGGTCAGCAAATGGTGTGGCATCTTCAGTCAGGTTATCGGTCTGAATATAGGTAAACTGCTCTAAATCTGCTCCACGCGATCCGGTCAGATTAAAACTGGTTTCACCTCCTTGAAAGGCGGTAATATCTTCTGGTTTGTCAGGATTGCATTCGCTAAGGCGCTCTGCTGCAATCGGCGCCACTGAAGGTTCAGCCATATATTGGCTAGCATTATCCAAGCTGGTGTTCGCACAGTCAATTAATTCAGGATCAGAAGTCAGGCTCAGCACGATTTGGTACTGTTCACGAGCCGTTTCATACTGATTTTGATAGCAATGAATGTGTCCGCGCAGCAAGCGGAGATTTGGGTCATCAGGATAGCTTTTAACCAAACGGTCAGAAATTGCCGCCGCTTCTTCGTAACCACCGTTCATGTAGGCGCTTAGGGCTTGCTGATATTCTTCGGTATATTTGGTACTTGGTGCCATCAATGTACTCCTATCGAAATGCTCTTAAATACAGGCTCTCTAAGCTTGCCAATGGGTCTGAACTGGGTAATCTAAACTGCAATGTCTGTCTATCCTGCCCAGCGGGCCGAACGTAAAATGGCTACAGGATCAAGAAGCCGTAAACACCGATTAGTTTCCGGGTCAATTAACCACTCTCCCTGTAGGTAGGGAGCCATGCTATCTGGTGCATCCGTAGACAGTCTTAGCTTGTCTGGGTTCAGCCAGTCCATGCCAATAATCTGATCAACCGCCAAGCCGACCACGACTTCATCTTGCTCGATCGCAATCACGGAAATTTCGGAACGGTCGGTGTTAAGTGGCGGGCTATCTCCGAGAAATTGACCAATATCTGCCACCCAAATCACTTGTCCCCGCAAGTTGAGAATGCCTAAGAGTAAGGGAGACGAATTGGGGACAGGCGTAATCCGGCTGGGAGCAGGGGCAACAACTTCCCGCACATCGACGGCAGGCAGCGCTAATTCAGTGCCGGAAGCGGTATAGAACTTGAGGTGCAAATCGCCTTCCGGGCTTTCCAAGCTCTGAAAGCCAATCCCTGGCTCGGAACGATCGTCGGTCAGAAAATCGGGACTGCTGATCATAGTGACTAACCTCGGAGTAGCTGCTTGACGGTTCCAACCAGTTCTTTCGGCTGGAAGGGCTTGGCGATATACGCATCGGCCCCTTGTTTCATGCCCCAATAGCGATCGAAGTCTTCTCCCTTGGCCGAACAAATCACAACCGGCACCCCTTGGGTTTGTGGATCAGATTTGATCTGGCGACAAAGTTCGTAACCATTCATTCGAGGCATGACAATATCTAAAACTACAATGTCAGGCTGCAGCGTTTGGATTCGCTCTAGGGCCTCCACGCCATCATTAGCGATATCAACGGTCAAGCCGCTTTTCTGCAAAAGCTCGCTGATCATTTCCCGTTGAGGGGCGCTGTCTTCAACAACCAAAACCTTGCTCATAAAGAGATACCTGCGATGGGATAGCCTTCAGTTTTTGAGAGGAGAGCACTTGGACGATTTGCAACCTGATCAACTGTCTGCGGTTGCTGCTCTAAGCACTTGCCATAGTCAAGCTGACTAGAGGCGAAAGAACTACCAAGGTTAACATATTGACCAATTAAAGACAGAAGCTCCGCTGCACTTGAGGGCTGACGGAGGCAAGTTGTCGCACCGGAGGAAATGACTCTGGAGCGATCAACGCAATGAATTTCGGTTGTTAGCAACACAATTGGAGTGTAACGAAATAAAGAGGTAGAGCGGAGCATTGCACAAACATCGTAGCCATTTAGCTCGGACAAAGTGATGTCACAAAAAATAAAGTTGGGACTAATTTGAAAGATTAGGCTCAAAGCGCTCAGAGGATGGGCGATCGCCGTCACCTCATAACCGCTTGTCCTTAGCGTACCCTCAACTAATTCTTGACTTGACATTGCCTCACTAATCCAAACAATTTTGGCAACCTGGTGATTTAAAATTACTGAATTACCGACTGAAGCATCAGCAACATAAAGCCTGACTAGCCCTTGCTGAGCATAGGGATAAATAGCCCTCGCTACAGCCAGACTATCCTTATTTAAAATTCGTCCGAGTCGGCGAATGGAAGTATGCTCTTGCACCCAAGCCTGCAAACGATGAAAGGCTTTAGCAGGCAGGAGCGTTTGCAGCCGGTCTGGGTAGGGAATATGCAAGAACTGCTCTGGAGAGCGAATGTAGGGAAAAAAACGCTTCCACTCCTGTAGTTTGGTTAACAAATCTTTTGACAAAGCAACAGAATCGTAGGTTGCCAGGATGGGCGTAATCGATTGCTCGGCAGCAAACCAAAAATGCCCCTGAGACAGACTAAGCACATCAAACAAAGTTTCTTGCACCATACTTTGTAAGATGAACCGTGCCTTCTGAGGCAAGAGAATTTGCTTTTGGGTCAGTAACCATAGACAGCTATATTCTGCATCAACGCCTTCAAGCTCTACCGAGAGGGATTCCCAGTCAATCTGAGGCTGATGAGATCGCAGGTAATCTTGGAGCCGGGTTAAGGCTGAATGGCTGAGGTTGAGAGCGTAATAAATTTCTCCATTATGTAAAAAAAATAACCAGGCCCAATTCGAGGTCGCTTCAATGTAGAGAGTCCCTGTACGTTGACCCAACGCCAGCAGTTGAAAAATACTGCTAATATCAATTTCTGTTAATGCTCCCTGCATTTAGCCAGCCATTCTCCATTTGCTCAAACCATCTCTGATAGTTTTCAGATAATAGATAATTTTGAACTATCTCATATAATTTACAGAATACTAAATCTCAGCTTTACCAAATTTTAGCTGGCAGACAATTGCTGTAAAGCGGCTTCGTGCTTTGAATCGCTTGCAACAAAAATCTGGATGCTCCTGTCAGAACATCCAGATTTTCTGTTGTCAAACCCCAGGAAACCGTAGAACCGAGTGCTAACGCTGGTTGGTTGCTCGATCTCTTTGCCGATTGAGATTACGAACTGGCTTGCGGCTGCGTTCTGACTCTGAGTTTCCGCTAGGGGTGGGAGTCGCTTCAGTTTGGTTAGGCAGAGGGCGGTTTTGATCGAAGGCCATCTGGAGGGCAGCAGCAGCGATCGCTTGCACGTCATACTCTTCACTGAGCTGGGAAACAATTGGCAAGAAAGAAGCCATCCGTTCTCCCATCAGCGCGGCTTTTACCTGGTCTTTCATCCGCTCTAAGCGGCGGGCTTCAATTTGAGCCCGGCTAGGCGCTTCTAACAGCGTCAGCTTTTGCTGAACGTGCCGCTCAATTTGACCCAGCTTATGGCGATCGAGGGGATGAATTAGAGTAACAGCAATCCCAGTTTTACCGGCTCGACCCGTCCGACCAATCCGGTGCACGTAGCTTTCCAGGCTATCCGGCAGGTCATAGTTAATCACGTGCGTCAGGTCTTCGACGTGTAAGCCACGCGCCGCAATATCTGTCGCCACTACCCAGCGAATTTGTCCTTGCCGGAACCGATTAATTAATCGCTCTCGCTGGCTTTGACTGAGGTCGCCGTGGTATTCATCAGCGCTGTAGCCTTCCGACTGAAGCAGGTTCGTCAGTTCAGCCGCAGCTCGCCGAGTCCGAACAAAAATCAAGGCTGATTCTGGGTCTTCCAGCTCCAAAATCATTTGCAGGGTGCGGGGCTTAGAAGCACCGCGCGGCATTTTGTAGGCAACTTGCTCAATTTTGGTTGGTGCAGCCTGGCTTTGCTCAACGCTAACGGTGACAGGCGACTGCAAAAACTGTTTTGCCAACCGATAAATGGCCGGCTCCATCGTGGCCGAGAAAAAGGCGGTTTGGCGCTGGGCCGGCACCTGAGTCAAAATCTGCTTCACATCAGGGATAAAGCCCATATTCAGCATTTCATCTGCTTCATCTAAGATGAACCAGGTGAGAGTGCTGAGGGGCATCGCTCCCCGCTTAATTAAATCTAAGACTCGCCCAGGCGTGCCGACCAAAACTTGCACGCCCCGCTTCAGCCGATCAATTTGCCGCTCAATCGGCTGACCACCATAAATCGCTAAAACTCGGATGTTGGGGTCAGATTTTAGGTTGAAAATCGCCTGACTCACCTGCACCGCTAGTTCGCGGGTAGGTGTAAGAATCAAAGCCTGAGTATCAAAGGATTGGGGATCAATCCGCTCTAGCATTGGCAAGCCAAAGGCAGCAGTTTTACCTGTGCCGGTTTGAGCTTGCCCAATCACATCTCGCCCCGCCAGCAGGGGTGGAATGGCTTGAATTTGAATCGGGGTTGGTTCAGTAAACCCTAAGCTCTCTAAATGTTGAGCGTGGGCATCTGAAAGGCCAAGTTGGCTAAATGAGGCAGTCATGAAATCTCCTGAAAAGGTCGTGAAAGCTGTGCCGCCACTCTGGAGATCCCTAGCCTATTTAGACTTGAAACCTGGGGAGAGATGTTACTCACCCACTCGCACCCAGTCGATGCCAAGGAGCAGCAGCCCTGAAAAAATTTGTAAGTTCTATGGTCTGACCTTAAATCAGCTTGCAAACTTTTCAGTCTTTTAATATCTTGCAACAAAACGTAACTAAATGGGGGATTTAGCCAAAATTAATTTGCTGGCACAGCGGGGAGCGCCATCTTAGGCCACCCGATCAAGTCGGCTGCGATCGCCACTTGACCATAAAGGTCATAGGGATCAGCATCTGTGATCTTAACCAGCGCCATGCTGCCGAGGGCAGCGCTGCCCTGCACGTAAACTAAGCCGTCTACGTCGGGAGAAAAGCGATCGCTGCGGCCGATTAGCTCCCCCGTCTCTGGATTTTCCTGTTCAATCAGCACGTTAATTACCTTGCCGATTTGCTGCCGATTTCTGTGCAAAGAAATCGGTTGCTGTAGGCTCATCAGGCGATCGCGACGCGCCTCCATCACTTCCTGAGGTAAGTGACCGGGCAAGCTGTAGGCAGGAGTCCCTTCTTCTGGGGAAAAAGTAAACACGCCGACATGATCAAACTGATGTCGCTGGACAAACTCGCACAAATGCTCAAACTGCGCTGCTGTCTCGCCCGGAAACCCAACAATAAAGGTGGTTCGCAAAACCGCTTCGGGCAGCGCCGTTTTAATTTGCTCAATGATCCAATCGTTGACTTGACCCTGCCAAGGACGATTCATTGCCCGCAGAATTTCTGGGTGAGAATGCTGCAAAGGTAAATCTAAGTAGGGCAACACGTTCGGGGTTTCACGAATTGCTTCGATCACCGCTGGGGTTAACCCAGTTGGATAAGCATAGTGGATCCGAATCCAGGGCACATCTACCTGGCCAAGCGCCCGCAGTAGTTCCGCCAGCTTTGGTTTGCCGTAAAGGTCTAAACCATAGTTGGTCGTGATTTGGGAAATTAAAATAATTTCCTTCACTCCTTCCGCCGCCAGTTGGTTGGCTTCGGCCACAATCGACTCAATGCTGCGCGATCGCTGATTGCCCCGCAGATGAGGAATAATGCAAAAGGCGCACCGATAGTCACAGCCCTCGGCCACCCGCAAATAAGCTACACCCTCAGTCGTGGTGCGGTAGCGAGGAACGGTTTCATCGGCAATGTAGGTTGATTCCGAGCTAACCTCTGTCACTCGTTGCCCAGCTTCTACCCGCTCGATCACATCGACAATTTTGTGATAGTCGCCAGTGCCAACTAAGGCCACCGCCTCCGGCAGTTCTTCTAGCAATTGCGCTTGGAAATGCTGAGCCATGCAGCCGGTAATCACAATTTTCTTATCGGCTTCTGCCAACTCGACTAATGTGCGGACTGACTCTTCACGGGCAGCCTGAATAAAGCTACAGGTGTTGACAATCACATAATCGGCTAACGCTTCATCGGCATCCACGCCATAACCCGCTTCTACCAGCAAGCCCAGCATATGCTCAGTATCAACGCGATTTTTTTCGCAGCCTAAATGAGAAATGGCGATCGTGGGTTTCGGGTTCATTGTTGGCTGTTATCAAACCTGGTTGATGGCCAAGCAATAGACCCACAACCGTCGAAAGTGCTTGTCTAGCCTAACTCAAAAACAGTCATGCTGCTATGGCGGCCGGAATCTAAACAAGTTTACTCAGTTCTAAACTTGCCATCTCAGCGATGCCAAACCCCTGTATATCCGCCAAAAGCTAGATTCTGGCGATCGCTGCTGCTGATTAGAATAATCTAGCTGTCAATGATTTTAAAGATATGTAGAAATTGTCGCAAAGATGACCTTAGGTTCCCCAAAAAGCTTTAATGTATAGGTACAAAGTAATGTGTTTTCCTATTTCCTACCGCTTTCCTCAGTAATTTCGTTGGGTTTGGGGGGAATGAAGTTCTGTCTCCGTGATCGCAGAGCTTCGTTTTCTAGCTGAGATGCCGTGTCAGTGCCAGATTTTTGTGATTTAAATTAATTGGTTTGCTTAAATTAGGAGTTAGCCGATGTTGCGTTTTCTCTCTCACAATTGGCCCAAGTTGGGAATGCTTGCCATGTTTTATCTGGTTGCAGCCCTTGGCCTAAACATGCTCACCAACGCTCAAATTGATACCGTTAAAGGGCAGACAGATAGTTTGCAGTTTGTCGATCATCGCACAACCGATTACTAGATCCAGCAAGATTTCTGATGGGTGCGGCTCTTTTGAGGTAACAAAACATTACGAAAAAACAGGCACTTTAGTAAATAATCTTGTCTAGGGGCCGGATTTGAGTGTCATGTATATATTTTTTGGGAGATAAGTTAGGGAGTAGA
>JAESGG010000069.1_pt1 | contig 37189 bp, 33 predicted proteins | sample 9266231 | NCBI WGS metagenome assembly JAESGG01 (sample SAMN14515337, study PRJNA621664) | algae metagenome | isolation source: Aphanocapsa sp. GSE-SYN-MK-11-07L and co-occurring heterotrophs from wet... | place: USA: Grand Staircase Escalante National Monument, Utah | collected 2006-04-16 | reverse complement strand
TAGTTCATCCGAGAGCGCCTGGATTTAACCCCCCATTTCCTGTCGATTTTCTCCCCTGCCAGGGGTTGCTTTTAAGAGGGTGCCGAAGTTCTGACTCAAGGTGCCGAAGTTCTGTCTTTCAGCAAAGATTGCTTTCTTTGATTAGCTCGACAATCCTAATGACAACTGTAAGTCCTGCACAAGCGGGTGAAACACGACTTACACCTATCTCAAATCTGCTTGCTCAGCAGATGACTGAGAATAATTGTAAGCAAGCATTTCTAGATTCAAAAAAACGTCTTGAAAAGATGCGTGGGGTTCAGGTTGTCAGGGCTGAAACCCGTAAACATGGCTACGCGAACTTTCCTTCAGGGCGATCGCAGGAGTATTTTATTGTGATAGCCAATAACCAGCTAGGGGAAAATGTCATGAATTCGCCTGTTTTATTGACTTCAATTGCTTCGACAATCACATCTGCTTGCAGCGCGATCGGTTTTGTTAACTTTGCGATTAATCAAACAGACTGGGTTCGTGGTTATGGCGTTGTTGGTAATCGAGTAACTGCGTTCAAGTGCTTAGATTTAGATATCCGCAATCGTGAACAAACATACATTGATGGCCAAGGAAACATATATCAGGAAGTTTCCTGGGGATATCAACGATATCTATAGACAATCGGCTAAGAGGTGCAGCGAGTCTGTTTAGGCTTAGAGGTTTTAGTCGGCAGAACGGGTGACTGGCCAACCCAACTGGGTCGGTTGCTCATAAACTCGACGCAGCGTATTCATGTCTCTGGTGGAAATTGGCGGCGGAGTTCTGACCTGCGCAAAATAGAGCACATCTGTATTGACTGGGCTATGCCCCCAGATCCCTAGCGCATGACCCAGCTCGTGGCGAAGCGCGGCTAACACGTACTGCGGCGTCTGATTTGGGCGCACCATGACGGTGAAGCGCTGGCTGAGAATACCCTGATCGTTAACAAAAATTTGATAGGTAGTTTCCGCCGATCGGACGCGGCTGCCACTGCGCTGCTGAGGTGCCGTCGCCTGAATTGTAATATTGGCGTGCGCTGGGGCTTTCACGAGTTGCAGCGGGAGGTAAGCCTGCCAGTCTTTGACTGCTTGCTGGGCTGAAGCTAACCAAGCCTGGGCATTGCTAATTTCGGGTGGAGCAATATAAACCTGAATTGGAAACTGACTCCAAACCAAATACCCAACATCAATCGGTTTGACTTGATCGAAATAATCGCCCTCGGTAGCGGGAGATGCGATCGCCGCCAAGGAAGCAGGTAAAGGATGAACCTGGGCAAGTGGCAAAACCACTGGCTGATCGTTTTTGACTGAAATCGCAGAACTCAAGCTAGCAGACGATAGTAGACAAAGCAAAACTGATAAAGCCAGCAGCGTTTTCTGCCCCTGTCTCCAAATTAGTCGTTTTTGAGCACCTCTTAAGGTCTTAAACGATCTAGCTAATTGCTTTACCCGTTGCAAAACCAATACTACCGCTAACGATTGTGGCAATAATACCAGTCGCCCATTTTTTGTCATCCACCGTGGACTGAGCTGATGTATCCTCTGTTTCAGTTTGACTCGACATACTCTGCTAGAGCAAAATCTCTACGACTGGAGTTCGATCTTGCTCTGTGATCACCAACTTGCGACCTTTTTGTTTTTCTTCTGCTGCGATCTGCATCAAAGCAATAGCGCGACGAAGAACTTCACTTTTTGAGCTACTACCAGTATCTTTAACCAGTTTGGTCATTACCTGGTCAAGATCATTGGAAACATCAAAGTTAATCCGAGGCATAATCTCGATCCAGAATTCAGAATCGGCTACCCCAACCAGCCTGCGCTCAAAACTGTGGTTAAGCCCATGAACAGAATTGTTAGTGTCCAAGTAACGCGGTTAAGGGTGACTTCAGCGCTCTTATTGCTAGTAAAAAGTTGAGCCTGCCCACCCAATGAGCCAAGTCCATCACCCTTCGGACTATGCAGCAGCACCAGCACGACAATCCCGATCGCTGAAAAGACCCAAACTCCGGTCAGAATATTGACAAGCATAGTATTAACTTCAGCCGACTTATTAGTAATGTAATTATAACCGGACACGTACAGGGCTTCGACTGGGGCGCAAATCTACCTCGACTGGCTCAAGCAGCGATCGCCCAGTCATTTCCTCCGGTTGAGGTAAATTGAGGATCTCCAAAATAGTCGGGGCAATGTCGGCCAAACAGCCATCAGCGCGCAAATTTACTTCCGCCCCATGACCGGGGATCTTGCGTTTTTCGCCTTCCACCACAATGAACGGAACGGGATTAGTCGTGTGAGCAGTCCACGGGTGTCCCTGCGGGTCAATCATACACTCAGCGTTGCCGTGGTCAGCCGTAATCAGCAGCGTACCGCCGACTTTGATCACGCTCTCAATCAGCTTGCCCAAATTGCGATCGACGGTTTCGATCGCCTGTACGGTAGCCGGGATTAGTCCTGTATGACCCACCATATCGGGATTGGCGTAATTGATCACGACCAAGGCGTAAATCTGTTCGGCAATCTTGGCGCTAACGGCTTGGGTCAACTCGTTTGCCGACATTTGCGGCGCCTGATTATAGGTCGCCACCATTGGGCTGTTGATTAACAGCCGATCTTCCCCTGCCAGCGGGTCTTCGATGCCGCCGTTAAAGAAATAGGTGACGTGGGCATACTTTTCAGTTTCGGCGGCCCGTAGTTGCTTTAGGCCATGCTCAGCGATCACTTCACCCAAGATGTTGCTCAAGTTTTGGGGTGGAAAGGCGATCGCCGTTGTCAGACTGGCATCGTACTGCGTAAAGGTGACAAATTCTAGGGGAGTAATCTGCGATCGCTCAAATCCTGTGAAATTGGGATCAATCAATGCATGGGTCAGTTGGCGCGATCGATCGGGGCGGAAGTTGAAGAAAATTACGCCATCTCCAGCCGTGACGGCTCCGGGTGCAAGCCGAGTCGGCAATAAAAATTCATCGGTCATCCCAGCAGCATAGGCCTCCGCCAGCACATCCGCAGCAGATTTAGGCTGGATGTTTTGGTCAGAGGTGATCACGTCATAGGCTTGCTGAATTCGATCCCAGCGCCGATCGCGATCCATTGCGTAATAGCGCCCGCTGAGGGTGACAATTTGTCCGACCCCAACTTGGTCAATTTTCTCCTGTAAGCGGAGCATGGCTAATTTGCCATCGGTGGGCAGGGTGTCTCGCCCATCGCTAATCGCGTGGATACAGACGTTACTGATCCCCTCAGCTTTGGCCAAATCGAGCAAGGCAAACAGATGGTCAAGGTGAGAATGCACACCGCCCTCTGAGCAGAGACCAATCAAATGCAGCTTGCTGCCGCGCTGCTTGACAACTTGACAGGCTTGGACAAGGTTAGGGTTGGAGAGCAAGCTGCCATCTTCGGCAGCATCAGAAATTCGGACGAGCTCTTGGGGGACAATTCGACCCGCCCCAATGTTGAGATGCCCAACTTCTGAGTTGCCCATTTGTCCTTTAGGCAAACCGACTGCTTTGCCAGAGGTGTGGATCAGCGTGTGGGGATAGGCATCCCAAAGGCTATCCATGACTGGCGTGTGAGCAGCAGCGATCGCATTGCCTTCAGTCTGCTCACGATAACCCCAACCATCTAAGATGACAAGAACGACAGGCGAAACGGGTGTTAATGCCATGCGGGTAGACTTGCCTCCCACTGAATGACTTCGTAAATCATATTCGTCGCCCAATGTAAGCTGAACAAGTTGGCGTTTGATGGCTAAAGGCAAAAGATTTGATTAATCCAGAGCTTGATTCTAAATTAATCCAGCAATTGTATCAAAAATCACGCTGTCGTCTACTGTATCGTCATAACACCCTGAATTCATGAAGCTCGGTTGACCTAGATTGATCGGGTCAGGTAGGAAGCACAAAATTGAGCTGTCAAGAATCAGGTAGAATCAGCGATCCCCTTCTTTATCGGGACAATCATCAGCGATCGCAAATCCCAGACTGATCAATGGTTTTTGAGTTCAGCATTAATTATTTCAGGGGTTAAAAAATAATCAGTTGGGAGCAAAGTTCCACTAATCAAACCGATAGACATTTCAACAGGTTTCTAAAACCAGGGGCAGCACGGAACGATCTCGTCTGTAGAAGCTTGCAGTATCGGTTCGCCGGTGGCTGGGGAATTAGAAAATATTGCTCAATGATAAATTGGTTCAGCGCCACCCCATTACGCCCTCAATGATATCAATGCTATCATTGTAAGAAATTTAGGATGTTAACGTCACCCTGAAATCAAAACGGTCTATGGCAAATTTAATCGTCCGCAACATCAATGAAACCATTGTCAAGGCACTCAAGCAGAGAGCGAGTCAGCATGGGGTCAGTGCCGAAGCCGAGCACCGCAAGATTTTAGAACAAGTATTAATGCAACCGCAAAGAAAATCTTTGGCAGAAGTGCTCAGCCAGATCCCTAACGTTGGCAACGATTTAGACTTCGAGCGAGTGCAGGATGACACAGCCCGCCACGTATTTGATTGACACCAACATCATTAGCGAACTGCGTAAAAGCACCAAGGCAAACCCTGGCGTTCTGAAGTTTTTCCAGCTTGCGATCGCCCAAAAAGCCCCTCTCTATCTCAGTGTGATCACGATTGGCGAACTACGGCGGGGAGTAGAACTGATCAGGCATCGGGGCGATCGCAACCAAGCAGAGCTGCTAGAAACCTGGCTGCAAACCGTCGTGGAAGACTACGCCGACCAGATTCTAAATTTCACAGCGCTTGAAGCCCAGGTTTGGGGAAGATTGCGCGTTCCCCAGCCGCAAAATGCCCTCGATAAACAGATTGCCGCTACAGCCCTCACCTGTGGATTAACTTTAGTCACCCGGAATGCGAGTGACTTTGCAGATACAGGAGTTCTCCTGCTCAACCCATTTGATTCGATCAGCGATTTCTGACGCTATGAGGAGATTAGTCGTCTTCACGATCGCTTTTTTCATCATCATCTTGATCTTGATTTTGGCGATCGCTGTCTTGGGCAGGTTGTGAGTCTTCTCTTTCTGAGTCTCCACCACCGCAGCCTGCAATGAAGACACCACTCGTCACTACTGTTGCACTAGCAAGTATTGCTGCTAAGAACTTTGTTCGCAAATCAATCATTATGTCTGGACGCCCATTGTGAGAAGTTGTGGATATTGTAATCTCTGAAGTATCTCCAGAAAAAGTTATGGCGAAGGCAAAACTTAAGCTGATTCAAGAAAGTAGGTTTTCTGCTGGCAACTCTGCCTCTATTGTGTAACTTGCAGACGACCAGAACGATGGGAGAGTTCGAGGTAAACTAGCAAAGCATTAATATCCGCCGGGTTGACGCCACCAATCCGACTCGCCTGCCCGATCGTCAGCGGTTTAACCTTGGTCAGCTTTTCTCGCGCTTCCATTGACAGAGTGTCAATGCTGGCATAGTCCAGGTCTGGAGGCAGTTTGCGGTGCGATTGCCGAATCACTTGTTCAATTTGCCGCTGCTGCCGTTGAATGTAGCCAGCATATTTAATGTCGATTTCAGCCCCTTCCTTTTCGCTTGGCTTCAAGGCAGAATTGCCCAGCCCGTAGTGTTCCAGATCAGAGTAATGAAAGCCTGGGCGACGCAGCAGTTCGGCTAGGGTCAGCGAACCTTTAATTACCTGCTGAGCTTGGCTGGCAATCGCCAGCCCGATCGGGTCAAGTTCTTTGAGGCGGGTGGCGTGCAGGCGCTCTTTTTCAGCCGTGATATTGGCATATTTGGCGCTAAACAACTGCCAACGCCGATCGTCAATCAGCCCAATTTCCCGTCCCAACGGGGTGAGGCGCTGATCGGCGTTGTCCGAGCGCAGCAGCAGCCGATATTCCGAGCGACTGGTCAGCATTCGGTACGGCTCCCGTAGGTCTTTGGTGCAGAGGTCATCCAGCAGCGTACCCAGGTAGCTTTGCTCCCGCGCAAAGACAATCATCTCTTGGTCTTGCACCAGGCGGGCGGCGTTAATGCCGGCCACAATTCCTTGGGCGGCCGCTTCTTCATAGCCGGTGGTGCCGTTAATTTGTCCGGCGCAGAATAGCCCCTCAATTTTTTTGGTCATCAGGGTCGGGTAGCACTGGGTGGCTGGCAGATAGTCGTACTCAACCGCGTAGGCGGGGCGGAGCATGGCGCAATGTTCTAACCCCGGCAGCGATCGCAGCATCGTCAGCTGTAAACTTTCCGGCAGTCCGGTTGAAAAGCCCTGAATATACAGCTCTGGAATCTCTCGCCCCTCTGGCTCAATAAAAATCTGATGGCTTTCCTTGTCGGCAAACCGAACAATTTTGTCTTCAATGCTGGGGCAGTAGCGGGGGCCCTTGGCATCGACCCAGCCGCCATACACGGGCGACAGGTGCAGATTTTCTCGAATCAGCCGATGGGTTTCCGCCGTGGTGCGGGTAATGTAGCAGGGCATTTGCTCCCGCTCCACCCAAACGGCGGGGTCAAAGCTAAACCAGCGCAGATCGGGGTCGGCGGGCTGAGCCTCCATTTTGCCGTAGTCAACGGTGCGGCGATCGACTCGTGCCGGTGTGCCAGTTTTGAGCCGCCCAGTTTCAAACCCCAGCCGATTTAAGGTTTCGGTTAGCCCCTCTGCGGCAAATTCGCCAGCCCGCCCGGCCGGCATTGATTTATTGCCAACCCAAATTCGTCCACCTAAAAAGGTGCCGGTGGTAATCACGACGGCTCGGCAGCCAAAGCCGACCCCAAAGTAGGTTTCCACCCCAATCACTTGGTCATGCTGGCCCAAGACTAAATCTGTCACCATGCCTTCCCGCAGGGTCAAGTTGGGCTGGTTATCCACAATCCCTTTCATGACAGCGGCGTACTCTCGCTTATCGGTTTGGGCCCGCAGCGCCCAGACGGCTGGCCCCCGCGAGTCGTTCAGCAGCCGCTTTTGTAGGTAAGTGCGATCGGCAATTTTGCCAATTTCACCCCCTAGGGCATCGACTTCGTGGGTCAACTGCGACTTGGCCGGCCCACCCACCGCCGGATTGCAGGGCTGCCAAGCAATTTTGTCAAGATTGAGCGTTAGCAGCAGTGTTCGGCAGCCCAGTCGAGCGGCTGCGAGTGCCGCTTCACAGCCAGCGTGGCCGGCCCCGACCACAACAATATCGAACTCATCTTGAACCTGAATCGAGTCAGATGGCATGGCAAAATCTGCATTTTTCTCTTATTATCCGCCAAAATCAAGTTGACCGAGTATCAGGTTGAAAGTGTTGAATCTGTCTAGACTTGGGTTCAACCGATCTTGCTGTTAGAAACACCGAAAAATCTTACCTTCGCTATTTTTTCGGGGTAAGGTCAGGGAGTACGATCGCGAGAGAATTGCTCAAAATAGAGGGTATGGGGCGATGAAATTTGTCAGCGATCCCGCAATCGCGGTGAAGATTCAGAAGATGCAGGAGCGAGTGCAGTGGCAATCGCCAGCGATTCATGATCGAGGGATTGACCAAACGCGGCTAGTGTTGGCAGATCAGCGATCAGACGAGCCTGAATTTTCCTTTCTTGTAATCGGTGATAGTGGGACGGGGCAGCATCATGGTTTCAACCCACAGCGACGGATTGCTGAGCAAATGTTGCACCATCGAGAACAATGCCGCTTTGTCTTGCATACCGGAGATGTGATCTATTTAGTCGGCTCTAGCGAGTTCTACCTCAAGAACTTTATTGAACCCTATCGAGAATTTCTAGTCGGTGGCGAGAACTATCGGCAGATTGCCCACGATCGGATGGTGTTTAACCTGCCGTTCTTGCCGGTGCTCGGTAATCATGATTATTATGATTTGCCATTGATCTATGGATTGGCGATTCAAGCCGCTTATCCTTTTCGTCGCTTGTTTGAGTCAAAGCTAGATTTTGATGTGGGTTGGCACGGTTCTTTTCAGGGCAAGGCCTACGCTCAGGCGTTTCTCGATCCGCTGCGTGAGCTATCGGGTCAGGGTCTTTTGTCAGAACATCTCGATCGGCACTACACTACCAAAACAGAAACAGGTCGATGTCTGACCTATGAGCCAGGAAAATTCACCCGGCTGCCTAACCGCTATTACATGTTTCGGCAAGGCGGCGTTGATTTCTTTGGCTTAGACTCCAATACCTTTAACGAGCCAGCCCCCTTACCCAAAACTCGCGCAGGACAAGCTTACCGCCGAACGTTAGAAACTCGTTACGCTGCGGTGGAGTTGGAAATGCAGCAACTGATCGCGGAATCTGGGAAATTAGATCCGGATCTAATGGAACAGGCAGAACGAATCGATGATATTCGCGTCAAACTACAGCAACTTGAGGAGGTGCAGCGGGATATCATCAAACAACTGACCGCAGACGAGTCCATCGTCACAGACATCGCACAACTGGATTGGCTACGGGATCGTTTGATCCAATCTTGGCAAACCCCGGAGGTGCGGGGGCGAGTGCTGTTTTTCCACCATCCTCCCTATGTGACTGAGGCGACTAAGTGGCATCAGGCGCAAACCATCGCCATCCGCCGCCGCCTCAGACAAGTCTTAGATCAGGTGGGAGCCAAAGTCGGGTTGCTAGCAGAGGGTCGTTCGATCGTGGATTTGGTTCTCAACGGTCACGCTCACTGCCTGGAGTATCTGAAAACAGGCGACACCGGGCATGGGGATGCCAATACTCACTGGCTGATTTGTGGCGGCAGTGGCTATAGTCTGCGGCGGCAACGCGCTGAGGGGCCAATCCTGACTGAGAGGAGAGGCGATCAGCTAGAGCAAAAGGTTGCCCAGTCTCATCTCTTTGTGGGACGTGAAGGTCGAGGGTCGCAGAAGCACCGCCCCTATTCGTTTCTGCGGATTGATGTCCAAGCGGGTGAGCCACTCAAGTTTTTGGTGCGTCCCTATGTGTCGGAGCGGTTGCACGGGGTCTGGAACGATCAAGCACTGCCGGAGTTTTTAATTTAGGCATGGCCCTCCCAGCTTGATCGGCATTAGGATAATTATCTGCAATCTCACCTGATGGTTCAGATCCAACTATCATGCCCCAGAATAGAGGACTACACTTAAATTTTGCTGCTAAGCACTCATGCCCAAAATCCCTATCTTGCTATCTTCTTTGGCTCTCGTGTTCTTGGCTGACGCTGCCCAGGCAGGGAGTGTCACGGGGTCATGGGCGTATGACGGCCCGTCTCAATCAGGACTGTGGCTAAAGACCGAGCAAACAGGCAACACGGTTCGCTTCCAACTTGAGTTATCAAAGGGTGCCCCTTCATACAATTCAGGTTGGGTTGAAGGCCAGTTTAAACTTGAGGGAGCGGTTGGTGTCTTTGAAAGCGACGAATATGGTGCCTGCGAAATTACCTTCAAATTTACGCAGACTTCAGTTCAGGTCGAACAGTCGCAAGAGCGAAGCGAATGTGGCTTCGGCAATAATGTTCAAGCTGATGGAACCTTAGATCGCAAAAGCGAAGATCAGCCAAAGTTCTCCAACGGTGATCCACGAGTCGGTGCCCAGTGAATCAGTCGCCTAAGCCGCCTCCGTTCGCTACATTAGGACTTAAATTTTACAACAAAGATATGTATAAGTTTGCAGCGGCTTCAGAGCACGAACTCATCGTATTTGGCTCTGCTCGACCGGGATACAGTGATGAGCAAGTTAATCAGTGGATTGAGTTCATGCAACATCAAGACATCAAGCGTGTCTGCTGCTTGCTGACTGAGTTTCAACTCATTCGCTACACAAATTTGCTTGAAGTCTACCAACAAACCTTTGGCATTGAGCGGGTTTGTTGGGCCCCTATCCCCGATTTTCAGCTTGTCAAACGCAATACTTTGATGGGTCAGATTTTGCCATTCTTAGTGGCTGCCGACCAGAGTCAGGAGAAAGTAGTTGTCCATTGCTCTGGCGGCGTTGGCCGCACCGGGCACATTTTAGCGGCATGGCTTGTGGCTGGACGAGGATTCTCGAACGAAGCAGCGATCGCCGCTGTTAAACAAATGGAAAGAAACCCCTATGAAGCAGTCATTGCGGCCCCCTTCAAAGGTCTAAATCCCTGGAAAATTGCTGCGGAACTCAATACTCTTCTAGATAAGTGCAGTTGTAGTTAAGGTTACAGGTTCTGAAAGTAGCGGAATTCGTACCCAGTTTTTGAAGCGGATGGTGGAGTTCGCCGTATCCCAGAGGCATTTCTCTCACCCAACAAGAAATCCGACCCATCGAGACAAGATTAGAACGCAATCCTCTGCTGCCCAAATGAAATATCCTGATCCGGCCGATCTGACTGGTATTCTCTTTGATGGCGATCGCCTTACTCACCCTCAATTTTCTGGCTTGAGGGCAAAAGCTCACTTGACTGTAATTCGATAATTACAGGCGCATGATCGCTGGGCTGGGGGAGCTTGCGAGGGGTAATGTCAATTTGACAGCCGATCGCCCGTTCATACAGTCCTGCCGTCAGGTAGTGGTGATCAATCCGCCAGCCTTGATTGCGGCGAAAAGAAGCGGCTCGATAATCCCACCAGCTAAACTGCCCGCCGTCGGGGGTGAATTTTCGCAGGCTATCGGCAAAGCCTAATTCCAGCACAGATTGCAGGGCTTGCCGCTCCAGATCGGAAGCCATAATGTGCGTCTCGCGCCCGGTTGGGTCATGAATATCGCGGTCTTCGAGGGCAATGTTAAAGTCACCGCAGATTAAGATTTCATTGGCTTTGGTTGACTGTAACTGCTGGAGATACTGGCGCAGCATGGCTAGCCAGCTCAGCTTATAAAGATATTTTTCGCTGCCGATCGCCGAACCATTCGGGACATACAAATTGACAATTCGCAGATTGCCTGGCAGTACGCCTGTGATCACTCGTTTTTGCTCGTCTAGGCTGAGGGCGGTGGAATGCAGTTCGGGGTCAGTCAGCACGGGTGCAAAGCCAGCGCTCACCTGCTCTAAGGGGGCGCGGCTGAGAATTGCCACGCCGTTGTAGGATTTTTGCCCAGCACAGTAGAGGTTGTAGCCCAAGGCTTCTAGGGGCGATCGCGGAAAGTCAGGATCGACCACCTTGGTTTCCTGCAAACACAGCACCTCGACCGGATTAACCACTAGCCACTGCATGACCTGATCGAGGCGGGTGCGGATAGAGTTGACATTCCAGGTGGCAATTTTCATGGCAAGTTGGGGTTGATCACCTCAGCGATTTTAATTCAGAGTGTTGACTTGCAAATGGTTTGTTAACTTTGATTCCAGCGCCAATTGCCTCGGTTCCACTCATACATACCGTGAATGTCGTATTCCAATCCATTTGCCATTCGCACAGTGCAGCCAGGATAACTCGCCTCTGCTTCGCTGTCATCAAACACCCGAATGACGGTACAGCCGTACCATTCTTGCCCATCGGACTGGGCTTCCGGTACCCACTCCCAGAGTGAGCTAGCCACTTCTAGTCGATCGCCGAGTTTGACTCTGACCGCTTGGTCATCGGCGTAGGCTGCCAAGTGAACCGGCCTCACCTGCTCTAGCCACTGCAAACCGCAGCGATCGCGGATAAATTGAACGTCACCCGAAGGCAGACCTTGCAGCCAATTATTCAGCAATTGGGCTTTCCAATCGAGGTTGTTTTGGTCACAACGGGTGACATACTCAATCAATGCTTGTCTTTCGGCGGCACTGAGGGCATCTAGCGGATTCTCGGCGTCAGCAAGGTCTTTAAAAAAAGATGACTCCAGTCGGTGCAGCAAAATTTCTTGCTGAGTGGTGTTGAGGGGCAATCCAGCGAGTTCGCAGGCTCGAAAGGCATCTTGTAAAATCGCTTCTAATTCTTGCTGATTCATGTTCAGCCCCTCACTGCGGCCACATCCTCTGCTATAGGGATAAGTTGTGTGGGTGCAACAATTAAATGTGCCATCCACAACTTATTTAAGATCTGTTTATTAAAGATCTGTTTGACTTTAACAATGTATATCGCACTCTGATCTGATTTGTGAAATTTAGGGGCTTTGTGAAGCGGCGATCAGGGCGATCGTCATCGAACCTAAGACAGGGTAGACCGCATCCAGACTGAAAAATAATCTGTCCCCAACCTGTGGGCGATAGTGCTAGAACCAGAATTAGGAGACTTAATGCTGTACGGTATTTATTGAAAACCAGTGGAGTTCAGAGAATGCGTGTGAAGCCAAAACTATTAATCTTAGCTTTGGGCGGAGCTGGTTTATTGATTGTTGGCAGTGTCGGAGCTTTAGTTTGGCTCAACTCAAATCGCACCCTCCAAGAGTTAATGCCCGCCGGGACAGAGCTGATTCCTCAGTCTGCTGTGATGACTGTTTCTGTTTCAACTGATCCTGCCCAGTGGCAGCGACTGCGACAGCTAGGAACCCGCCAGACCCAGCAGATGATTGCTGACAAACTGCAAGCCTGGCAAACTCAGTTTTTTAGCGATCGCGGTCTGGACTACAGCAAAGACATTCAGCCCTGGATTGGGCAGCAGGCGACCCTAGCCCTGATTCCGATCAGTGCGGCCACGGCTAGCGAAGCCAAACAGTCTCTGCAAATGTGGGTGCTGCCGATCGCCAATCTGGCCGCCGCCCAAACCGTACTGTCTCGGTTGGGCAGCACAAGCTTGGCCAACCGCACTTACAAGGGAGTCACGATTCAGCAAACTGGCCCCCAAGCGGCCCATCCTTACGCCGTCACTGTCGTCAGTAACAAATTTGTGCTTATTACCTCTGGCCCCAAGCTGATGGAGCAGGCGATCGACACCCAGCAGGGTCAACCTTCTCTGGCCCAAATTGCCCGCTATCCGCAGGCGCTCAGTCAAATTGAAGCGGGACAACCCTTCGCGCAGATTTACCTGAATTTGCCAACGGCGATCGCTCAAACAACCCTCACTCCCACTGGAGCATCGCCATTGCCGTCTCCCAGCCAAGCCCTAGAGTATCAGGGGCTGGTTGCCAATTTCAACCTAGAGTCCCAGGCGATCCGGATGAGCAGTGCGCTTTGGCTGAATCCGATCAGTCCGGGGCAATTAGCCCAAGCCAGCGGCGGAGAGAAAATTGCCCAGCGCCTGCCATCAGATAGCCTGTCGATGTTTGCAATCGGTAATTTTCAGCAGGTTTGGCAAAACTATCTTCAAGGCAGCAATTTGCCCTACAGTGACTTGCCGCGTCGGCTTAGAGATCAGTTCAATACGAGTACAGGGCTTGATTTTGACCGCGAATTTGCCCCTTGGATGACGGGTGAGTTCGGGGTAGCATTGCTGCCGACGAAGGGTAAAGGGGTTCAGAATACTGGGATGATCATCCTTGCCCAAGCGAATGATCAAACCAGGGCTGAAAAATCTCTGGCTAAACTGGATCAAATTGCTAGCGATCGCCTGCGCTACATTGTCAGCAAGGAAAAAACCGACAATGGCACCCTCGTTACCTGGAAAGTGCCGCCCACAATACCGCTGGCCAGTCGCGGCTGGCTAGCGAATAAAACTGCATTTTTTACCTTTGGCGGTAGCATCACTGACCAATTTGTGCCTAAACCTAAGGCAAGCTTAGCTAATGCATCCCCATTTCAAACGGTGACTCGTTCTAGTCTGAGCGCCATCAGCAGCCAGTTCTTTTTTAATTTGCCGGGTACCTTTGCTCAGTTGGCTCGAAATCCGATCTTGCCCAAGCCAGGTTCCAACCTGCGTAAAACGACTCAAGGCGTAACTGGGATTGGGATTACAGCCAGCAGCCCCACAAATTGGAGCAGCCGCTACGATATTCGTCTCCAGTTTGAGTCTGCCCAGTAAGGCAGTGCTCAACCGAAAATTAAGATTGCTTGCCCCGCCTTCATCGGATTCTCCGAAAGACCCTACGCTCAGCAAAGCGGCGTAGGGAGGGATGCTTCGACAAGACTTCGGCGTGAGGCTTCGACTGTAAGCGCTCGCCGAACAGCTCAGCCGAACGTTCGATACCGCGTAGATTGACACATAATCTTTGCCACTGACAGAGTGTTTTTTGGTACAATCGAACCCATAGACAAGCCCACTCCTTTAACAAAGGCACGACCTGCAGGACTACGCACTACAGGGGATACAGTTTCGGAAGCAATGCGCTTTCTGGGAGAGAGGGACGAGAACACGATGTGGTTGCTCCTTGCAAAAAAACTAAACACTTTGGGCTGCGGTCAATCAGCCTATTGCAGTCTGCTCGGAAACGGGAACTTGAATTGCAAGCCCTAAGCTCAGCGTTAGCGGCTTAGGGTAGTTGACTAAGGTTGGTATCAGTTTCTTTGCTTTTGTCGTCTTTGGGTGAAATAAGTTGGCAGACAAAAGATACTAAGTTTAGGCTATTAGCAAATCTCAAAGTCCAAAGTTTAAGGTAAGAGAAAGCGCCTTCGTAATTAACCTGGTCTCTTGTTAATCGGAAGGGGGTTGGGTCTAAATCGTGCGTGTTTTTGCCCGCATCGTTCAAGACAATGCTAGATACCAGTCCATAAAATAATCGCTCTCTCAACGCTAGTGAGGATGCCCTGATGAGTGTGAACCTGCGACAAATTGCTACCTATCTAGACAACCAGGGGTTGAAATATAGCCTCAACGAGACGGATGCCCAGATTATGACCGGGGTTGAGTCGAGCAGTGTCGAGCAATTTTTGATTGTGATTCAGCTTGATGAGAACGGAGAATTTTTGAAGCTCTTTGCGCCAGAGATTTTGGCCGGGGTAAAAACGCATCGCTACAAGGAAGCGATTTTGGAAACCATGCTCAGCATCTCTTGGGAAACCAAAATGTTGCAGTGGGAGTACGATCCAAGTGATGGCGAAGTGCGGGCGATGATTGAATTTCCGATCGAAGATGCCACCTTGACTGAGCGTCAGTTCTTTCGCTGTTTAAGTGGTTTAGTCGAAACGGTAGACAACATTGCCATGCCTCGGCTCCAAAAAGTGATGGACTCCGGGCGAGATCCAGCCGAGGTAGAAGTGGGAGAGCGGTTGCTGCTGACGATTCAAGAAGAAGCGCCGGGCTTGTTAGATGTATTGGAAAAAGCGATGGAAGCCCGCAAACGACGGGGGAATTTTTCCTGATTTCTAATGTTTTCGGGACATACTGCCATCCGGCTAATGATTGGTCTGAATCATGGAATACTGTCATTGATCGCCTCTTGATCGCGCAATAGATCGAGCAGCTTATCCTTGTAGCCCTGAAAGATCAGGTTACGCTTGACCTGATAGGTTGGTTCGCTGGGTAAGTCCGCCAAATTAATTTCGGCTTTGACGGTACCAGGATGGGCACTCAGGACGTAGATTCGCTCTCCCAGAAACACGGCTTCTTCGACATCGTGGGTGATCATAAAAATCGTGGTACCGGTGCGTTGCCACAGATCAACTAAAAACAACTGCATTTTTTCTTTGGTCTGGACATCTAGCGCTCCAAAGGGTTCATCCATCAGCAAAATTTTCGGCTGAGAGACAAGGGCACGGGCGATCGCTACCCGTTGCTTCATCCCGCCAGATAGCTCTCTGGGCAGAGCTTGGGCAAACTTAGACAGCCCAACCACATCCAGGTAGTAGGAGACTTGCTCTTGAATCACCCGCTGGCTTAGCCCCCGCAGCCTTAAGCCAAAGCCAACATTCTTGGCCACGCTCAGCCAGGGATAGAGGGTATAACTTTGAAAAATCATCCCCCGGTCTGCGCCTGGGCCAGTCACGGGTACGCCATCGACTAAAATTTCCCCGGCGGTCGGCAGGTCTAGCCCGGCAATTAGGCGCAGTAGGGTAGATTTACCTGAACCAGACGCCCCAACGGCACAGACAAACTCCTTTTCTTCAACGTGCAGATTAATATCTTTGAGTGCCACCACAATTCCTTTTTGAGAAGGAAACTGCTTGTGCAAGTGGGAAACCGTCAGGTGCATGGCAAGGCTAGAAATGGCGTTGAGCTAAGCATTGATCTAACCACTGAATCTAACGCATTCCTCTGGCGATCGCACATAGAGTTTGTGCCAAAGGCAAAAATGACGATCAGGTTGGCTGGCTATAACCGTGGGGTATGGTTGCTGGGGCCGAATTGCGATCCAAAGCGTTGGCGCAGAAAGTCAACTACTAGGCGAATTTTAGTCGAGAGGTGTCGATTAACCGGATAAAGCAGATCAATCGAAAGCTCAGTCGGTTGATAGTCTGGTAGCACAATTTGCAGTCTGCCCTGCTGGAGGGCTACCGCCACAATAAATCTGGGCAGTAAAGTAATTCCCAGCCCTTGAATTGCCGCATCTCTGAGCGCCTCGCCATTGTTAGAGCAGAGTAGACCTTGGACTCGAATCGCATGTTCGCCATCTGCTCCTGTGAGGGCCCACTGGTTATCGACAGCAATTTGTCCGTAGTGTAAGCAGGAATGGGAGCGCAGTTGATTGGGGTGGGTGGGAATGCCGTGGGTGGCCAAGTAAGCTGGGGCAGCGCAGAGGAGGCGCTGGGCGGGGGCCAAGGGTTGGACAATTAAACTGGCGATCAGTCGCGGTTCTGCGATCCGGACGGTGACATCAAAGCCTTCTTCAATTGGGTTAATAAACCGATCGCTGAGCGTCAGTTGCATTTGGAGGTCGGGATACTGCACCAGAAAATCTGCCAAGGCAGGGGCCAAGTACATTGTGCCGAAGGTCATTGGTGCATTGACCCATAGCCGTCCTTTTGGCTCAGCATGAAGCTGCGTGACTGAGCGCTCTGCTTCTGCCAGGCTGGCTAAAATCTCCAGGCAGCGGTCATAAAACGCCAACCCAGTTTCGGTTGGACTGACCACCCGCGTACTGCGGTGCAGCAGTTGCACGCCCAATTCGTTTTCTAATCCAATCACCAGCTTATTGACCGCCGATCGCGATAGCCCCATGCTGCGAGCTGCGGCCGCAAATCCGCCCGACTCCACCACTTGAGCAAAAGCCCGCATTTGTTCAAACTTATTCATCGTTGCTAAATGCTAGATTGACTGACCGAAGATTGTAGAACAGATAGAGACAATGTGTTTATATTTTAGTATATTGTCTTTTTTGTGGACTCAATTCATAATAGTAGTGTTGAGAGCAATTCGCCGACTGCACTTAGGAGGCCCCTGCCATGATTACGATTCGACCCGCCCAGGCCAGAGGCACAGCTAACTTTGGCTGGCTCGATAGCCGGCATACGTTTTCCTTTGGCGAATATTACGACCCAAACCAGATCGGATTCGCCGATCTGCGGGTGATCAATGAAGACAAAGTAGCTCCCGGTCAGGGCTTTAATACTCACGGGCACAAAGACATGGAAATTATTTCCTATGTGCTGGAAGGTGCCCTAGAGCATAAAGACAGCATCGGCACTGGCTCGGTCATTCGCCCTGGTGATGTGCAGCGGATGTCGGCTGGCACCGGCATTCGCCATAGTGAATTCAACGCTTCTAAAACTGAACCCGTTCATTTCCTGCAAATTTGGATTCTGCCAGAGCAAAACGGAATTGCACCCGGCTACGAGCAAAAAACGTTTACCGCAGCAGAAAAACGCGGTCAGCTCCGGCTGGTTGGTTCTCGTGACGGTCGAGACGGTTCGATCACGATTCACCAAAACGTTGATTTTTACGCCGCTGCTTTGCAGCAAGGTGAGTCAGTCAGCTACACCCTGGCTCCAGGTAGAGTTGCTTGGCTGCAAGTGGCGCGTGGATCGGTGCAGGTGAATGATCAAACCCTTACCGCTGGCGACGGGGCCGCAGTTGATCAAGAATCGCTGATTAAGCTGCAAGCAACCGCTGCCGGATCGGAAGTCCTGTTGTTTGATATGGTTGCTTAAATTTACTGGAGAGGATCGGTCTTACTTATCCTCTCCAGTTGAAAGCGTACTGGCGTTTTAGGGGGAATCACTGAACTTTACGATCGCTGCTATGAAACCTGCATCAGGGGTGAACATTAAGTTCATTCGTTCCCTGAGATACGTTCTATGGCTTCAATCAACTGCCCTGCCTGCCATCAGCAGGTTGGCAATCACGCGCCTATTTGTCCGCATTGTGGCAGCCGGTTAGAGCGATCGCGGTCTCCCCAAAAAGTAGCGGTCAAACTGGTAATTACTTTCAGCTTGTTAGCCATGACCGTTGGTATTATCAACACTCTATTTAGTGAGACTTACAAACAGTTTGAAAAGGCAACCTCACAACCAAGGGCGGTGCAGTTGAGGCAAGCCTGTAGCGATCAAACAATCTTGCCTTCCGAGCAGCGGCTGGCTTGTCGCAAAGCTAGTCTTGACGGTGCCCAACTGTCACAGTAGTTTCCAGACCCCAGCTAGAAAGCACTTGTAATCCTGATCGCTATCGCTTTGCTAAACTTGACGGCAGAAGGCTTATGGCAAGTCTCATCTCGCCCTCAACGAATACGACAATGCTGAGACTGGCTCTGTTTGGCACCAGCGCTGATCCACCCACGTTTGCTCATCAGGCGATTTTAGAATGGCTGGCTCAGCAGTTTGATCAAGTCGCAGTCTGGGCGGCAGACAATCCTTTTAAGCAGGGGCAGACTCCCCTGCTGCATCGACAGGCCATGTTGGGTTTGCTAATTGAACACCTGCAAAATCAATCTTCTAACCTGACCCTGGAGCCAGAACTGAGCGATTGGCGCACCCTGCGAACCGTAGAAACGGCCAGGCAACGCTGGCCAAAGGCAGACCTGACCTTGGTAGTTGGGACAGATGTCATCGCAACGATGCTGCACTGGTATCAAATTCAGAAATTATTGCCGCAGGTGAAGCTGCTGATTGTGGCTCGTCCAGGGGTGCAACTGGTGGAGTCTGACCTGACCTGGCTCAAATCTCAAGGCGCTAGGCTAACGATCGCTGATTTTACCGGCCCCGAAATTTCTTCCACTGCCTATCGTCAGCAGGGCAGCACCCAAGGCTTAATTTCAGCCATCGCCAATTATATTCAGCAAGAAAACCTCTACGCCGCCAATCCGTCTGCACCCGCTCTACCCAGTTTTAGAGTTGGCGTCGATAACGTGATTTTCTCCGTTGATACCCAACGCGATCGCTTGCTGGTTTTACTCGTCAAACGGGATCAGGCTCCGTTTTTAGGCGAATGGTGCTTGCCGGGCACTTTGGTTCGGCAGGGAGAATCCCTGGAAGCCGCCGCCGATCGGATTCTGTCGGAAAAAATTCGCGTCCAAAATCTTTATCTAGAGCAGCTCTACACTTTTAGCAACCCGCAGATCCAGCCTGGAAAAACCCCGATCACTGAAGAGCGCTATTTGTCGATTAGCTACTTTGCCTTAGTTCGCTATGAGGCCGTTGAGCTAATTCGCGATCGTGGTTCCATTTGGTATCCGTTAGAGCAAGTGCCAACCCTAGCCTTCAATCATCAGCAAATTTTGGCCTATGGGCATCAGCGGCTGTGCAGCAAGCTGGAATACAGCCCGATCGCCTTTGAGGTACTCCCCGAAACCTTTACCTTAAACGACCTCTATCAGCTCTACAGCACCGTTTTAGGGGAAGATTTCGCCGACTATTCTAACTTTCGGACTCGCTTACTCAAGCTGGGCTTTTTGCAGGATACGGGTCAAAAAGTCACTCGCGGCGCAGGTCGCCCGGCCAGCCTTTATCGATTCGACTCAGAAGCCTTTGCACCGCTCAAAAATAAGCCGCTCGTGTTTGTCTAAATTGCCCCTCTTAAATGACTAGTTCATTGAGCAAGGCAACCCGCTCCTGTTTTCCTGCTTCTGCCTTTACAACTGGGCTGCGGTAAATTAAAAGCTGAGCTTTTGTGACTAGAAGGTAAGACTGTGACTGATCCGTGCCGAATGCTGCTTTCCCATAACTTTGACCTTTCGCCCGACATTCTGCCTGCCCTCAGCCGAGCAGAGTTTACGGCTGTGTTTGCCGAAGGATTAAGCACCGACCTGCAATGTTGCCCCATTGATCATCCGCATTGGATTGTCGAGATTTTATTCCCAACCGACAAATTTTCACCGGCCCAGGTGGGCGAACTGTGTGCCCATGCCCTAGCAGCCAAGCGGCGCGATTCTTTACAGGACGGCCACGATCGCCAACTGCCAGCGATTTTGATTTTAGGCGGTCTGAAAACGACTCCAGCCACTAGCAGCTCACCGGAGGCGCTGCAACCCAATCAGTGGGGAGTGGATGTGGTAGAAACGCTCTCTGCCCAGGCTTTTTTACAGGCGATCGCCTGGGAAGCCACGATCGCCCAAAAACCGAGCGACAGCATTTTCAAAGTAGAACTCGACCATGGATAGCCAACTGATTCGAGCGATTGTCCGTGGCGATCAGGCAGGTGTAGCCACGCTGCTAGCCGAGGGCGCAGATGTAAACGCGATCGGTGGCGTTACGCCTGTCGGTGAGAGCAATACAGCCTTAATGTGGGCGGCGGCGGAGGGGTATTTAGAGATTGCTCAACTGCTGATTGAGCATGGGGCAGAGGTGCAGGCTAAAAATGCGGCCGACTTTACAGCCCTGATGTACGCTGCCGAATCAAACCATCGTGAAATTGTTGCTCTTTTGCTCGATCAGGGAGCTGACATTCACAGCCGCAACCGCTATAGCGAGACAATTTTGATGTCAATGGCCCGGCATGGCGAGACGGATCTGGTGCAACGGCTGGTGCAGATGGGGGCAGAAGTCAATGCCAGGAATAAAATTGGCGACACAGCCCTTTACCTAGCCGTCGATCGCGGACATTTCTATACCGTCAAAGCGCTGATTGAACTCGGTGGCGAGGTCAACACAGAAAACCTGGGCGGCTGGACACCGCTGATGATGGCCTCCGCCAGAGGCGAATTAGAAACCATCACCCTCCTGCTAGAGCACGGAGCCGATTTTCGCCCTCAAAACCGCTGGGGAGCAACGGCCTTGAGCGAAGCGCGGCAGTCTTTTCGGGCGAGCCAAGCCAGCGAATTGTTAATTAGAGCTGGCGCAACGGAGTAAACATGGACAGCGATCGCCTAGCTCAGCTTGAATCTTTACTGCGCTCTGGCTCCCTTGATCAGTGCAAATTGGCTTTAGATGACCTGGCTCAGACTCCCTCAGATTTGGCAGTGCCAATTTTGCAGCGGCTCTCGGAAAATCCAGATTTCCTGCGTCGTCGCTTTGCGGTGATGGGACTAGGCAACCATCAGACACCCGAATCGTTAACGATTCTCAAAGACCTCTTGGCCAAAGAGCAGGACAGCAATGTGATTGCCGAAGTTGCTAACTCGCTGTTTGAGTTTGGTAATTTGGCTATCCCTTTACTGGAGCAATTGTTTTACCGCGATCGCAACTGGCTGACCCGGCAAACGATTTTGGCCATTCTCACCGAAGCCAATCAAGATCAGGTGCTCCTGGCAGTGATTAAAGAAGCGCTGATCGACGAAACTCAAACCGTCAAAGAAACCGCAATCTTAGCCCTCGGAGGGTTGCTTGACCGTCGGTACCATGAGGAAGCTTTGGAGTTACTCACGTCCCTGGCGCAAGCGCCTGACTGGCGCGATCGCTGGCGAGCTGCCACTGCCCTGCGGCGATCGGCTGACCCCAAAGCCAGACAAGTGCTGGCAGATCTGCAAACCGATCAAAATCACTATGTCGTTGCGGCTGCTTTGGAAGGAAGTTTGTAGGTGAAGGCAGAGGGCAGGAGGGGATAGTTCCTTCGACCTTCTGCCCTCTGCCTTTAATCTAAGCTGCCAAAATTTGCTGGCACTCCGCGATAGATTTGCCTGATTGCATTGCTGCGACGAGGGCTTGGTAGGTTGACCAATTTGTTTGGAGTAAGTTCTTGGCTTGAAAAATTGCTAGGCGCTCTTTTTGCTGCGGGTCAAGGCCGAGAGGTGCGAGTAGTCCTTGCAGCTTGGCTCGATCATCGCTGCCGCCTTCAGCGGTTTGATAAACAATTTGCTCAGCGGCGATGCCAGCCATCCAGACGGTGCAGTAGCGATCGATGTCCTGAGCCGAAAGTTGATTGCTGGTCGGTTCAGCCACGCTTACCCCGCCTAGCCCCGGTTGACCTTTGCGGCGGGCTGACCAGGCAGACAGGCTATAGTCTGTAACTGTCATTCCGAAGTGATGAGCAACCAAAAAGTGCCCCGCTTCATGGTGAGCAATTCTGGCTCGGTGGGCGGGCGATCGCTGAGCAAACCAATCCACCAGCAAACTGCCGCCTTGTCCTTGAAATTTAAAAGTGTCCACAGTCGCCAACCCTAAAAGACTGATGGTGGCGATCGCCGGCAGTTCTGGCGGAATCGACAAAAACGGCCCCAGCAGAATGCTAAAGGTGATCAAGAAAACGCAGATGGCAGCTAAATTGAGGGCAGTTTGACTCATAAAGGTAACGCAAGAACTATTTTCAGTCTGCATTAATTTCGGCCCAAAGAGCGGATCAAAACACTACCCTGAGTCGATATGAAAACCCATTTCAAAAAATCCTGGTCAAACGCGATTCGCCTTGATGGCACCTTCTGCCCTCTGCCTTTCCCAAGCGATGTAAAGAACTGTAAACTAGACGTATCCGCTTGCAGATGCTGACTTAGTTTAAGAACCCAATGACCTACTCACCGCCAACGATTGATCCTGCAACCTACGACCCGGAAGATTGGCAAGGGGGAACTGCTTCCTTAACCGAAGAGTATGACTACTGGATTGATCAGGTTGAGGGGGAAATTCCGGCTGACCTGCACGGCACTTTGTTTCGAAATGGGCCAGGGCTATTGGAAGTGGGGGGTATGCCGCTCCGACACCCCTTTGATGGCGATGGCATGGTCTGCGCGATCGCCTTTGACCAAGGGCGGGCCCACTTCCGCAATCGCTATGTCCGCACCGAAGGCTATTTGGCAGAACAGGCGGCTGGCAAAATTCTCTATCGGGGCGTGTTTGGTACCGACAAACCTGGCGGCTGGCTGGCGAACATGTTCGACCTCAAGTTCAAAAATATTGCCAACACCCAAGTGATTTACTGGGGAGGGAAATTACTGGCCCTCTGGGAGGCCGATCATCCCTATCGGCTTGATCCAGCCAGTTTAGAAACTCTGGGGGGAGAATTTTTTGACGGCGGATTGCAGCTAGGCGATGGTTTTGCTGCCCATCCGCGGATTGACCCTGGCGATCAGCAGCGTCCGCCCCGGCTGGTTAACTTTGCCCTCAAGCCAGGGCTTTCGACTGAAATTGTGATCTACGAGCTGGATTTGGCGGGCCAAATCGTTGAGCAGTACAGCCAGACTGTGCCAGGGTTCGCCTTCATCCACGACTTTGCAATTACGCCCAACTACTGCATTTTTTTCCAGAATCCAGTGCAGTTTAATCCGTTTCCGTTTTTGTTGGGGCTGCGATCGCCAGGGGAATGCATTCAATTTCAGCCCCGCCAGCCGACCCGGATTTGGCTGATTCCCCGCCACGGTCAAGGCAAAGCCAAGAGCTTAGAAACGCCGGCCTGCTTTGTTTTTCACCACATTAATGCCTACGAGCAGGGCGACCAAATCATTGTTGACTCGATTTGCTACGATCGCTTCCCCAGCCTGGAACGGGAGCAAGCCTACCGACAGGTTGATTTCAACAGCGTCCCAGCCGGACAAATTTGGCGCTTTCAGCTTGACTTAACCACTCAAACGGCTAAGCAGACTTGCCTTAATTCCCGTTCCTGCGAGTTTCCAGCCGTGCATCCGGGCTTAGTTGGTCAAGACTATCGCTATGCTTATTTGGCGATCGCCCACCAACCCCAGGGCAATGCCCCCCTGCAAGGCTTACTGAAGCTCGACTTAGTTACAGGTGAGCAAGCAGTTTGGAGCGCTGCACCGAGAGGATTTATGGGGGAACCTGTATTTGTCCCCAAGCAATTAGGACAGCAGCTTTGGCAAGCCCCAGACTCAGCTAAAGATGAGGATGATGGCTGGCTGCTAGCGTTGGTTTATGATGCCGCCCACCACCGCTCTGATTTAGTAATTTTAGATGCCAGCCGCTTGCAGCCCGGCCCAGTTGCTCGGCTTCACCTCAAGCATCATGTCCCCTACGGATTGCATGGCAGCTTCACGCCGCAACTTTTTGAGTCAGCATAAAAACTCTGGATTATCAATCTGTTAGTTCCTGACTTGTAGACACATTGCTCAGCCCTCTGGACACCAAGTTAAAATTTTCTTAAGCTAGTCAAATCGGCTATGACTCTAAACATTCTTTTGTTAGGCTATAGCTCTACGGGGGGATCTTGTGTTTCTTCAGCCAATAATCTGTAATGAACCAGCAGTCTGAGACTGGGTTCATGCGAGTGCTGATGATGTGATTGATTCTAGTCTCATTAGAGTCTAGATAACGAGTAAACCTGTTGATAGAGGAACTGATCAGTGACGCTTTCAAAACTAGCCCCCCAAGTTAGAAGAGCCTATTCCATGGCAGCTTTTAACAACCCTTCGCCGGATGATAGCCAGGTGACTGAGCCAAGTCCTAAGCTGTCTGAACGTAAGCCCTCTCGATCGATCCAGTCGATTTCAGATCCGCAGCAATCCTTGGACGACTGTGGACTAATTCGGACATTTGTGGATGGCTTTGCTCAAGGTCAATCTGTATTGCTCTGCAATGGCAATCTGCGGACTGAGCCAGTTTGTGGCAGTGTCCAGCTTCTCTCCAAGAAAGAAGGAATCATTTCAACCGCCAAGCTGAACGAGCCAACTCTGAATGCAATGGTCAAGAGCACGTCGTCCTATTGGGCGCTGGTGCATCAGGCTTTGGTCGAGCAGAGCTTTTTCCCGCTGATGGATTTAAAGGTTAAGACCTGCTATAGCTATCACCGGCGCGATATTCCGGAGGGATATAAAATTCACTGCACAACCGCCAAAGACCTTTGGCGGGTTTGTTGGGGACAGGGCTACTCTAGCCGCTATGGCATTCCGATGGATTTGCTGATCTACAGCCGTGGGCCAGCCGGCCGAAAAGAAACTTGGTATCCGATCAAAGGCATGGACTGTCGGCATGGGCAACTGTTTATCAAAATGCTGGGCGGCGAAGTGTCGTTTGACTCGACTGACATGGTGGTTTGGCTCAAAAAGACCAGCCATGAAACGGCTTACTCTCGATCGCACGCCCAAAGCCACATCCGCCCCGATTTACGCGGCTACGTGAGACGGCTCAACAACTAGTCCTAGCTTTGTCCCTCGGCTTGGGCTGCTAGGGCATAGTCACGAAAGCGATTGAGGCTGGATTGCAGGTTAGACTCAACCAAGCGACCGAGAAACAGATTATCCATCAGTTTCCCCAGAAACCCAGGAATCGCATAGGCGACCGTTAGCTTAACAATGCTGCTGCCGTGGCGATCGTAAAAGCGAATCGCTCCTTGGTTTGGCAAGCCATCGACTGATTCCCACTGGATAATTTGGTTGGGCACCTGCTTGAGAATCCGAGACAGCCAGCTAAATTCCAGACCACCGGCGGCCAACTTCCAGCGCGACAGCTCCGGCTGCTCCTCTAGGATATTGACCGAGTCAATCCATTGCATCCAGCGCGGCATTTGCTCTAAATCTGACCAAAGACTCCACGCCAACTCAATCGGCACCGTAACTTCAACTTGGACACTGTGTTCGAGCCAATCGGACATGAGAAACCCTACCTCTCCGATAAATTGATACTTGATTAATACTTAAACAAGCCTGTGCCTTTGACCTTGTAGCCGGTTGGCTCCAGAATTGCCGCCGCTGCCTGCATTCCAGAAATTGTTGCCCCTTCCATACTGTCGATATAGTCTTGTTTGGTATAACTACCGGCCAAGAAAAAGTTAGGAATCGGCGTTTTTTGGTCTGGACGGTAAGGATCCATGCCTGCTTGCTCACGGTAAAGCGATTGAGCCAGCTTAACCACACTGTACCAAGTCATATTGAGCTGACGGGCAGAGGGAAACAGGTCATGAATTTGTTTGAGCGCATGCTGAGCGATCGCCTGATTGCTCATTTTGACAAACGGATCGCCGGGGGTGAGGACAACTTGCATTAACGAGCCTTGTCCGGGTCGGTAATAGTCTTGGGGGCTAGTCAGGGCCAGGTCGGCAAAACAGGAGAAATCAGCATCGGCGCTGTAGAGCAAATTGTCAATCCCGGCAGCATGATTGAGCTGCTGGCGTTGCTCAGGATCATTCAACTCTGTTACCCAGCCATCGAACCGCAATTGCACCGTCGTCACGGGCACGCCTTCGAGTTTGTAAATATTGTCGAATTCTGGCCAAGTCCGCCACTCTAGCGGCAACAGGCGCTGGATGCCGGGAACATCGCAGGCGGCCAAGTAGGCATCAGCCGTGATGGTGGCTTCGCTCTCACCATCAGCAATCAGGAGTCCTGTGACCTGGGTGGTTTGGTCAGACTCGGCAAATAAAATTTGCCGGGTCTGGCGGCGGGTATAAATTTTTGCCCCGCGCCCTTGCAGGTAATCGACGATCGGCTGATGCAAGTGTTGATCCGGTGAACCCGCCAGCAGATTGAGTCGCGAGGCTTCTGTTTTGGCGGCAAACATCATAAAGATGGTTAACATGCAGCGGGCAGAAATGTCTTCTGTATTGATAAAGCCAAGGGCAAGGGCAATCGGATCCCACAGCCGCTTCAGGCTGTGCTGTGAGCCACCGTGGCGACGAAACCAGTCGGCAAAGCTAATTCCATCCAAAGCCCGGATAATTTTCATCCCGAGGTCATAGTTGACCAGTCCAGCCACAATCGGGCTGGTGCCAAGGGCGATCGCGTTTTGCAGCTTGTCTTGCAGCGTCAGTTGCCCGGTCGTGAAAAATGCTTTTAGCCCGTGGAAAGGAGCGCCGAGCAGAAATCGAAAATCGAGTTTTCCAACTTCTCCACCCCGATTAATAAAGGTGTGAACGTGCTCTTTCGGCAGCAGGCTTTTGTAACCGCCGACCTTTTGCATCAAGGCGAACAGGTTGGCATAGTTATTAAAAAAAACGTGTAGTCCCATCTCAATATGGTTGCCGTCAGCATCAACCCAGCTCCCAGCTTTACCGCCAACAAACGGACGCGCCTCATAAATTTCGACTTCATGCCCAGCATCGACTAGCTCTACGGCGGCTGCTAGACCCGCTAACCCTGCTCCAACGATCGCAACTCGCATTCACCCTTTCCTGACTCGTATCTTTCTTGCGCTTTGAGTATTGTAACGATATTGGGTCAGTTGATTTTCAGTTGATTGCCAAGCCTGCTGCAATTAATTATCTTTTGGGATGCCTGTAGCTCAATTGCTGAGTGATCACAAACACAGCTCAAGCCTGTTTAGATCATCGTTGAAGTTGGGCACCCTGGGAATAATAAAGATGTTCCCTCTGTCAGGATAATAACAATGATCGCTAATGCCTTGAAGCCCCTGTTCCACATGACGTTTTGGGTTTTTGTCTCTTCATTGGCGATGTCGCTATTAGCAACGCTCTAAGAGCGGGGATACGTCTCAGCGATCCGGTTGGGAAGTTAGGTTTGCGGCTGGACGCGATAATGCAAGAAAACTTCTTGATCGACGGGTTTAACTTCTAACAATTGCAGCCGAGGGGCGGCGGACTCTAAAAATCCTTCTCCGCCAATTGGCGTTGGGGCGGTTGCTCCGCCTAATAGAATTGGGCAGACGGTGAGCCAGAGTTCATCAATCAGACCCAGGTGGAGCAGAGAGGAAATTAACTCACCACCGCCTAAGACGGCCAATTGCTTGACTCCGAGGTCAAACATTTGCCTAAACGCCGATCGCCAGTCAATCTCGCCGTTGACCGTAAATGCTAGCACTTGGTCGAAGCCTGGATATTCTTGTTCTGATTGGCTGGTGACGAGCCAGCGGGGCACGGGTTGCCGAAAAAAGGTTAACTGGGGGTCAAATTTGCCGATCCGGGAGCAGACAATCTGGACAGGTTGCGGCGGCTTGCCCGCTCCAACTCGGCTAGCAATTAACTCTGGCTGCAAAACCCGCATGGCTGAACCGCCTGCCCGCAGGGTGGCTGCCCCAAACAAAACTCCGTCAGCCGCCGCAACTTGTTGCTCAAGGTGGGCGTAGTCATTGGCCGAGCCAAACTGAGGATGCGATCGCCACTGATCAGAAATTTTGCCATCGGCACTGATTGCTAAAACGACGGTCGTATGCGGACGCTGGCTGATATTTGGCTCGTGCATGGCTGATCAAAAGTAAGGGCAATCTGTGTGAGTCCGAAGCGCTATTGTGCTTTGGCTCAACTGGTAAATCTTAATCTCCTAAATTCATTTCCCCTCTACCACTCGCGATGGGCTGATGCTGTAACCTTAACCCGATTGCTAAGCTGGCACACTGAAGCTGTTTGAACGATGCTGCGATCGCTACAGTAGGTTCAGAAACTGCACAGGAGATCAGCTTTGCCCCCATCTGTTCGCCCCGCTCAACCCGCTTTGAGCTTCGTCCCCCAGCAGTTTAACTCAGGGGTGACGGGCTTTGTGCAGACATTGTTGCCCCTGTGGCTGCGTTCCCAAACTTCCATCACTAAAGTTGAGGCCAGAAATGCCGAGCGGCTGGTGGATCTTTACCAGCGATTTCAGGCGGGTAAACTGCGGTTCTTTCTGGCTTTTCGCCACCCTAGCACGGATGATCCGCTCTGTATGTCCTATCTACTGGGGCGAATTGTCCCCCGGGTGGCACGCCAGCAAGGGATGCGGTTGCGATCGCCGGTTCACAGCTACTTTTTGTACGATCGGGGGATTCCGCTCTGGGCGGGGGCGGGGGTGGGCTGGCTGTTTCCCCGCATGGGAGGCAGTTCAATTGTCCGGGGCAAATTAGACCGCCAGGGCCTCCGGGCAGCCCGAAATTTATTTGTGAATGGAGAATTCCCGATCGCCGCCGCCCCGGAAGGAGGCACCAATGACCACAGTGAGTTAGTTAGCCCTTTGGAGCCAGGCATTGCCCAAATGGGGTTCTGGTGTATGGAAGATTTGTTAAGTGCTGGCCGGATAGAGCAAGTCCTAATTGTGCCGGTGGGGATTCAATATCGCTACTGGCAAGCCCCCTGGCAGCGGATGGCAGAGGTGCTCAGTCAGTTAGAACAGGATGCCGGGCTAGTTGTCTCCGCTGACCCAGCCAGCAGCGTAGAAGAAAATCTATACCGCCGTCTGCTGGACTTGGCAGAGCATTTGCTGGGACTGCTGGAAGATTTCTACACGCGGTTTTATGGGCAAACCCTGCCAGAACTGCCAGCTTTCTCAGAGGCAGACCAAGACAGACAGAATTTGCTTTTAGAAGCCCGCCTCCAGCGTCTGATGGCGATCGCCCTTGGGGTATCAGAAGCTTACTTTGGCGTTAAACCCAACGGCTGTTTTGTTGATCGCTGCCGCCGTTTAGAGCAAGCAGCCTGGGATCGGATGTTTCGGGATAACCTGGAGCAAATGTCAGCAGTTGAACGCGGGCTGGCAGATTGGTTGGCAGAAGAAGCCAGCTTGTTCTTAGGGCACATGCGCTTGGTGGAACGCTTTACAGCAGTCAGCGGTAGGTATGTGCTAGAAAAGCCAACCGGAGATCGGTTTGCGGAAGTCCTGGTCATTCTCTGGAAAGTGACCACTTGGTTGAAGGGTGGAAACCCTTACCAAACCTTGAAATTGGGCAAGCGACGCGCCACCATGACGATTGGCGAACCGCTATCTATCTCTGATCGCTGGCCCACGTATCAGCGCGATCGCCGCAGTGCCAAGCAAGCCGTGACAGACTTAACTCAAGACCTGCAGACCGCCTTGAAAAGCTTGATCATTTCTTAGTAATGGCAAGACTGCGAACCGCCCCAGAGGTGATCTCGATGGCAATGAAAGTCAGAAGTGAAGGACTGGGCATCAGAGCCACAGGCAGAGTCAAGCATCATCACTTGGGAGAAACGCCGCTCAGGTTACAAATTGGTCACCTCCTGCGCCATGCGGCAGTGAAGTGACCCTTGAAGGAGAGGATGTCAATCAGGTCAACTTCAGGCGTTTAGACCCATCGGTTGATTTTTGTCAGCTTTGGAGAGCAAAGCTGACAAAAATCAACCAATATTTCATCCCCAGGAGGGTTGCGATAAAAGCTACCAGGGGCTGCCAATCATCGTGAAAGCTGACCAGTAGTAGGGGTGAGAAAGTACGCGATCGCCCTGCTGCGCGATCGCTGGCGGCAGGGCAATACTTTCCCCTTGGGGAAGCTGGAGCTGCCCATTGCTGACCTTAATCTGTCCTTGCAGCATGGCAATTTGCGCCTGCCTGAGCGCTTCTGCCTTAATTGGGGCAGTGGCAAGCTGATTGTAAAATTCGGTCATCAGCCCCAAGGTTCCCTCATCGCTGACGAACCAGAGGCTGGCGACGGCTGTTTTAACTCCAGCCTGCACTGCCAGCCCGGCAAAGCCCAGTTCAGCCTGCTCATTACCGATCGCACTCCGACAGGCGCTCAGCGTCAGCAGTTCAGTGGGCGGTTGATTCAGATTTAACTCGCGCAATTGATTCAGTTGCAGCTTGCCATTGAAAAACTGAATGTATGAATCGCTCGGCGTACCGGGATCAAAACTGCCGTGGGTAGCCAGGTGAATTACCCCAAACTTTTGCCGCTGCCGTTGGGCTTCCAAGTTGGCGACCGTAAAGTCTTGATTTAACAGCGACTGCCCGCCGCCCAAGTCTTGACTAATCGTTGCGACTTCAACTGGTACGGAGGGCAAAGGAGCTTGATCAGAAAACTCGGAAGACCCCATCGCCAAAATCCGATCGCGGCGAATATTCCGGTAGCGAGTATCGGTCAAATTGATGCTGGGCATTAGCCCCAAACTGTACTGTTCGACCAAAAACTGCTGTCCATTGTGGAGGGCGGCTACAGGTAGCGATCGCAAACCGGCATCCATCGCAAAGGCAATGGTGTTGATGTTTTGGGCTTGTAAATCGGCTGCTAAGGGCTGAATCAGCCACCCATAAAGCTGTTGCGCCGACTTTAAATAGCTGGTGCTATTGATGTTGCGGGGGTCTTTCACCTGATCGGTAAAAGTCTTGGCCATCGCCAGCAGGGTGGCCCGATTGGCTTCCGTCACGGTTTTGTGGATCGGTTTACCCTCTGGCGTCACCAGCAGCAGTTCGAGTTGCTCTGGACGACTGAGCACGTACACGATGGCTGGCTTTTTGCCGGTTTGGAGGGTGATTTTCTTCAAGACATCTTGCATACCTGCGATCGAGAGCGGACTTGTGCCCAAGCTTTGGCCAAAGAAATCTTCAAACTGCTGATCCCAAACCTGCCCAATCAGCAGGATTGCTTGGTCGATGTTGCCTGCTGCCAAAGCTGTATCAATCTGGGTCAGAGCAATCTCAGCCCCAGGATACAAAACGGCAGTGACTAGAGCCGGTGTAGCCAGATTAGTGATTGTCGTGAAAGGAATTTGTTGACCCTGTAAATCGGTGGCGACTTGGGCTAGCGTGTTGGCTAGGCTGAAGATGGGGAGTGGCGATGAGGGCGGCACAGGCTGAGGCTGAACTGGGGTTGGAGATGGGTTTGGAGAAGGCGGTGGTGCTGGAGTTGGATTCAACCCATTCAAAATTCGAATATTGCCCTGCTGAAAATTACCCAAAAAGCTGCGGGTGGGCAAAATTGAATTGTTGGCTCCTGTACTAATTGCCGCGGCTGTCCCATTTGAGCTAGCATCCCCAACGATAAACGGGGTTAGGATGCCGCCGTGTCGAATTGAAATGCTGCCATCCCCGGTTGCCCCAGCGCTCGACAAGCTGGTCGTGAGTCCATTCTGGTCTGTAAAATCGCTCGTTGCTTGAAAAAACTGTCCGGTTGAAACATTAATTGTGCCACCTGTGCCGCTGGTGCCCCCCTGAGCATTGATCAGGTTAACTTGGGTATTACCGCCTGAATTTAAGGTAACTGTGCCACCGGTGCCCAACTCAGCAAAGGCAGACAAATCGCCGGTCGTAATGCCAGTAGCAGCCTGGAGAGCAATGCGGCCACCATTGCCTTGAGGCGTGCCACTCAAACCAAAACTGGTGGTGGCCGCCGCCACCAAATTGTCAGTGCTAATACTGCCGTTCTGGCTAGTGATTTGAATTGTGCCGCCATTGAGCGAACCAGCATCAGCAAATAGCGTGCCGTTGATTTGAATGTTATTGGCAGCGGAGATGTTAATACTTGCTCCCTGACCAAAGTTACTGCCTAAGTCTGTGCTGCCCAAGCTGATCGCCCCATTTTGGCTGGTGATGCTGACCGTAGCCCCGGTGCCATCAGAGCGAGTTGTGATTGAATCAACGGTAATGTCTTGGTTAGCCAGGATGGCGATCGCCCCTTGCGTGCCCGGGCTTGAATTTGCCTGCGAGTTGATTCCGTCCACATTAATGCTGCCTTGGTTCGCCTCCAATCCAACACTGCCGCCATTGGTTGAGCTAGAGGCATCAAGGGTGCCACTGACCGTAATGCTGCCCTGGGTTGTGTCGAGGACAATATCGCCTCCGTCGGTTGTGATGGAGGTCACGGCAATATTTTGACCCGCAAGCAGTTGGACATCGGCACCAGAAGTTGTGAACGAGCCAGTGCTGGCCGTGATACTGCCAGGGTTGCTGACTAAAGTAATCCTTTCCCCGGTGGTTCCGGTTGCCGTCAAGCTAGCTGTCACAATGTTGCCAGAGGCATTGACCTTAATTTGCCCCCCCTGGATCAAACCGCCGCTGGTATCGATCGGGCTAGCAGTTGTTGCTGCAACATTACTTAGATCAATGACTCCGCCCGTCCCAGAACTGGCAGTAGAGGTCAAAGCGGCTGTGGTAATTGGGCCGACCGCCGAGAAGGTGATGTTACCGCCTGCGGTTTGCCCGGAAGCATCAACACTGCCAGCAGTGGTATTAATACTGCCCCCAGTCGTCGAGAGGCCAATGCCTCCCCCAGTCCCGTTGGAAGCAGCAGAGGAAAGATTCGCAGTGGTCATGTTGGCTAATGCTGTCAAAGTAATTGAGCCAGCGTTGCCTGTGCTAACGCCAGTGCTCAAACTGCTGCGTGAGGTATCAATTTGACCTGTGCTGTTCAGGTCAATGTTACCGCCAGTCGTCTCAATATTGGCTCCGCTGGCGCTAGTAATTGTTTGTCCTGTGGCTGTAAAACTGCCGCCATTCGTACTGACTGGGGCATTGAGATTGACGGCGCCCGTTGCACCGAGTGGGTTGCCTCCAGCAGTGCTTTGGGCATTCAGTGTGACGTTGAGCGGGCCGTTGCTGGCAGTAATCCCACCATTGAGCGTAATGTCATTGGCGGCTTCCAACACCAGTCGAACATCGGCAGCCGTGCCGGTATAGCTAATTGGCGCTTCCGCCAACTGCGTGATGTTGCCTGCGTCTGAACCTTCACCAATATTGGTCGTAATTACAACACTGGTGCCTTGGTTGAGGGCAGTATTGATTGCAGACACTGCCACAGTTGGCTCGCCAATCCTACCCCCTGTGGCAGCGATCGTAATATCGGTTGGATCCAGCAGCCAAGTACCCGCCAAGCCCGCCGGGGCGCTGGCGTTGACGGTAGCATCTAGCACCTGGAGGCTCTGCTTACCAGAGGTTTCAACTAAGCCGCCATTGCCGCCTTCTACCCCACCCTTGGCGGTGATCTGTCCTGAAAAGCGAGTTGTCCCATCTGACCAAACCACAACTTGACCGCCATTGCCCTGCTTGAGCGCGTCAGCCTGGATGATTGAGTCAGGGCTAATGGTTGTCTGCTGAGTCGTGGGTAGGCTGCCTTGTCCTTGATAGTCACCGCCAATGAGGACTTTGCCCCCACCTGTTAGACCAGAGGCGTTAATGTTCGCCCCGATCGCCTGCACCTGATCACCCAGCACCTGCACGGTGCCGCCCACCTGGGAACTTGAAACATCAATCCGGCCCGCGGCGATCGCCAGTCCAGTAGTCGGGGCGATCGGCTCGCCCCCCGTCAGTTGCACCGTGCCATCGGGATTCACCGTCACGCCTGTCGCCTCATCTGCCCCTGGCCCGGTCAGCAATTGCGGTAAGGAAAGAACCGGAATTGTCCAGGCATTGGGCTGACTGGTCAGGGTCGATAGCGGCTGAAACTCCAGACTCAACAACTGCCCAGTTTGGCTGAGGCGGACAAAGCTCTCGCCAGGCACAGCAGCTAAAATCACCTGCCCAGCCGGGGCGTTCAGTTCACCAGTGTTAACGACAGTGCCGCCAATCAACGCCAGACGCTGGGCGCTGCCAACGCTCAAATCACCAGCATTAATGATTGCCCCTGGCTGCTGCACCGTAAACGCAAACCCGATCGGGTTGCCCACCAGTTGACTGTAGTTGCTGGGCCCACTGGCGCTAAACCAGCCATTGCCAAACCCAATCCCGTTGGCGGTGGTGGCAATAAACGCAGCCGGGACATTTAAGCTGGCATTGGCTCCAAATACAATCCCGGCGGGGTTCATCAGGTAAAGGTTAGATTGCCCACCACTGACTTGAATTAAGCCGTTAATAATCGATGGATTGCCGCCCGAAACGCCCGCTAAGATGTTCTGGATCTGGGGATTCGATAAGAAATTAGCAATTTGATTTTTGCTCAGGCCAAACTGACTGAAGTTATGAAACAGGTTGGCCTGATCAGCCGAGAGTTGGCCGCCGCCGATGTCGTAGCGATCGCCGTTGACGGTGACGTTTGTGCCTGTTGTATTCGGGGCAGCCACAGGCTGGGCTTGAGCCGCCTTGCCCGTTAAGCTGCTGAGCAAAGAAATTAAAAGTAAGCGCTGAACAACTATTTTTGCTTTCATAAAATTTCCAACTCGCACCAAGAAAAATAATTAACTTTTGGCATAGCCAAATTACGACCCTGAACTGCAAGAAGTGTCTCTTAACACCTACCTTGTTCAAGATCTATTTGCAATAGCTATAGCTTTTCTCTGCTCTATACTTTTAAATCAACTAGAAATTTTTACATCTGCAACAATCTTGGTGGGTTGCTTCTCGTCCCTTGGGTTAGAGCAACGGCAAACTTGCTCTAAAAACCCCATTTGGAGAATTGAAGCGATTCACTCCCCAATGATGACCATTTGTGCTAATTGGGTTAAGGCTATTAATTCTGATCGACAGTCAGACGTTGGAAAATCGGGGCTTGACGACACTGACGCCAGCAGTCGGGGGATTGCTGCTCCTGATGCTATTCCGAAATGCGGAGCAAACGGTGACAATAAAGTCTGAACCAGAAGAAACTTTAACAGACTAATCCACTAATCCGCCAACGAATGAACTGGATGATTGCCACAATGCTGACTGGAATGACTGCCTTTGCCGCTACAAATGTTGATGACATTGTGATCCTGACGCTTTTTTTCGCCAGAGTGGACAAGACTTTGCGGCAACGGCATATTGTGGCCGGGCAGTACCTTGGCTTCTTGGGTTTAATTGTGGCTAGCCTGCCCGGATTTTTGGGCGGCATGATCATTCCGAAAGTCTGGTTAGGATGGCTAGGGTTGCTGCCGATCGCGATCGGCATTCACTATCTATTGCAGCCAGCAACCGATCACATAACCCTCCAGACGACTGTGCCTCAAAAGCAATTGCATTTCGCCAGCATCCTTAGTCCCCAGACCTATCAGGTGGCCGCTGTCACCCTGGCCAATGGCGGAGACAACATCGGCATCTACCTTCCCCTATTTGCCAAGAGCAACCTAGCGGAATTAGCGATTATTCTAAGTGTTTTTCTGACCATGATTGGGGTCTGGTGTGGAATTGCCGATCAACTTGCCAGACAGCCCCTCCTGTCTGGCGCCCTCAGCCGCTACGGTCATCGACTGGTTCCTTTTGTGCTGATTGGTTTGGGCATTTTCATTTTCATTGACAGTGGAACCCATCGACTTTTGATCCAATAGCTAATTGATTGGATGGAACATTTTGAACATTATTTTTTGATCGAAAAGCAGATCATGATGAAAGCAGACTTAACCAATCCCGCCAAACGATCGAACCTAACACCGACAGCGATTCAGCAAAAACTGGCGGATTTGCGGTTTCAGCAATACATCTTGGAAACCTTTGGGGAGCGATCGAACTGCCGTAACCAAACTGGCAAGACGCTGGCAGTTCATGCCAAAATCTATCTGCGATCGCTACCGCGCCGGAGTTGCAACGGCTAAACCTTCTTCGATTGTGGATCATTTTCTCAGGGGGAGTGAGTGCTTAAAACCTAGTCAGATTTCAAACATTCAGCATAATTAGTTCAGGCGTAGAAGATTAGAGTTCTCTTCAAGCAGCTTGACCAGGCTTGAGCACAATCTTGATGCAATTGTTTTGCTTATGCTTGAAGATTTCGTAGCCGTGGGAAGCTTGTTCTAGCGGTAGACAATGGGTAATCACAAATGACGGATCAATATCGCCGTTCTGAATCCGATCGAGCAGTGGCTGTAAATATCGATGCAGGTGGGTCTGCCCCGTTTTCATTGTTAAGCCTTTGTTCATGAAAGCGCCCATCGGAATTTTATCGACGAGGCCGGTATAAACACCGGGAACTGAAACTGTCCCTCCTTTCCGACAGGCAACGATCGCTTGTCGCAATACATTCGGGCGTTCCAATTTCACTGCTTGCATCACTTGGTCATAGAAGCCTTCTAGACCCATACCGTGGGCTTCCATCCCGACTGCATCCATCACTGAGTCGGGCCCACGTCCACCAGTCATTTCTTTCAGGGCTTCCCCAACTTCAACTTCTTCATAGTTGAGAATTTCTGCCCCGCCAGCTTTGGCCATCTGGAGCCGCTCTGGCACCCGATCGATCGCAATCACCCGCTCTGCACCTAACATCAAAGCGCTTCTGATTGCAAATTGCCCAACTGGGCCACAGCCCCAGATCGCAACTGTATCCCCAGGCTGAATGTCACAGTTTTCAGCAGCCATGTATCCAGTTGGAAAAATATCCGTCAAAAATACTACCTGCTCATCGGTCAATCCGTCTGGAATTTTAAACAAACCGACATCAGCAAACGGAACTCGGACATATTCTGCTTGTCCTCCGGCATAGCCACCCGTTAAATGAGAGTAGCCAAACAACCCTGACGGAGAATGCCCCATCACTTTTTCAACCATCCAGGCATTGGGGTTAGAGTTGTCGCACAGTGACCACAGAGTGCGGTTGCAAAAGAAGCAGCTTCCGCAGGCGATCGTAAACGGAACCACAACCCGATCGCCGATCGGCGTTGTTGCATGAATGGAAGTTGCGGAAGGGATGTGTCATGGTAAGTTTGAATCGCCAAACCCAAACTAGAAGCCATGAAAGGTCAATACCGCATCCGCAACGGCTCGACTGAGCTTCGCCGA
>JAESGG010000068.1_pt1 | contig 37319 bp, 38 predicted proteins | sample 9266231 | NCBI WGS metagenome assembly JAESGG01 (sample SAMN14515337, study PRJNA621664) | algae metagenome | isolation source: Aphanocapsa sp. GSE-SYN-MK-11-07L and co-occurring heterotrophs from wet... | place: USA: Grand Staircase Escalante National Monument, Utah | collected 2006-04-16 | reverse complement strand
CTTGCGGTTGAGACCTGTTAATGCTCGCAATAGTCTGTCATCTGAAAGCGCGCGTTCCACGTTGAGCACAGTCTGCTACCTTTTGAGGGGACTACATTAGGTTACTTTATAAAGCAACAGGTCTATTAGTGCCACTAACTTTTTTAGGGCAAATTTACCTGGAAGAAGTTCCTCGCTACAGGGATTTTCCAAACCTACCTGCCTCTGGCATTCTGTATTTTTTCTGGGATACGCTGCTTTATCCACAAGGTTTCAGAGCCTCTTCCAAAGGTTCTTGTCAAGTTTTTTATATCAATAACACTTCTGAACTGCAAACATCACATTTTCCTCTGGAGATTCATGAGAAGTTCAGGAACGAAATTGATGCACAACTGAATAGTAATCGATGCAGTATCTTATTTGAGCCAACCTTGTGTTTTCGGGAGAAGGTGTGGCTTTTAAGAAATTATAATACCTCTGATCATGACCATGCTCAAACTTCAACAAGTGAAGCATTTTTAGATAGAGATTAATGAAGACCTTGATTGGATGCGAGGAGGAGCAGATGGAGATACTGCCGTGCTTTATTTCTTAATTAGAAAACAAGATTTAGAGAAGCAGGATTTTTCAAATGCTTGGTGCGAAATACAATGGATTTAATCAAAGACACAAGCACAATCCAATTAAATAGGTAATACATTCGTGGGGGTGCTGACGCTTGTAAAATATGGGGATGCAGCCTAATTGAGCTTAATTCAGTAGAGCGACGGAAGAGGTTAGACCTTGAGTTACGCGATCGACTTTGGCACTAGTAATACCGTGATTGCCCAATTCTCAGTAAATACCAAAGAAATCGAGTAGAGCAAGGCAATTTTGGTGGGTTGCGGTACTTTTTTTGAGGGTTAGCAGAACTTTTTTGGCTCCAATTTTCTTGACTCCAGCACCGCCCGTGCATGATGCAATTCCCAGGGAAGCATCTATGCTAGAAGTGATCGTCTAGCGATCTCTCCATGCCGCTGCTCGATCACTTTCGTCCGCCTTTAAGTCTCAGACGGCACTGGCATAGCTTTCATAATGCCTGGTCAACCTATCTGGCTGAGGTGCTCAATCAATCCCTGCCAGACGGTTACTTCGCGGAACCCAATGCTCAATTTGGGATTAAAATTGATGTCGCCACCTTGAGCGAGACCCCCTTGCCTGATTCTGTGCCAAGAGCAACCGCATGGACTCCGCGATCGCCAACTGCAACCCTACCGTTTCAGCTCACAACCGACAGCGTTCAAGTGCAAATTTTCAGTACGCAAGCAGGTTCTATTCTCGTCGGAGCGATTGAACTCGTTAGCCCTGCCAATAAGGATCGCCCAACCCATCGCAACGCTTTTACCTCAAAGTGTCAAACCTATCTGCAACCAACGTCCCTAGAAACGGAATTGTATGGCGTTGCCTATCGAGTCGGGGCAAAAGATGGAGCTTCTCGTTTGGACTTCTGGCAGGAGCCTCTGACCCTGGCGGAAAAACTGCCAACCATCCCGCTTTGCCTCAAGGGTGGACTGTTCTTGCCGATCGATTTAGAACAGACTTATCATGACACTTGTAAAAGACAGCGCATTCCTGATTCTCTTTAGGGGCGAAATAGCTTGTGGTGCCTGACCTGATAAAGCTTCGGGTTAATGCCAAACTTAGCCCGAAACTGCTGGGCAAAATGGCTGCGATCGGCAAATCCGACGGCAGCAGCCACTTCCATTACCTTCACGTCACCTGTTTCCAGCAACCGCTGTGCCTTCTCCAGTCGATGGTCATGCAGATAGGTAAAAGAAGGCTGCCCAAACACCTGACGAAAGCCCTCCTTCAGCCCCTTGCTTTCTAAAAACATTATTTTAGGTACCAAGCCTTCTATTGTTCCTGCCAGTCAATCTGTGCCAGATTATTGGTATCAGAAGATTAAGAGGTGCAGGGATGTCGTGGCAAACTTTTAACGCCAAGCTGGCTGAATCTCCTGAATTACAAGCCAGATTAGAGGCAATCAGTTCTCCGGTGGAACTCTTTGCTTTAGCCAAAACAGAGGGCGATGAGCTGACGGCTGAAGACATGCAGGCGATCGCTCAAAATGCCTACCAAGAATGGCTCGCTAGCTTAGAAGGTCAAGTTAGAGACTTCTTTACCACAGCCCAGACTGACCCAGCCCTCAACCAGCAGCTCAAGCAGTGTTCAACCCCAGCCGCCGCGATCGCCCTTGCCAAAACCTGTGATCTTGAATTAACGGAAGCGGATCTTAGGCAAGCCGCTGCCGCCGCTGGAGCGATCGCAGGCTTCAGCTTTGAAAAACTTTGGTTTAGACAATTGGGGTTGCGATAGATTAGGGCTGAAACAGGGCTTTGAGGACGATCGCCTGGGCCAAGGGCATTTGCCCGTAGGTAAAGGCGTAGGGGGTAGCCGTCGGGAGATGGGGCAAAAATTGCTCTAGCACGTAAGGGCTACCATAAATCACTAGCCCCCGCAGTTGATTGGTTTCGAGCAGAAAATCAAACCAGGCTTTGGCGGTTTGGGTCAGTCCGGCACTGCCCCGAAACGGATTGCCCCGAATAAACAGTTGGAGCAGGGTTGGCTGTTTGATCGGCGCAGAAAAACTAAAATCGGGCGTATGGGCATCAATGATCAGCAGCTTGTTGAAGCCAAAATCAGCCGGGAGGGCAAGCGCCGGTGAGACTCGATCTAAAAAGTCACAGCCCAGCAGGTCATCAACCACAATCACGTTTTGCCCGTCAGCGACTGGCGCTAAATACTCCTGCACTGTCATTGCCGCCTTCAGAATGCCGCTGGCGGAGGCGATCGCGCCGCTGGACGATAAATGCTCCAGCTCAATGGTTGGTAAAGGCTGGGTTTCCCAGTCATGCCCGTGGGTATTGTGCAGGAGGGGCCCACAAACTTTTTGCTTGGCTTGCCAGAGCCGCTCGACTGAAGCTTGAATCCGCTCCCGGGCAACTCGTCCGGCATGAACGGCATCACAGATGGCTCGAATCGCTCCTTCTGGGTCAACGGGCATCAGCAAAATATCAGCGCCGGCTTCTAAGGCCAGCAGGGGAGCCTCGTTCGGCCCATAGCGATCGGCGATCGCCCTCATGATTAAGGCATCAGTCACAATTAAGCCCTGAAAGCCAAGCCTGTGCCGCAGTTCCTCGGTTAAAATTAGCTGCGAAAGGGTAGCAGGCGCATCCGGGTCAAGGGAGGGAATTTGCAGATGAGCGCTCATAATCCCATCAACCCCGGCGGCGATCGCGGCTTGGAACGGCACCAGTTCAACTTCTGCCAACCGAGCCAGGGAATGGGGTAAAACAGGCAAGTCTAAATGGGAGTCTGTGGCAGTGTCGCCATGCCCTGGAAAGTGCTTGGCTGTGCTTAAGACCGGGAAAGCCTGCATCCCCTCAATAAAGGCCGTCGTCAGTCGGGCAACCTCGGCGGCAGTTTCAGCAAAGGCCCGGACGTTAATCACCGGATTGTCAGGGTTGTTGTTGACATCTACCACCGGAGCCAGCACCCAGTTCAACCCAATGGCCAGCGCTTCTTGAGCCGTGTAGGCTCCCATTTTGGTTGCATAGTCTGCTGCTTTGTCTGGCTCATGGCGGGCGATCGCCCCTAGGGCCATCGGCGGTGGGAACCAAGTCGCTCCGGCAAACCGCTGCCCAACTCCTTCTTCAATATCAGCCGACAGTAAGAGGGGAATTTTGGCCCAGGTTTGCAACTGCTGCGATCGCAGCGCTAGTTCTCCGGCACTGCCGCCGAGCAAAATCACGCCCCCCAAGCCCAACTCTTGCAGCCAGTAGCGGAGTTGCGCCTGCTTGGGTTCCCACTGCGGGTAGCGAATTTGATGGTCAAACAAATAGCCAGAAGCCCGCACGACCAAAAGCTGAGCTACCAGCAGAGGTAAAGCAAGCTGGTCGAGGTCTGGCAGCAAAGGGGTTGGAGTCATTGGGCTGAGAACTTGAGGCAACCAGTACAGGAAATTAAAGATATTTCAAACATTTGCTTAAAGGTCTGAGCCATCAGTCAAATCAGCAGGCTCAGTCATTTGTTCTCGTTCCTGACTGAGTTGATTCAATAACGATAAAACCTTGGTGCCCCGCTCCAAGGAGCGATCTTCTAGGAAAATAACTTCTGGAGTCCGGCGGAGGCGAACTCGTCGCCCCAATTCCCCCCGGACGTAGCCCGTCGCTGCCTTCAGCCCCGACATCGTAGCGGCTCTTGCTTCTTCTGTGCCATAGACACTGACGAAAATTTTGGCATGCTGCAAATCGCCCGACACATCCACATCCGTGACGCTGACCATGCCAGCCCCAACCCGATCATCTTTGATGCCAACCATCAGCATTTGACTCACCTCTCGCCGGATGAGTTCAGCAACGCGGGCAATCCGGCGATCTGTAGCCATTGATTTGCTTCCTGAAGTGGGGATAAAAGAGGATAAAAGAATAAATTAAATAGACATTAGCTCAGCCCCAGCATGGCTTGGAGGGTAAAGCTAATAAAAGCCAATCCACCGACCAAAACGCCAATTAGAGCGATCGCCGTCAAGGGGCGCTTTAAGAGCGGAATTAAAGGGCGGAGCAGGTTCCAAAATATGCCCAGCGAGAAGCTAATCAGGTAGCGGGGGTAGCGTGGCACATTTCTAAAAAAGTCTTGCATAGCGTTTGGTTCAAAAAATATCTAGCTTTGCCAAGCGATTTAGAAAAAAGGCAAAATTAGCGACTATCTGTCAGTATTCTAGGCTGGATTTGCCAGCTTGCGACAGTCTAACCTTCAGCCGGCCAATAAGCGAGGTTTGTCCTGTTGAAGACGAATCGTCCCTGATCTAAAGGGGGTCAGCGTTACCCGATTGGATTCTGAGTCTGAAGGCATGATCTGGTTTTGAATGTTTGGGGGAATCCTTGAGACAGAGGAGTTAAAAACATTTTGCACAGATTGCTGGAGTACTGCTGAAGATGAAGCGACGGTTGAAGGGGCTGCAAAAATCAGGTCAAAGGGATCAGGGATTTACGTTGGTCGTGGCAATGGCGATCGGCGTGATTATGCTTTTGCTAACCACAACCCTAATTACCAAAGCCCAGCAAGATCAGGCAATTTCCACCACCCGATCGCGAACCAGCAATAGCCTGGCCGTCGCCGAGGGCGGAATGGCCAGAGCGCTAACCGAACTGATCAAAGCACATAACTCAGTTTTATTGACCCGAAATTACGACCCGCTGAATCCGTCAACGAGCAAAACTTATTTTGGCCCAGACGGCATTCTCAACAACGGGGATGAAGAAGGCACAGCCGTTAATGAGTGGGAAAATATCCCAGCCAGTTCTAACTGCGGGACTGGGGTAACTCCACCCAGCATTACCTATACCGGGGCGATCGGTGCCAATGGCCAGTACACGCTCAAGGCTTACCGTTACAACGCCAACAATCAGACGGGCACCTTTTTGGTGGAAGGAAAGGAGAAAACGGGCACGTCTTATCTGGTGGTGACAACAGCAATCAGTTCTGTAAATCAGAATTTCCCTGGCGTGGTTTCTGCTGAAAAGCTTGAACTCTTAGGGCGGAAAATTTCAGGTAGTAATGGCAATGTCTACTATGATCCAGCTTTGTCTGAAGCCCCTGGTTTGACTGGCTCGGCGGCTCCGGGTGAGCCAGCCCGTGGTGCTTATTTAAATGCAATCAAGACAGGATCTAATGACGGCTTTACAACCGATAATGTCTCTGGAAAAATTATTGCCTGCAAGCTTGCCCTGACCTTGCCAGCCTCACCTCAAGGTACCAATTTAGGCTCCCTGGACAATACCCGAACCGTCTTAAGCACCGGGGGAATTACGAATTATCGGACTGACAAGATAGAGCTAAAAAACAACAACATTGTTGACTTTGATACAACCAATGGGCCAATTCATCTCTACGTGAATGGATCAGCGCAGATCCTTGATCAAGCCAAAATTCGGAATATCCGCACGGATGGCAAACCACCTAAAGTTGGGGATTTACGAATTATTATGTCGGCTTCCCAGCCCTTTAAGGTTCAGGATCAGGCTTGTGTGCAAACAGCCTTTGTCTATTCCCGTCGAGACAAGTTAGAACTAGCCGGGAAAGCCGATGGCTGTGGTGGAAGTTCCAACATTAATGGGGTGGTCTGGATGAAAGAAATCTCGACGACTTCGGGAGATTTCTCTGCCATTGCGGTACCTGAGGATGTGTCCAGCTTGGCGGATGTGCTGAAGAGCCTCAATCTAATGAACAGAAGCAAGTTGAGTGGGGTGCTCAAATGGCAGCGAGTGAAGCTGTAAAGGGCACAGTCAGACGAAGATTGTTGCCACTTTCCAGCCGAGTCAGTGGGTTGCGGCACCCTACCTCTCCTCTGGTTAAACAGCAGCGGCGGCCAGAACAAGGGTTCACGCTGACCGAAGTTATCGTTTCGCTGGTGATGGTGGTCGGCTTTGTGGGGGCAACCATGCAAACCTTGATGTTGGCAGCCATCTTTAGTAGCCGGGCCGAGCAGTACGATCGCGCCTTCACCTGGATACAAGAAGATTTAGAACTGGTCAGATTCAGAGCCAGCGAATATGAAAAAAATGCTTTTCCATCGCCTAAATGTAGCGCCACCAGTCCAGCTCACGGGCTGGCGGCTGGTTTACTGGCTGACTTGGGCGGTTCGCCAAAGGTGTTCGGCCCCCGATTCATCGGCGGTAAAGACCTAATCCTGACCCGAACCGCCGTTTATGCCACGGCGGCTGACCCGTTTAACTTACTGAAAATCGACTACGTGGTGACTCCGCAAACGGGGGGATCTGCGATCGCCACACTCTCAACCGAGGTGCTTCCAAATGCCGCGCTCAAATGTCCGTAACAAAAACCGGGGCTTTACCCTCGCTGAACAAGCCGTCCTGATTGCTGTGATGGGGGTGCTGGTGATGATGACCGCTCCTAGTCTAATCGGCATGTTTGATCGGTTCAAGCTCGATCAGGCGATTGTGAGCGTCCGGGGAGCATTACAGGAATCGCAGCGCCAGGCAATTCGGCTCAGTCAAGCCTGTGTCGTCAGCCTAGATCTTTCAGGTGGCAATGTGACGGGGCCATGCCTGGTGACCGGCGATCGCACCTTACCGGAACAAGTAGATGCTGTCACCAATATCAAGCCTACCAAAATAGACGGCTCAGATAAAAATAGTGGGGCTGGCAATAATAAAACCGGCATTCAGCTCACGTTCGGCGTGCTAGGAACGGCTGAATTCATAGTCGAAAGCGCTGGCATTGCCAGCGATCCGAGTGGGAAATTTGTCTTCTACATGCCTGAAACCGCAGTTAAAGATCGCAAATGTATTGCGATTTCTAGCACCTTGGGTCTGACCCGAGTCGGAGTCTATAGCGGCGAACTAAAGCATTCTAAAGATTTAAGCAAGGGGACTTGCACCGCGATTGAGTAGAAACAATGAAAAGATACCGGGTCAACGCTTCTAATTATCGTCACCGCCAGCGATCGCGGCTGGGGTTTACCCTGCCTGAGTTGCTAATTGCAACTAGCATTAGCTTCCTGGTGGTGGCGCTGGCATTCTCAGCTCTAATTATGATCAGCAATCTGAATAAACAGTCCCAAATCAAGATCGAGCGGCGGATTGAACTCAGCCGAGCCTTTGACTTTATGACTCAGGAAATTCAGGCTGCTCGGAGAATTAATCGAACGGTGACAGCAGTTGCTGATGGCGGATCAACTACGCTCCAGGATGTGATCACTAGCTCTGGCCTGAATTTGGCTAATTTGGGCAACTACGGCACGATTGCCCTCTATTTAGAAATTCCGATGACAGCCAGTCCAAGTTGTGCATTTCCAAAAGATTATGATCAGGTCGTTTACGACATTCGTCCTAATCCGAGCAGTTGGCTGGGCCCCCGGATTGTCAGCCGCTATGGGCGCGTCCCCAAAATTGATGGCACAATCAACCCTTGCAGTTCACCGATCGCCAGTGATGTGCTGGTGGACTCAATGTCTGCCACGGGGCCGACGCCTGCTTGTGTTGCCCCCGGCGTACTATCGGGGAGCGGTGGGTTTTATGCCTGTGTAACCCAAGGCTTGGTTGATCTGTATCTACGCAGCGCCCTCTCTAACTTGACCAGCGAAACTCGCAATTTAGCCAGTAAAGCCTTTTCTCGACTCGCTAACATCTCAGCTCCCAGCTTATCTGCTACCCGCACGGGAAATCAGATTGCTTTGACTTGGGGGTGGGGAAACCCTAGCATTTCCACGTTTAAGTTAGTGCGGTCTGTGGCCGGAGGCCCCCCAACCGAAATCTATAGCGGCTCTAACTTGAACTTTACAGATACGCTGACCGGCAGTAAGGGAGATCAGAATTGCTACAAAGTAACGGCGATCGCCGCTGATACAAGTGCCGACAGCAATCAAGTCTGTGAAGCTTTGCCGTGATTAGGAATCATGCCAGCTCTGAATCAGGCTTTTCTAATCCCAGCCTGAATTTGGTCGAATAAAGCGCCATCGGCAAAGAACTGCTTTTGAATTTCCGTCCAGCCGCCTAATTGATCAGCCGTAAACAGAGTTTTGACGGCGGGAAATTTCTTCACAAACTCCGGTGCTTTAGCAACAGTTGGATCGACTGGACGAAAACCGACTTGGGCAAATTCTTGCTGGGCTTCTGGCGTGAACAAGTATTGAACGAAAGCTTCTGCAACCTGCCGCGTTTTGTGTTTATCGACGTTTTGATCGACAACGGCGATCGGGTTGTCGATCGAAATATTGACTTCAGGAATCGTGTAGGGCAATGGTTTTCCCTCTTCAGCCGCTAAGAGAATTTCGTTTTCGTAGTTGATCAGTGCATCGCCCTGACCTTGCTTGAAAAAGACATCGGAAGCTTCTCGCGCGTCTCTGGTTAAGATTGGCACATTGCCGTAAACCTGGGTCACAAATTCTTGGGCTTTGGCAGCATTTCCACCTGTTTTGACCACAGAACCCCAGAGGGCTAGGAAGTTCCAGCGGGCAACACCAGAGGTCTTTGGATCAGCGGTGATCACTTTGATGTCTGGTTTGGCTAAATCTGACCAATTTTTGATCTCTTTCGGGTTGCCTTCGCGAGTGACTAAAGCCGCTACTGACTTAGTGACAATGCTTTGATTGGGAGATTTGTTTGCCCAGCCCGGTTCAATCAGCCCTGCTTTGACAATTTTATCGGTGTCGAGGGCCAGCGCCAGGTGAACAATGTCAGCTTCTAGCCCATCAACCACTGCCCGCGTCTGCGAACCAGAGCCACCATAGCTTTGATTAAAGGTGACATTTTGGTTGTGTTCTTGCTTCCATTTCTCAGTGAACTTAGGAATTACCCGCGAATAACCGCTCTTGGTGACAGCAAAAGAGACAAGGGTTAACTCCACATCCGGCTGCTTGGCAGTGGAGCCAGTTGTGTCTTGAGGACTGGGGCTGCAAGCGGCGATCGCCCCGCTCATGCCTAAACCGACCAGAAATAGCGCCATCAAAGATTTGAAAGATCTCAGCTTATGCTGCAAGCGGTTTGGCCATTGCGATCGCCCAGCCCGAACAGTGGACAAGTTATAGGGATTAGTCATCCTTCGTTTTACACCCAGCTAAGTAATCTACGGTAAATCGGTCGATAAACCGATAAAAAGTATTCTATCGATAAATGGAGCATTTGCAAATCAGCCTCAAACAAGCGCATGAACGCGAATCCATCGACCAGAGTGATTTGCCCAGCCTTGGAGCTTGAGCCGTTGCCCAGTCTGACAAGCCTGCAATTGCTGGTTAACGCTTGGGTCGAGGGTGACTAACTGCCAGCGATCGCCAACTGTCTCTGGTGGAGAATCGCCATTGTCCAAACTAAAGCCGTAGTTTTGTGCTTCTAAGCGATCAAACGTTCCGGTAAAAACTTGCAAAAAGGGGCTGTCTGGCGGCAAGCAGCTAATGCTTGGGGGCGCTAAGTCTGCACAGGTGCCGTCCAGCGGATAAGCTTGCGGGTGATCCAAATAGTAATGTTGCCAAGTCAACCAGTCGGGATGATCGGGCAGCAGGTTAAACAGCGGCACGATCGCGGCGGGCGCGATCGGGTCACTCAGCAGGGCGGATTGTAGCGTTCGCACGGGTAAATCCCTCGGCTGGCAGCGATGTTTGACGCACAAGGCCGCCGCCATGCCGGCCGCCTGACCAATCCCCAGCACTAGCGGTTGGAGGCGAGTGGCCCCATTGGCAATGTGTGAAACCGAAATGTTTTTTTCGCAGACTAAAAACCCATCCACTTCAGCCGGAATCAGGGCTGAGTAGGGAAGGGTGAAGGGTGTACCCGTCCACCGTCCACCCCAGCGAATCGATTTGGGCTGGAGCGGAATATCCCCACTGGGGTAATGATGGTCATTCGGATAGTTGCCAAGGGCGATCGCCGTTATTTCTCCCTGCTCGTTCACGGGCAGTTTGGCTACCTGAGCGCCCGGCATTGGCAAAATGTCTTGCTCAATGATTGTGGTTAAGCCAACCAAGCGGCGGCTCTCGCGGTAGTAGGGCTGGAGGGCAAACGCCCCGCCCCCCGGGGCTTGCTCAGGAAAGGCATCTTGAGCTAAACCGTAGCGGCGACCCAACTGACATTGCAGATAGCAGGCAAAATTTTGGCTGTGCCAGAGACTTTCTTGTAGGAACTGCGATCGGGCTTGGGGTGTGCCTACTAGGCGCTCAATCCCTTCCCCGTAGTCATTGCCGCGCTGTGGCCAATTGATCATCAACCGATCGCCCGGCAACCGACCATAGTTTAAAAACTGCAACGGATCGTAGCCAGTCCACGCCCCGGCGAATAGCTCAGGATTCCAGGTCGGAGCAGGCGGAATTTCAGGGGCGATCGCCCCGTTCCCAAAGTCTCTTAGCATCACGACCCAGGTCGGCACCTGGACGGGATAAGTCCGAGTCAGGGGAGTTTCTGCTAGCGGCGCACTTGGTTCTGACCACTGCGATCGCCACTCCCAGCCCCAGCGGTGGGGAATATTGCCCAAAGGCAGCAAGTCACCAAGTTCAGTTCCATCAATCGTAATTTGCGCCTGCACGGTGAAGTCAGCAAACCGCACCCCAGTGATTTGATTGGCTTGGCGCAGAACTTCTAAAGGAGTTTGCTGAATAATCCAGCGCAGATTCGGCAGGGCGGCTACCCAGTCGGCAAAAATCTCTGCCCCCAGTTTGGGGTCATAGGTAAAAAAGCTGACCCAGCCGTGGTCGAGTCCGTTGGGTTGGCGCTGCTGGAGCGATCGCAAATAGGCTCCCCACAGCCCCGTTTGCCAAGCCAAGAGTTCGTTCCCATCCGGGGCAGCAACGCCCTCTGCTGTCAGCATTCCCCCCAGCCACGGCAGCTCACTGACCAAAATTGTGTTGGCGCCAGTCCGCGCAGCTTGAATTGCGGCCGCTGTGCCGCCTGTGCCTCCACCGACAACTAAAACATCTGCCGAAAGTTGATTCATCTGCAATCTCCAGGCTAAATTTTGGCTGGTCTGGGCAAACTTCAAACCACCCAAAATCATGGCTTAAATCCTACGAGTAAAACTTGCCAACAATCAAATTTAGTCAGCCAGAAGTAACCTCATCGATTGTGTGCATCGGTCTAGCTGACCGGCAATAATTGCCCCAACTTCAGATTAAATGCAAACTAATGTAAAGAGATTGATCACAAATAAATTCCCCATCCTTGGTCTAGAACCCTTATTAAACCAAGTCTGGGGAAACTATTTATATTACTTAACGATGTCTCAGACCCTACCTAGCTAAATTGCACAAAAATTGCACAAGTAGGTTGCTTTAATCAAAGTGTCCAAAAGCTACTGAACCCTGACTTTCAAAGTCCAGGGTTCAGGTTTCTCTCACTCATTGTACGGCATTTGTTGCTTGCGCCAATGAGTTTTGAGAGCGGGCTGTTTGCGCCGATATTTACGCTACTAAGCTGTGTGGTTGCTCTGAATCAACCTGCAGTGCTGGGGGTTTCCCTCTCCTGAGTAATCCCTTCCATAAGGCGAGATTGAACTCGTCAGGTTGCCTGTTGATAAATTGCAACAGCTTGGCGGTCAGCAGCTTTGGACAACTCGAACCCATCTCAATCTAGGAGATTCTTGCATGTTAGACGCATTTACTAAAGTCGTTTCTCAAGCAGACACGCGCGGCGAATACGTGAGCGGTACTCAGATCGATGCCTTAAAAAGTATGGTGGCAGACGGCACCAAGCGGATGGATGTTGTCAACCGGATTACTTCCAACGCCTCGGCGATTGTGGCCAATGCCGCTCGCGCCCTGTTTGCTGAGCAGCCCCAACTGATTGCTCCGGGCGGCAACGCTTATACCAACCGCCGGATGGCTGCTTGCCTGCGGGATATGGAGATCATCCTCCGCTATGTTACCTATGCCACTTTCGCTGGCGATGCCAGTGTGCTTGACGATCGCTGCCTGAATGGCCTGCGGGAAACCTATGTGGCTCTGGGCGTCCCCGGTGGCTCTGTGGCGAATGGCGTCAACAAGATGAAAGAAGCCGCGATCGCGATTGCCAATGATCAGAATGGCGTCACCCGCGGTGACTGTAGCTCACTCATGGCCGAATTGGGCAGCTACTTCGATCGGGCCGCTTCTGCTGTCGGCTAGCCGTTCCTTAACTGCAACTGCTGATTTAGGTTCCAACCCAAACGCTACCAACAACTTTGCATAACTATTGAGAGGTTCATACCGTATGAAAACGCCTTTAACTGAAGCGGTCGCCGCAGCAGATTCTCAAGGACGCTTTCTTAGCTCCACCGAGATTCAAGTCGCCTTTGGTCGCTTCCGGCAAGCCGCCGCTAGTCTTGATGCCGCCAAAGCGCTGAGCGCCAAAGCTGACAGTCTGGCTGAAGCCGCTGCTAACGCTGTCTATCAAAAGTTTCCCTACACCACCCAGATGCAAGGCAACAACTTTGCCTCTAGCCCTACAGGTAAAGCCAAGTGCGTGCGGGATATTGGCTACTATGTGCGGATGGTGACGTACTGCCTGATTGCGGGTGGGACTGGCCCGATTGATGACTATCTGCTGGGTGGTCTGACCGAAATCAATCGCACCTTTGATTTGTCTCCGAGCTGGTATGTGGAAGCCCTCAAGCACATTAAGGCCAATCATGGTCTAAGCGGCGACCCAGCCGTGGAAGCCAATTCCTACATCGACTACGCCATCAACGCTCTCAGCTAGGAGGGTTGCCCAGAACAACAGAATAAGGTTGGTGCGCGGCTGCATCAGCAATGCTCTGGGGTTCTGGGCTTGTTTTTGACAAAAAATCAAGTCAAGAAAATTAAGTCAAGGAGCTTTGAACATGACAAGTTCTATGGCAGCCCGACAATTGGGATTTGAACCGTTTGCCGCTTCGTCGCCCGTGGAACTGCGACCCAATTGGACTGAGGCTGATGTGCAAGCTGTAATTGTAGCCGCCTACCGGCAAGTAATGGGTAATGAGCACCTGATGGAGGCCGAACGACTGACCAGCGCTGAATCGCTGCTGCGGCAGGGCTACGCTTCGGTGCGAGATTTCGTCCGCGCCCTCGCTCAGTCGGAGCTATACCGACACAAGTTTTTTCATTCCACGCCTCAAGTGCGCTTTATTGAGCTGAATTTTAAGCACCTGCTCGGCCGGGCTCCGTTTGATGAATCAGAAATTACCGAGCACGTTAATCTCTACATTCAAAAAGGCTACGAAGCTGAAATTGACTCTTACCTCGATTCGTCGGAATATCAAGAAAATTTTGGCGAATCGATTGTGCCCTACTACCGGGGATTTGCGACTCAACCAGGGCAAAAAACAGTTGGCTTTAACCGGATGTTCCAACTGTATCAAGGCTACGCCAACAGCGATCGCGCTCAGGGCAGAAACAAATCAGCTTGGCTAACGCAAGATTTGGCCCGCAATATGGCTAACCCGGTTCGGACTCCCAACTTTGGGCGCGGACTGGCTGGCAACACCACGGGCGATCGGGGCGACTTGTACCGAGTGCGGGTATCCCAAGCGGCTAGCGGCAGTAAACCTCAGCTTCGGCGCAGCATCAGTGAGTATCTGGTCAGCTATGACCAACTCTCACCGACTTTGCAACGATTGAATCAGCGGGGCAGTAGGGTGGTCGATATTTCCCGTGCTTGACTTGTCAAACATCCTCTTTGACTAACAAACTTCATTTAAGGAGAATACCCCGTGGCGATTACAACTGCGGCTTCCCGGCTGGGAACGGCCGCCTTTAGCGAAACTGACCCGATTGAACTGCGCCCCAACTGGACAGCAGCAGATGCTCAAGTCGTGATTAATGCGGTTTACCGCCAGGTCTTGGGCAATGATTACCTAATGGCATCCGAGCGTCTGACGGGGCTAGAGTCTCTGTTGGCTAACGGTCAACTGACGGTGCGTGAGTTTGTGCGGGCTGTCGCCAAGTCTGAATTGTATAAAACCAAGTTTTTGTACCCCAACTTCCAAACGCGGGTGATTGAGCTAAATCTCAAGCACCTGCTAGGACGCGCTCCCTACGATGAATCAGAAGTGATTGACCATTTAGATCGCTATCAAACCCAAGGCTTTGAGGCCGATATTGATTCGTATATTGACTCTGTGGAATACGAGTCTAATTTTGGCGATGCGATCGTGCCATACTACCGGGGCTTTTCAACTCAAATGGGCCAAAAGACGGTTGGCTTTCCGCGCATGTTTCGGCTCTACCGAGGCTACGCAACCAGCGATCGCTCTGGGCTAGAAGGGTCAAGTTCGCGCTTGGCGGCTGAACTCGGTAAGAACAGTGTTTCAGCGATTGTTGGCCCCTCCGGCGTGAACGAAGGGTTTGCTTACCGTCCGTCTAAACAGGGTGTAACGCCTAGCCGCACCTTTGGTCGGTCTTCGCAAGGGTCAACCGATCGGCTGTATCGGATTGAAGTTTCCGGGATTAGCCTGCCTCGCTACCCAAAGGTGCGGCGGAGCAACCAGGAATTCGTCGTTCCCTACGAACAGTTATCGAGTACCCTCCAGCAAATCAACAAGCTAGGCGGCAAGGTTGCCAGCGTGACGATCGCCCAATAGTGGTCAGGGCAGGCAAATCAAACAGCTTACATGTTTTGAGCGCTTGAGTCGCGCTCAGAACATGCAATACCCTCATTCAACAGCAAACTGCTTCAGGAGAGATTGCAATGATGTTAGGACAATCTGTATTGACCAGAGCTTCTAGCTCCAGTTCAGATAACCGAGTTTTTGTTTATGAGGTGTCAGGACTGCGGCAGAACGATCAAACCGACAAAAATAGCTACCCGGTTCGGAATAGCAGCAATATTTTTATTCAGGTGGCTCACAGTCGCATGAATGAGGAAATGCGCCGGATCACGCGGCTCGGCGGCAAAATTGTCGGTATTCACCCCCAGGCTGACTCTGGGCCTGCCGCCAAAAGTTAACCTGAATTCAATTACTGAAGAAATTGCTTCAGCAAGGGTTTTTCCAAATCTGGAACTTGCAAATCGGCTGCCGTCGGTGGGCTATTTACGATCGCTGTTGATCAGAAATCGTCCCTGGTTTTTCTTCGGCGTTGACCAAGCTCTAAACTAGAGCTGCTAACGTCTAAGGATGACTGGAAACGGGCAGACGGCATGAATTCTTTACAAGTTGAGCAGCTTCCGCTAATTCTATCGGGGCCGATCTTACGTCGGACTGAAGCTGAGAGTGTGACGGTTTGGGTGGCTTTAAAGCAAGCGTGCCAAGTTCAGCTCACGGTTAAGCAAACCGTTGAGCAGGGCACCAGAATTGCCGATCGAGTTCTGCTTGAGGGCAGGGCAAATACAGTTCAGCTTGGCAAACATCTGCATCTGGTGGCAGTGACTGCTGCTGCTCAACCCGATCAATTGTTAGGGCCCGATCTGATCTACGCCTACGATTTAGCATTTGTACCGCAGCCATCTGACCCGTCAACTGACAGCCCGCTTTCGCTCCAGGCAGCGCTCAGTTCGACTGCATTACCGGCTTGTCAGATCAGCTATTTTGCGCACGGGTGGCCGACCTTTGCCCTGTCTCCCCGCCAAGTCAGTCAACTCAAAATTTTTCATGGTTCCTGCCGCCGGATTCATGATTGCGAGCACGATGCTCTGCCAATTCTTGATCTGGCGATCGCCCAAGCAGCCAACTGTCCGCTCACCCGCCCCCATCAACTCTTTTTTACCGGCGATCAAATTTATGGTGACGAAGTGGCTGAGCCTTTTTTATGGGCGGTTCTTCAGATGGTTAAGGCATTAGTTGGCTGGTCAGAAACCCTGTTAGGAGAAGATGGGCTAGAGATCCCAACGGCCCAACTGCAACCCGGCCAGCGGGAATGGGTTGCCAGTGATTTAGCCGGCCTCACTGCCGGTCATCAAGGCAAGCCCGAAAAGATCGAGAATCATCTGCTTCGCTTCGCGGAATACGCAATTTCCTACCTGTTTGCTTGGTCAGATTGTCTGTGGCACTTGTCATTCCCGGCTAGTTCAGCCGTGGGACTAACCGGAAAAGCTGCCCAACAGTGGGATGGTCAAATTCAAGACATCACTCAATTTGCTCGTTCTCAGCCCTCTGTCCGGCGGGCCCTGGCGAACATTCCTACCTATATGATTTTCGACGATCACGATGTCAGTGATGACTGGAATCTCAATCAGGCTTGGTGTCTGCGCGTTTTAGGCCAGCCGCTGGGCCGGCAAGTGGTGCGGAATGCAATGTTAGCCTACGCCCTGTTTCAGGGTTGGGGAAATACGCCAGAACAATTTAAGCCGGAGCGCAGTGGCGGACAGTTGTTAAAAGCAGCGGATCGCTGGTGTGCTACAAACGGGACTTGTCAAGCATCTGCCCAACAAATTTCTCAATTGCTCGGACTGCCAGCTTGCCGTCCCGCAACTGGCTTACCTCAGTTCCGAAATGAGTCAGAAGCATTAGTGCTCGATCGTCCTGTGTCTTCCCTCAAGTGGCATTATCGGGTGCGAGGCACTGTCCATGAAGTATTGGTCTTAGATACTCGAACGCAGAGAGGTTATCCTGCCAACAGCCCGCCAGATGCCTTGCCTCAACTCTTAAGCCCAGGCGGATTTGAGCAACAGCTACAACCCCTGCTCGAAGCCCTTGAGCAAGAGATCATCCAGGCTGGACAGCTCCCTGTTCAATTGACCTTTCTAGTTGCGCCAACAAATATTTTCTCTCTGAAGATTCTTGATCGATTGCAGGCGATCGGGCATGTGTTAGGCAAAGGATTCGATATCGATATTGGCGATTCCTGGACGTTGGAAGGTTCTACCCGCGCTAAGCTCCTCGCTTACCTGCTCAACGCTCGTCAGCAGTTGGTGGTGCTGTCAGGAGATATTCACTTTGGCGGCACGATTCATCTTGACTACTGGTTTCGACGTTGGCCAGAGTTGCCCGCAACAGGCTCCCGCTTGGCCGAAGTTCGTCAGGAGCGGGATGTCCAGATGTCTCAAATCAAAAAACACACTTTGGTTCAATTCACGGCCAGCGCCCTGTGTAACTCTGAGCCGATTACGGAAGTCCTCCATAGTCGGTTCAAGGCTCTCTTTCCAGAGCGGCCGCGACGCTGGCTCGGCTGGGAGGATGCAGAGGAAGTTGAAGTTGGCTTTGGCTGGGGGCCTGCCATCGCCCGATCGCTCAGAAGCTTCACTTATTCCCTGACTCAGCTTTTGCCGCCTGCTTGGCAAGGTAAGCGATCGCCAGCTCCTAACCGTCGCCCCGATTGGCAATACGAAACCTATTGGATTAAACCTCAATCCGTCTATTCGCCAGCATGGGGAGTCAACCCGCCTTGGATTAGCGCCCAAAATCAGCGGATCAAGATTCAGCAAAAAAGCCGATTACAGAAGATTTGGCATTCTCGCTGGATGCAAACAGGTCAGGAGATTGTCGGGTTCAATAACATTGGCTTAGTCCGGTTTGAAGACTCGGCCAGCAATCTGTCCAAAATTGCCATCCATGAGCTGTACTGGTATGCGCCTTGGAGTCAAACCTCTCAGATTGTTTGCAGTCAATTTCGGACCAGCCTGCTACGCTAACTCCTATCCATATAACAACGCCCTTAAATTCTGGTTTTCTAATCAGCATGATTGTTGATCTTTCAACCACGTTTGGTTATTGTGGTCATCAAATTATTCGCCAGAACATTCAGAAGCTTGTGGATCATGAGAAAGCAATTTTCGAGAATAAAGATTTGGAAGCATTGCATCAACTGCTGCCGATCGCAATATTGCCTAGGCGAGTAGTCCTTGCCAGCGCAACTTCCTAGCGGGCGCGTGGAGTGCCTTCTACCAAAGATTTTGATGCAAAGTCAGACTTGGGCAGTTGGTTAATTGATTCTAGATTGATCACCGTATCAACTTCCTCAATTTGTTGCCTCAGCCACTCCAAATACAAATCTGAGAGAATTTGTTGGCGTAGGGCCTCATTCAACTCTGGTTGGATTAGCTCCTCAACCAAAACCAAGAGAAAACCCTTAGCAGTAATTAGAGGCTTGAGCAGTTGAGGAGGCGTGGCAGCAAAGACAGCCGCAGAAATTTCTGGCTTCAAGGCAGTGCGGAGAATGGAACCCCTATATCCACCAGAACGGCGCAGTTCTTGATCTTGAATGTATTGATGGGCAACTTCATGAAAGTTGATCTCGTCTGCTTGAATTGAGTAGAACAACTCCATCGCCAAGTCTTCATCTTCTAGGGCTAGTTCGTACATTACAACCTGGGCATAGTCGAGTTGATGCTCAATAAAGAAAGGCTCAACCTGATCTGCAAACAGATGATTGGCTAGCTTTGAAGAAATGACGGCGGCATGGACTAATTCTTCAAACTCATCTAAAGATAAATTGTGTTTTTGGAGCCACAGCCAGGTATCGTGAGCGCTTTGAAGTTTGTTGAGTAAGCGCAGGCTATCGGCTGCTTGCTGGAGTTGACTGGCATCTGCTTCAATTCCTTGTTCGGCTGCAACACGGGTGATAATTTTACGCGACGCAATTCCTTCTACAATCGAGGGCATGAGGCAAGATAACTTAAGTTGATGAATAATTTCGTCAACGGAAATGGTGATAACTTCTGGCATTGTAAATTCCTCTATTGATGAAAATTGAATCGTCAGCCGAGTTTGGTCATCGGTTAGCCGATTGTTTAGGCAGCCTGTCACCTTTGCTTATAGATCCAGTGCTTATAGATCCAGACCGCCTTTTTGCAGCTTCTTGAATGGATCAAGGATAAAGTCGATCACACGACGCTGCCGGACAATCACCTCCGCCGTTGCGGTTTGTCCTGGGGTCAGCACAACCCGTTTATTTTGGTTCTGAATGTAGGTTTGATCGAGAACAATTTCCAGTTCAAACGTTTCGACCTTACCGTGGTCAGTTTCAACCATTTTAGAATCGGGGGAGATCCAGCGGAGACGACCCGGAACAATCCCGTAGTCTTGGAATGGATAGGCATCAAATTTCAGCTTGACGGGCGCGCCGACTCGCAGGAAGCCGCTTTCTTGACTTGGCATCTGGGCTCTAAAGATCAGCTCGGTTTTCTCTGGAGCCACTTGCGCGATCGCTTGTCCAGGCTGCAAGACCGCCCCTGGATTTTGAATTGATAGCTGAAACACAGTCCCGTTTGTGGGAGCCTTGAGGATATGCTGCTGGATTTGAAACTGAAGAGCTTGAATCTGTTTTTGAGTCTGAACGCTGTCTGCTCGTGTATCGGCAATTTGAGACTGGATTTCCTTGAGACGGCGATCGATCTCCAGCACTGAGAGTTCTCCTGTCTGACTCACTTCTTGATAGTTACTCTGCTGTTTTTTGATTTCAAACGTTGTCTGTTCTACGTCCGCCTGAACCTGGTTGAACGCCTGCTGGCTCTCATCCTGCAAGCGTTTGACCTCTGCTAGTTTTACGGCGGCAACAACGCCATTTTGCGACAGCTTCTGATAACGCTGTACTTCAACCTTTTCACTCACCAAGCGATGTTTTGCTAGCGCGTATGCCTTTTTACTCGCGTTTAGCTGTCGCTGGGTTTGATTGAGTTGGGTGCGTTGGGAAGATTGTTGAGCCTGACTCTGAAGCCGTTGGGCCTGAATTGAGATTCCTAACTGATGGCGAATGCTCTCAAATTGAGCGATGCGATCGAGTTGCGCCTCTAGCTTAGCTTGCGCCTGTTGGAGTTCTGATCGAGCTAGCTCCGATTCTAGTTCCAGAAGCACCTGTCCGGCTTTAACGGTTTTCCCTTCCTTGACTCTGACGGCAGTCACGGTTCCGGCTACAGGTGCGTCTAATTTGAGAGTTCTGTTTTTTGGCTCCAATCTTCCTCTGGCATTCCCGGTTTCGTCCACTTTAGAGAGGGCTGCCCAGGGCAAAATAACTGCGGCAAAAGTGACGAGGAAATACAGCAGCCCGCGTGTCCAGACTCTGGGCAGCGTGTCAACGAGATCTTTGGTGACGAAAGACCACTCGAAAGTCTCAGACGGGGGTGATTCTGTCTGATTTAGTTCGATCGCTTCATCCGAACCATCGGACGGCTCCGCTAGCGGTTGTCTGCCGTTTTGATCATGGCTGTGGTTCACCTGCTCTTTTGTGTTAGATGGATTTGGCATAGTCCCTTGTCAGTTCCAAAAGTTTACGTCAGACGGCTCGTTAGCCTGTAATCGTCAACTGCTGCTGATTGAGATAGAAATAAGAACCGCGCTTGTGCATTAATTCGTCGTGGGTGCCACTCTCGACTAACACTCCCCGATCAAGCACCAAAATCAGGTCAGCATTCCGCACGGTCGAAAGGCGGTGGGCAATCACCAGCGTGGTGCGGTCTTGCAAAATTTGGCTGAAATTGGTGTGAATGATCCGTTCAGATTCCGCGTCTAAGTGGCTGGTGGCTTCATCTAAAATCAGTAGACGAGGATTTCCGACCAGCGCCCGAGCGATCGCCAAACGCTGGCGCTGTCCGCCTGAAAGCATGCCGCCGCCTTCCCCGATCTGGGTTTCATAGCTCATCGGCAAGGCTTTAATGAACGAATGTGCACCTGCGAGTTGGGCAGCTTCGACCACAGCTTCTAGACCTACTTCGGGATGTCCGAGGCTGATGTTTTCCCGAATCGTGCCGCCAAACATAAACGTATCTTGATCGACCACCCCAATTTGTTGCCGCAGCGATCGCAGGGAGAGGCTAGACACGTCGTAGCCATCAATCAAAATCTTGCCTTCAGTCGCCGGGTAAAGTCCCAAGATCAATTTTGATAGGGTAGATTTCCCAGATCCACTCCGCCCGACCAGCGCCACCATTTGTCCAGGTTGGATGGAAAAATTGACGTTTTCTAGTGTATTAGTATCGCTTTCAGGGTGATAGCGGAAGGTGACTTGCTCAAACCGAAGCTGGCCGCGAATCGGCGGCAAGGTTTGCCGACACTGCTTCTGCAAATCTTCTTCCGGCTCAGCATCGATCACATCGTTAATTCGCTCGATCGCAATGATCACTTCTTGCAACTCGTTCCAGAGCACAGTCAGGCGCTGAAATGGACGAATGACGCTGCCCAACAGCATATTGAACGCTACTAGTTGCCCAATTGTTAGTTCGCCTTGAATCACTTGCCAAGCTCCAAACCAGAGCAAGATCGTCGTCATAATCGTCTCGATCGCTGAGCTAAAAATCAGCAAGTTGTTGCCGATTAGCTGTCCCGAAAACATTTTTCTGACCGATTTGCCAAACAGTTCTTCCCAATGCCAGCGCACCGATTGCTCCACTGCCATCGATTTGACTGTGCGAATGCCGGTTAAGAATTGAATCAGATAGCCCGTCTCTTCGTTATATGCGCCAAAAATCTCACGGGAAACTCGCTGTAAGAAGGGAGTCGCCATCAAGGCTAGCAGCACAAAGGGCGGCACAATTACCAGGGTCAGCAGCGCCATCTTCCAGCTATACCAAAACATCAAACCGAAATAGACAAAGACGGTCAGCAGATCCAGCAGGATGGATAGGGCTTCTCCGGTCAGGAACCGCTGAATTTTCCGGTTTTCCTGCACGCGGGAAATGATATCGCCAACATAGCGAGACTCAAAAAATTGCAGCGGCAACCGGAAAGTATGACCGATAAAGCCGACGATCAATGCCAAATCAACTTTGTTGGCTGTGTGATCGAGCAGGTATTGTCGCAGTCCGGTCATGGCGACTCGAAACAAACCAAAAACTAGCAATCCAATCCCAACTGTTGTTAACGTCAAGTCACTCCGTTGGACGACAACCCGGTCTAGCAACAACTGGGTAAACAGAGGTGTCACTAGTCCGAAAATTTGAATCAGCACCGAGGCGATGAATATCTCCAGCAAAACTAACCTATGGGGTTTCACCAGTTCAAAAAACTGCCAAAAGGGTTGGCTCGATTCCTCACTGTCTCTCAACAAAACCGTTGGCTGGAGGATTAAGGCATAACCCGTCCAACCGGATTTGAAGGAAGCATGGGTGAGGGTGAGTTGACCAATCGCAGGATCACCCACGATCACCCGATCGCGGGTCACTTCGTAAACAACAATGTAGTGTTTGCCCTCCCAATGCACGATTGCGGGAAGCTGCTGCTGCGCCAGTTTATTTAAACTAGCTTTTACGGGTCGGGTCGAGAAGCCAATGCTTTCGGCGGCAGCAGCAAGCCCGCGCAGAGATGCTCCGTTGCGATCGACGTTGGCAATATCTCGCAGGCGATTTAGGTTAAACCGCTTGCCCCAATAGCGTCCCACCATCACTAAAGAGGCGGCACCACAGTCGGCCGCACTCTGCTGCTCGAAGAAGGAATAGCGCCGTGTCACCCGCTGCCACCACTGCCCCACCGCTACGGTAGGACTGGGGAAGTAGGCTTTACTGATTCTTTTCTGCCTCCGCTCTTGGGTCGGGGCTTGGGAAGTTGCATCGGGTCTGTTTTGGGAGAGTGGCTCGATTCCGTAAACACAATCTGCTGCCGGGATACTATGCTCACGACTGGGTTGAGCAGCATTCGCTTCCAGCAGGCTCGACAGCAAATTATTATGCTGGACTGCTCGATTGCGAAGGTGAGTTGTGATGTTAGGGTACTGGCGCATCAGCGATCGCAAATAGCCGCCCGGAAGATAGCAAAGCCGCAGCTTAACTGATGCTCTGGCATTGTAGTATTGGAATTTTTCCTCCAAAAATAGCGTTGATTCGCCAAATGACTCGCCAGTTTCCAGCGATAAGACAACATGATTGGCACTATCTAACAGTCGGACTTTGCCTGCCAGAACAATCTGAATTCCGGGGGCAGAATCGGCAGCTTGCCAGAATTTTTTGCCTGCGGTTGGCTCCAAGATTTCAATTTTCGTCAAGCAATTGGCTACTTCCAATTCAGAAAGTGCCTGACCTAAAGTGTAGGCAAGCAGTTGAGCCAACCGCTCTTGCTCCAACGGTGCAGATGAATGTTGAATCATATCTCCCTAAAAACTGAGGGACAGAACTCAGCGAATCGCCTTTGGCAATTTGAATGCTGATTAATGGCTGGTCTGAATTAAGTTGAGTGGCCAAAGCAGATTTGAGGATGAAGATGATCCAAGATCATGAATGGCGATGTTAGAGTCATTACACTCTGGCGAATTCACGGCTTCTGTAACTGAGTTGTTCTTTTGTCGAGTTGAGAGTCCCATATCTTTAAGCAACCGATTAATGTGGCGATCGCTGACCTCAATTCCCGTTTCTTGAGCCAAATGCCGACTCAGCCATCGCGCCGTCCATAGCCGGAAGGAGTAGCCGTATTCGCGTGGACTCTGGCTCACCAGCTCTCTCAACCGGTTTAGATAGTCGTCATTCACCGCTTTCGGGCGACCCATCGGGCGATCGCTCCACTGATGCGCCTGACCAACCTCTGCCATGTAAATCCAGTAACGTGAAGTTTCTTGAGAGCAATTTAGCGCCGCACAAATTTGCGACTGCGACTGCCCTTGGTCTGCCATTAACATAATTTCTATGCGACGACGATACTCAGGACGTAAGTCGGCTTGCAGGCTTTTGAGTAAAAGTTTGCGCTGAAATGATGTCAGGCAATGTCCCTGATTTTCCAAAGGAGTACCCCCCCTAAACTACAGGCGGCTTTCGAGTCTAACTAAGTTAATCAACCAAATTGCTGAGGATAAAGCCAGATCCAAAGCAGCTACTTTTCGTACCTGACAGATTAATAAATCTAATTCCTAGAATGAGTTCAAACTCAAAACCAGCAGAAGAGTCAGGTGACTCTCAATCGATGCATTAAAAGTCGAAGTGCTTGTGTGACGAAAACAGAGAAACAGGATTGAATCAGCTCTATAAAAGCCAATAAACGACCTTCTATAGAGGAAGCGTAAAGTACCATGCGCTAGCGGTATCTTATGCTGGCGCTTAGTATTTCCGTATAAACACCTATAAAGACTACTATGGTCTGTTCAACCTAGGGGTTAAGCAAGTATTAAGAGTTGTTTAATACGCCACATTGACTGGTGGCATTCAAGTCAAAACTGCCATGCTGTCTACCTCCAGGAGTATCAATTCAAAAGACATAATTCAGGTAGATTTCATACACAAGAAAATGCGAGTAATAAATCCAATAAAGCATTCGTTTCCTCGTTATAAAGGCATAAATTAAGCACTTATGTCTTTTGAAGCACAAAGCGCAGAAATTACTGCTGACAAAACTTATATATTTCTAGACCAAAGACTAGGCAAGGATTTTGAGCAGAAGATCTCTGGCGGCTTTCGTTCCCTAGAAGGGGCTCAAATGTTCTTTCGGATTCGGGGCTACATTTCCACGCTCAGAAAACAAGGCATCCCTGTGCTTGATGCCCTCAGACAGGTGTTTGTTGGAAACCCGATCTTCCCTGCTGTTCAACCTGAGTAGTTACGTGTCGCCAATAATTACAGATGGAGCAGGTAGATAAACCAGTGATAGGGGCTTAAAGTGAGCAGCTATTTTTTCCACTTTGTTTTTTTAGCGTTCCCCTATTCCTGAAAACTAATTGTTTTGTACTATATTTTGAATTTCAAAATGGGGGTTAGTATCCTATTTATTTCAAAATGAGAATTGCTGCTTTTGTAATTTATAAAGGGACATAAGTGCTTTATTTATGTACCAAATAAAGTTCCGTTGAGTATTGTCAGGGAAGAATCAATAGACTTAAGGTTGATTATGGAAATAGAAATTTCCAAAAACCCTAAATTTTTGAACAACATTGAAGGAGAAAGTTATGGCAGCTATCACAATAGACAATCTTCAACCAATGGTGGAATATGAAGAATTGTCAGATACGGAATTAGAATCCGTAGTTGGTGGTTTGTTTTGGCTATTATTTGCAATCGCCGCAGCACATAGTGTACCTCGTGCAGTTGCTGCTGGAATTGGTCCTGCAGCTGGTCTATCTGGTCTAGGTGTAGGTGTCAACAGTTATCTCAACAAGGCTCGGTAAATAAACTGGAGCACAGTGATAGGGGCAACTTTTGTGCTACTTGGTAAGTCATCAATACCTCTAGGTTAAGCTTACCTCCTTCTAAAATTAGGATAGGAGTCCCAACTCAATTGTGAGATTAGGATGAGTTATGAGAGGCGCACCGACTGTGTGCCTCTCATAACTCATTTAGGATCGCTATAGTTGTCTTGATGAGTTGACTGAAACTTACGATATTTTTGGTGGAAAGGTTGTTTTGTGCAAGTAGAGTAGCCACGTAACTGTTAATCTAGTTCACCTGTTAAGTTCCGGTACAAACTCCTAGAGACATAAACAGCTTAGTTGGGTCAGTAATATATTTTTGAACTGATTGACTTACTCAATCGGATTCAGGAAGCTGGTTAAGGTCAGAATCATACCGCTTAAAAGGATTTGATTCTGATATTGAACAACATTCCTTGAAAGGAGATTTCTAATGGCAAGTATTCAAGTTTTAGATTTGCGTTCAGCCGGTTCTGATTTGCTGATGGATTCAGAAGGCTTTCTAAATGAACTGGGCAATAGTGAACTAGATAGCATCAAGGGTGGATCGACCTCGATCTGTATTTGGAGTATTTTAGTTGGTGCTATAGCGTTCATAAGTAGGGCATGATTAGAATCCGTAGTTGGTGGTTTGTTTTGGCTATTATTTATATCCGCAGTCGGCGTAGCAAATAGTGCAGCTAGTGCAATTGCTCCTGCAGCTGGTCTAGGTGTAGGTGTTTCGACGCATTTGCGTAGACAACCTGGAGCACAGTGATAGGGGCAACTTTTGTGCTACTTGGTAAGTCACAATACCTCTAGGTTAAGCTTACCTCCTTCTAAAATTAGGATAGGAGTCCCAACTCAATTGTGAGATTAGGATGAGTTATGAGAGGCACACAGTCGGTGCGCCTTTGATAACTCGTTTAGGATCGCTATAGTTGTCTTGATGAGTTGACTGAAACTTACGATATTTTTGATGGAAAGGTTGTTTTGTGCAAGTAGAATAGCCACGTAACTGTTAATCTAGTTCACCTGTTAAGTTCCGGTACAAAATCCTAGAGACATAAGCAACTTAGTTAGGTCAGTAATATCTTTTTGAACTGATTGACTTACTCAATCGGATTCAGGAAGCTGATTAAGGTCAGAGTCATACCACCTGAAAAGTTTTGATTCTGAGATTGAACAACATTCCTTGAAGGGAGATTTCTAATGGCAGGTATTCAAGTTTTAGATTTGCGTTCAGCCGGCTCTGATTTACTGATGGATTCAGAAGGCTTTCTAGATGAACTGGGTAATAGTGAACTAGATAGCATCAAGGGTGGATCGACCTCGATCTGTGTTTGGAGTATTTTAGTTGGTTCTAGATACGTGGTTTCAGCATTGGTTACTGGCGCTGTTGTGAGTGGCGTGGTTGCAACACGTGAGCCGTAGTCGCGACCCGTATGAAGTAGAACTGTTCTAACCTTAAAAGGAGATTCCCAATGGGTGCGACCTCCATCCGATACATTAGAAAAACCCAACCGCCTTTTGCTACATAGGGTTTTGGATGCCTGTAAAATTGATCAATGAATAATCGAGAAAACCGTTATGAGGACAACGAACTCGATAGCATCAATGGTGGATTCACCCCACTATCCTTTGTTGTGATCTGAGGCGTTAAAGTCTCGACTGGATACGTGGTCTCAGCAATGGCTAGTGGTGCGGTTGTGAGTGGCGTGGTTGCAACCCGTCCGTAGAATTGTTCCTGAATTAACTGCACACATTACAAATCTAAGGAGTTATCCGATGGCTGCAATTTGCATCAAAGACCTGCAAGCAGGATTTGACTTAATCTCAGAACAAGAAAGCTATCTGAACGAGCTAACCGACGAGGAGTTTCGCATCAACAAGGGCGGCGTATCAACGGCCATTTGCACTGTAGTTGCAACTGTTGTTGTCTTTACTACCGGCGCTGCTGCATCATATGCTGTGACCCGATTTGTGAAGACCTTCTTTTAGGGCTTGATTCGATAGCATGTTTGAGAAGTCTTAAAATTCTCGGCTGGCAGCAGATTTGCAAGCAAATTGATCGGATCAGTATCGGATTAGTAACTGACTCACCGCCACCGTTCTATCCGTTTCATATGCTTCTTATCTGCTGCCTACCTGACTTCTCAAGCGTTCTCAAAGCTAAGGTTAAGTCTGATTGAGACTTACTGTCAGAGATTAGATAATTTGGATTTCTCGCTGCACTAATATCTCCCTCTTGATTGCTATTTAAAACTCTTGCCCATATCCAATCCAAATTCCATTGGAAGAAATCATGAACACAAACCCTAATGTGCCTGATATATCGGCGATTCTTTACTTGATCTTAGGGATTGCAAACTTGAGTGTGGGTGATTATCTGCCTGGAATTGCCTGGACATCGCTTAGTGTGTCACAATATGTGGTTGAAAGAGTTGGCTCTTGGCCCACTAATATGCTGCGATTCGATCGCCCAGTCGTCATTTTGGCCTGGATTACATACCTGATATTTGCGATTCTGATTCTTTACTATCTTGGCAATTTGCTATATAGAGCATTTAGATAACACTCAAAAAAAAGTAATATCCAGGGAAAAACATACCGATGACATTCTCATTGAGTTCTCAAAATGTTCCTCAGTATTTGTTAGATTCGGGGTTGTGTAGCCAGGCAGATCTCGAAGATCTCGAAATTGAGCCGAAGCACCTGAAAAACTTTAATTTGTTAGTCAGTTTGCCCGATCGCCGAAAGCTTTTAGTTAAGCAGGAACGGCGGGGACAAAATGGGCAAACGGCGAATGAGTTTTTTAACGAATGGCAGTTTCATCAACTGCTGCGAAAATTTTCAGAATTAGGGGCACTGGCTGAATCCGTTTCAGAAGTCGTTCACTTTAATCAAGCAGATTCGATCATGATCTACGACTATCTGCTGGACTATGAAGATCTGGAAGTTTTTTACGCGCGCCAAGAGCACCTATCTCCAAGCATCATTGTTGCATCGACTGGCAAAATTCTAGCGACGCTGCATCGCGAAACGCTAAATCATCAGGCGTGTCATGAGTTTATTTCTCAGCCACCCGAAGACAAGCATCACGTGGTATTCGGCAATCCAGCCCAGCCAATGGAACGAATTGCACCAGAAATCTTTGGGCTGGCGGCTCCAGACCATATCAAGTTCTTTGCACTTTATCAGCGTTACGACAGTTTGGAAGCGGCGATCGTCAAGTTGAGCGCCCATTGGCAGCCCTGCTGTATCGTGCATAACGACCTAAAATTCAATAATATTTTGCTTCACAAGCAGTGGACACACTTCGATTCAACTGGCCCGAATCAAAGCATGATTCGGCTGATTGATTGGGAGCGCTGTGGTTGGGGTGATCCGATTTGTGACTTAGCCTCACTGATATCGAATTACCTGCTAATCTGGCTGGGCAGCATGGTGGTAGATTCTTCAATTAATTTAGAGGAATCTCTACGGCTCGCTCGGACGCCGCTGGAACTGTTGCAGCCTTCCATTACAACGCTGACTCAAACCTATCTCAGCCACTTTCCAGAAATTTTAGAACAGCGTCACGACTTTTTAGAACGATTGGTGCAGTTCACCGGTTTGGCACTGTTGACTCAAGTGCGGGGTAGACTGGATTACCAAAAAATCTTGGGCAACACAGGGATTTGTATGCTTCAGGTTGCTAAATCACTGTTGTGCCGCCCAGAGCAATCTGTAGTCAGCATTTTTGGCATGTCAGAAGCCGAGTTGCTCAACCTCAGCCTTGCTGCTTAAGTTTTTTAGCGATTACTTAACTTTTATCCAATTAATGAATTCTATGCAATTACTGAATTCGCTGCAAAATCAGTTGCCAGTTTATCCGGCTGAGAGCTTACTGGAGACCCTGGAAGATATTGTCAAACAGGTTCAGATTCAGTCCAATTTTTGTGTCAGCCATCCAGATTTCAAACCGCTGGAACTTCCTCCTGAAGTAGTGGAACGGTTTCGGCAGGTGCCTTTAGACTTGCAGAACAAGTATTTGAGCCTGCAAGTTCGCAGTTTTCTCTACGGCATTTATTACAACGGCTCTATGCGATCAACTTTAGAGATCGATGCTGAAAATCTTAATCGAGACTTAGCGAACAATACAGTGATGGGGGTCGATCTAGAATTTTCGGCTCGTTTGCATGAGAGCAACCAAGGAAAGGGGTATTTCAATTCAGGTTGGTGCGTCGTGCGAGAGGAAACTGATGGCGCTCTGGCCGTCACGAAGGAGGGACTGACCCTGCATATCGATCGCGATCACCACCTAGAATTGCCCGATCAATCTGTTGAGATCGGCGATTTGGTTAGCATTCGGATGCCTCGCAATTTAGTCCAAAACGGTTTCTACCAGGCAGTCAGCAATGCTGGAACCGGCCCTCGCAATGCGGATCACTCTGATCTTGTCCGCATCTATTTCAACTTAACGGCTGAAGGAGCAGTATCAGTCATGGCAGGACTGACGGAGAAATTGAATGAAACCCTTTCTCCCTTTACATTCAAGGTGTTATACAACCCCTCGGACTACGATCGCTACGACTCTGGCGTTCTCTACTTCGACAAGAGCGACTACGAAACTGTGCGGCAGGTTGTGCAAATTGTTTATACGGAGAGCCAGGCACAGTTTCAGCCAGAAATACCTCTGTTCACCAAGCGACTCGCCCCCGGATTAGCCCTGGCAGAAGAACCTGACCAGAAGTTTGCGGCTCAAGAAAGCTTTGGCATGAATCGCTGCCAGATTGTTACCAACGGCTTGCTGGAAGCTGGACGAAAAGGCGATCACTCTCCCGAAGCACGAATGGTGGCAATTCGCCAGCAGTTCTCTCTACTCGGAATTGACTTGCTGTACCCCTATTTGAATGCCAAGTCAGAGGATATTTACACCCCATTTGACTCATGAGAATCGCAGATCTAGCACCTCAACCCGTTGCAGTCGTAGAAGACCTTAGAATTAATCGTCCCACCTTTCCTGAATCAGATTTATCGTTTTATCGCAAACTGGGTCGGACAGATTTAACAGTCAGTTGTTTGGGATTGGGCGGTGGCGGTGGCATTTCCAGCCAGGATACGCTCTACGCCTTTGACCAGGGAATTAACTTCTTCTTTTACTCCAGCGATTTGCACCACTTTCTCTACCAAAAAATGGCGGGGGGGCTGCGTCATCTATGTGGGCGTGGTTCATCAGTTCGTGAGCAAGTTGTTCTGGCAACAGTGACTTATATTAAGAGTCCAGAAGTCGCTGCCTCGGCTCTATTCGACCAATTTCATGATCTTGGCATCGATTACATTGATGTGTTGTTTTGGGGTTGGATTGGATCTAACGATGGTTCTGCACTGAATCAATGCTTGCAGCTTTCTCCTGATTTGAGAGGTGCAAATTCGGTCTATCAACGAATGATAGAGCGAATTGCTGGTACCTCAGAGCGCTTAAAGAAAATGGGTGCGGTGCGCTACGTAGGAGCCTCTTTTCATGACTTAAATCTGGCCCATGACTGGCTCAACAGTTCTCTCCTAGACGTAGTCATGGTGAGGCATAACGCAGCCCATCGCACGGCTCAAACCGAAGTCTTCCAACATCTAAATGCCGAAGACCCAAATCGACCAGGCATCGTCACCTTTAAGTCTGCTGGCTCTCACACGGGGGTGCTCTGGAATCCTCCAAAGGGACTGCCAGGAAAGTGTTGGCAGCCGACAGTTCCAGACCTCTATCGCTATTCGTTATCCCAGAACTGCGTTGATGTTTGCTTGATGGGACTCCAGCAACGAGCCGAAATTGATGCCGCGATCGCAGGCGTTCAACCAGGTAAGCTCACCCCGGCCGAACTGGAATACCTGAAAATTTACGGTGATTTGCATCGCGATCGCCTCAAACCGGAAGACATTCCCCTGGAAAAGCTAATTTACCGAACCTAACGTTATTCACCATCCTGAAATAATTTGGAGAGCTAAGTTATGACAGAAACATTGGAAAGGATTGAATCACAGCCTGAGCAACCCGCTGTGCTGCCAGAAATTCCTGTCGCAACTGACGAAGATATTCTGATTTACCTGCGTCATGCTCACAAAATTGCTCACATTGCAGGTTTAGCTGAACGAGATGCCTTGATTTTGGCAGCCTGTGAGAAATTTGATGTTACTGCTTCAGACGAAGAGTGGCAGGCGGCGGGCGATGCCTTTCGCTTGGAGCATAAGCTGACAGGGGCTGCGGAAACCTTGAGATGGCTCACCCAACAGCGGATCAGTGCCGAAGAATGGTCTCAAGGGATCAAGATTGAATTACTCACCCAGAAATTAAAAGTGCATTTGTTTGGGGATGTGGTTGACGATCACTACATCAGTAATCGTGACAACTACAGGCGGATAGCACTATCGCAAATTCTCGTCACTGATTTAAGCGAAGCGCTCAAAATCGTTCACTTACTGCGCGAGGAAAAGGCTTCTTTCTGTGCGCTGGCAGTTGAACACTCGAAGGGTAAGCAGTCTAAAGAAAGCGGCGGATTTATGGGAATTCATTTTCTGGCGGAACTGATGCCAGAAATTGTCCAAGCGATCGCCCAAGCGCAGGAAGGTGCGATCGTTAGTCCAATTCAAACCCGCTTCGGTCAGCACGTGATCAAGATTGAAAAATGGTTTCCGGCTGAGTTTAATCAAACCGTGAGAGAAACCGTGCTGGATTTATTTTTCGAGACTTGGCTCCAAAGGATGCAAACTCAATCCGATATCAATCTCAGTGTGTGAATCGCCAAATTGAATTTGGAGTAGATTACCATTGCTCCATTGACAACCATGTTGGCGATTCACACATCAGAACTCATAAATTCAAGGTTGACAGGGCACTAGTACAAGATGGCAGAAGTGGTAAGGCAGAAGGCAGAAGGAAAAACACCAGCAGCACCTGCTTTTGTTGATTTCTGACTAGATGGTTATTTTCGCCGTTCTGCACTAGTCAATTTCTTCGATTTCAATCCGGGTGACTTGCACCCGCTGCCCGTCTTCTAGGACTAGCAGTTGAATTTGTTCAACCTCGATTAAATCTCCCGGTTCGGGGCTACGCTGGAGTTCTTCTAAAAACAAACCTGCTAAAGTGGCTGCTTCATCGCGGGGCAGATGAACATCTAGCTCATTGTTAACCGTCGCAATGCTGGCCCGAATTTTAAAAATGCCGCTGTGCTCATCCAGGCGGCGAAACTCTTTTTCTTCTTCAGCATCATATTCATCTCGAATTTCACCGACAATTTCTTCTAGCACGTCTTCTAGGGTGACAAGCCCAGCCGTACCGCCAAACTCATCGCGGACAATTACAATATGCAGGCGATCGCGCTGCATTTCTCGCAGCAGTTCAGACACGGTCTTGGTCTCCGGCACATAGCGGACGGGTCGGATCAGCTCTAATAAGTCCAAGGCTGGGTCTTGTAGATTGCTCATCGGTTGAATTAAATCTTTGACGTGCAGAATACCCGCAATACTGTCAATGTCGTCTTCGCAGACCGGCAGGCGGGTATGGGCATTCTGAGCCACAATCTCAAACGCTTCGTGAATGGAGGTGGTTGTCTTGAGATACTCAATCTGCACCCTCGGCACCATAATCGCGCGGACGGTAATATTTGCCAGTTCGACGGCTCCGTAGATAATTCGCTGCTGCTGCTCTCCGACTGCGCCGCCGACCCTAGCCGCATCGACCATCGCCTTAATTTCTTCGACGCTTACCCTACCTTCTTCTTCGTTTGGGGGATTACCTGTCAAGCGCAAAATTAAGTTCGTGCTGGCACTCAGAAATTTGACCAGCGGTGAAGTAAACCGACCCAGCCAGCAAATCGGTTGAATTGAAAATAGAGCAACCGCTTCGGCGTTTCGCAAGGCCAAGCGCTTCGGAACCAGTTCCCCAAAAATCAAGGAAATCATCGCAATCACGACCGTGACCAAAATTAGCCCCACCGGGCGGCTAAGGGAACCCAGTAGAGGGGATAGGAGGGCGATCGCTGGGGTAGAAAGTTCGGCTGCCGCTGTCGCAGACGTAAAAAATCCAGCCAGGGTAATGCCAATTTGGATTGTGGCCAGGAAACGAGTGCTGTCTTGAGTGGTGCGCTCAATCAGGCGGGCCCGGCGATTCCCCTGGTCGACCAAAGACTTGATGCGGGCATCGCTGACGGAAACCAAGGCAATTTCTGCCGCAGCGAAAAAGGCGTTAATCAGGATTAAAATTCCCAGAATGCCGATCTGAAGAACGAGATTCATGGGATTCATAAATAGAAATAATCACTTACAACAACAGACATTTCTGGACTGACGCTCAAAACGATGCTTCAAAGTGATTATAAAGTGCGATCGCCAGTCTCTTATCCAAACAACCGTGGCAGGCGTCTAGGCAGAAGCCGCTAGTTTAAGCGTTTTCGCCTCCTTGCAAAACCTGGGCAGCCGTCAGCTCTAAACGACCCAACAGCGGCGAGATCATTTGTTTATCCCCCGTGTAGACCTGTTCTTCATAGAGGCCCTCGACCCATTCGAGCACCGTCACCCGCGCCTGGATTGGGTCAACAATCCAATATTCCATTATCCCCCGCGCCGCATACTCAGACCGCTTGTAGCGATAGTCTCGCTTTTCTTGGTTAGGGCTAACTACTTCTACAACCAGCCAGGGCGGCGGCATCTCTAATGAAACCAGCGATCGACTTGCTCCTGCTAGGGCAGTTGCCCCCTCTTCAGACAGCACTGTCAAATCAGGTACACGGACAGATAGACGCTTTGCACTAACTGCAACTTCGATGCCAATCCTGAGACGATAGCTAGGTACTCCTAATTGCAGCAACACAGCAAACAGATACGAGGCAATTCTCTGGTTCAAGTCGCTTTCTGCTGGCATCGCAATCAGTTCTCCATTCTCCAGCTCATACACAGCATCCGTGCCATCGTCATAGCTGAGGAACTCTGCAAAGGTCATTTTTTGAGCTGCAACCGTCATTGCCCGATCTCCAATCAGCGCGAGTACCTTATATTATCTCAGCCGCTCTTGCAGCCGTTCAGCTTCACAGCGCTTTATGCTTGCACCCAAGCTTCAGAGATGGTTCAGGCAATAATCTTGACTTTGCCTGTATCTAAGTCATAGCGGCCACCCACGATCTTTAATTGCCCAGATTGCAGCCGCTCGGCGAGCAGGGGCGATCGCCGCAATTTTTCAATTTGGTAGCGCACATTGGCTGTCACTACTTGATTCACGGTGTCGCCGAAGGGCCACTTGACGCGATCAACAGCGGGCAAAATTGCCTCCACAAACGTACCAATGTCACCCGGTAGTGCCTCATGTTTAACGGCTGCGGTGACAGCCCCACATCGCTCGTGACCCAGCACCATCAGCACCGGAGTCCCCAGCAGCACAACGGCATACTCAATGCTGCCGATCGTCTCAGGAATGGCAATATTGCCAGCCACTCGGACATCAAAGATGTCTCCAATTCCCTGATCAAAAATAATCTCAGCCGGTGCGCGCGAATCGGCACAGCTCAGAATGGTCGCAAAGGGATGTTGGGCTTGAGCAACCTCCTGCAAGCGAGCTTGAGACTGATCGGGGTACAGGGGCTGGTGCTGACTAAACCGCTGATTCCCCGCCATTAGTTTTTGGAGAGCTGCCTCTGGATCAGAGGGATTGGACAACTCAGCCGCCTGGGCGAGTGGGGTGCGCCCAACCAGCAAGCCAGCAACGCCTAGCTTTAGGAAGCTGCGGCGCATCAGTCCTTTCCTAAAATTCATGCCTTTCTCATAGCGACGCAACACATTTGACGGAGCTAATCTCCATTGCATCTGTGACGTAACAGGTGCCGCCAAACTTATTCAGCAAGGGTCTAATATTTTCTATGACTGGCTCAATCAGCTCTGGCATACAGAAAGCAATAATGTAGACGTTGTCTAGCATCGTCATGTCTAGGTCTTCGCCTCTTTCCCGCAAGCCTTTGCCAGCCACATTGCGAACAACCGCATGGCTATGAACACCCGCCTTGTCTAAACTCTCTAAAATCTTGCCTAGCTCAAAGGAATTGGCAATGATTTCGATTCTTTTTACCGTGTGCATCCTTGTTATCTCCATAACAGCTCAATTCCATACAGGTAGAGCGGAATTCCTACTGTAATATTGAACGGGAAGGTGACTGCCAACGCTGTTGAAATATACAAACTGGGGTTGGCTTCGGGCACCGTCAGCCGCATGGCAGCAGGAACAGCGATGTAAGAAGCACTGGCGCACAGGACTGCAAACAAAAGTGCGTTTCCTTCCGACATCCTTATTACAAATTTAGCAATTAACAATCCAATCCCGGCATTGAGAATAGGAATCAGGATGGCAAATAGGATTAAGAAAACCCCCGTTTTTTGCAAGTCTTTAATTCTTCGGGCAGCGACAAGCCCCATATCTAGCAAAAAGAAGGTGAGGATACCATAGAACAACCCTTGCGCGAAGGGTTCCAACACTTGCCAGCCATGCTCCCCAGTCAAAACGCCAATGAGCAAGCTGCCGACGAGCAGAAAGACTGAACTGTTCAAGAAGGCGTCTCGTAGCACTTCAGACCAAGCAAATTCCCGCTTCTCATTGGTGTTGAACAGATTGACCAAGATCAAACCGACAATAATCGCTGGTGATTCCATCAGGGCGAGGGCGGCTACCATGTAACCATCAAAATGAATCCCCAGTCCGGTCAAAAAGGCACTAGCCGTGATGAATGTAACCGCACTAATTGAGCCGTAAGTGGCGGCGATCGCCGCTGCATCATAGTTATCCAATTTTAATTTGAGGATAAAAAATGTATACACCGGCACAAAACAGGCCATTGAGATGGCGGCTAACATCGTCAGCAGAACTTCCTGAGTCACCCCGCTTTTGACCAGTTCAACCCCGCCCTTAAACCCGATCGCAAACAGCAGGTACAGCGAGAGGATCTTTGGCACCGGGGGCGGCACCTCTAGATCAGACTTGACCAGAACAGCAGCCATTCCCAAAAAGAAAAATAGGATGGGTGGATTCAGGATATTGGATAGGATTAAACTGCCATCCATGTCCACCTCTCTCTGTCTAGATGATGTTGACGATTCAAAAAATTTTGCATCCTAAAAACTTGTGGGGCTAACCAGTCATGGTTGATCGTGTACGGCTATCTTATGTCAATCAAGCTCGGAAATATTGCTAAATCGATATAAAGTTCGAAGCCGATCAGACTTAACACTTGGGATGAATCAATGTGGAAAAACAATTAGCTAACCTGAATCTAGAATCCTTCCGGTCTAGCGACGGATACTTCAAGTCGCCGATCGCCTGGGAAGATCAGGTGTTTTACTTTTTGATGCTGGATCGGTTTTCGGATGGGCAAGAGCAAGGCTATCGGGACAACCAGGGCAATTGGGTCACAACTGGCACTAGGCCGCTGTTTGCGGCTGGCGATCGCGGTAACGCGGTTAAAACCGAGGCTGCTGCGGCTCGCTGGCGAGAAGCGGGCGGCAAGTACGTGGGTGGCACGTTGAACGGGCTGACCAGTAAGATTGGCTACTTAAAGCGACTGGGCGTGACGGCGATTTGGATTAGCCCAATTTTTAAGCAGGTAGCCTTCCAAGAAACCTATCATGGGTACGGCATTCAGGATTTTCTGGCCGTGAATCCTCGCTTTGGCACGGCGGATGACCTGAAAACTCTGGTGCAAACTGCCCATGCTGAGGGTATTTACGTGATTTTAGACATCATCTTGAATCAATACTCCGGACAGTTTTAGGCGGCAATCGTAGCGTAGTTGCAAAGGGTTGAGTAGTTGGGATGGGATTTAATTTGACTTGGTTCTAGGTCTAAGTTGCAAATAAATCGCTCCAGCAAATGGTG
>JAESGG010000064.1_pt1 | contig 37475 bp, 38 predicted proteins | sample 9266231 | NCBI WGS metagenome assembly JAESGG01 (sample SAMN14515337, study PRJNA621664) | algae metagenome | isolation source: Aphanocapsa sp. GSE-SYN-MK-11-07L and co-occurring heterotrophs from wet... | place: USA: Grand Staircase Escalante National Monument, Utah | collected 2006-04-16 | reverse complement strand
ATTCATCAAATGTGCAGCCCTCAACCGAATGATCCAAATCGCTAAGCCTGAGAGTTACCCAGTCCCAGCTTAAAGAGTTCTCTATCTCAACCAACCTCTTCCTTCTTTTGAATCATGCAACAAAGCCTCGCCGATCGATAAAGTTTTGCCATTGGCATTCCCATTTCTAACGGCACTACCCAGCTCAACAATCTCGCCCATGAACTCATGCCCCAGGATGTCACCCTTTTGCATGGTCGGATTAAAGCCGTTGTAGAGGTGGAGGTCGGAACCACAAATCGCAGTTGTGGTAACTTTCACAATGGCATCCCGTGGATTAAGAATTTTTGGATCGGGTACAGTTTCAACCTGCACGTTATTGGCACCTTGCCAGCAGACTGCTTTCATGGTGATTATCCTTAAGTATTGGTAATTGAATTGATCAGTCGCTATTTGTGCCCTGAGGATTGTCCTTCGGTGGTCGCAATTTCGCCCGCTTCCATTAGCATTTTGAAGCGGCGCAAGTCATCGCCAATTTGCTGTTCAGGCGATTCGCCGAACAGTTTGGCGATCGCGTTTGTGACTTCCCCACCCGGTGGGCTATATTCCATCACGACTTTGACTTCGGTGCCATGCTCCTGGGTTGAGGGTGCGAATCGCACAAATCCTGAATGATCGATATCAGCCCCTGGCACGGAGGCCCAACCAATTAGCTGGTTCTCTTGGTCGTTAATGATCTCGGCATCCCATTCCACACTGTTGCCTAATGGCAGATTAGCAACCCAGTGAGAGCGCCGATCGTTAATCACAATCACACTCTTAAGGTGCTGCATGAATGTAGGTAAATTTTCAAAGTCATGCCAGAAGCGATACAGTTCTTCGGGCGACTTATTAAAAATAGTGACGGTTTTCTCAACTCGAATGCTTTTAGCAGCACCTGCTTCAGTGCTAATTGCCTCGGTGATTGTCTCCTGGAGGCTTTTTTGGCCCATTGCGCCGTGGTAAGCCAGCCCGCCGCCAACGATCGCCAACAAAGCGCCCCGCAGTGACCGTTGACTTAATCCACTCAAAACCAGCGCTCCGCCTGTAATCAGCGACCCCCAGCGTTCAGCATCGCTGAGATTACTTGCCTGATTGTCTTGGGGATTGTTACTATCAGTTGATTGTATTTCCATTGTTATCACCTCCTACAATTTGAAGTCATCAATCAGAAATGATTTAGAACTTATCTGGGGGTTTCTATGCTGTTCAATACTTGAGTTGCCAACAGAGCAAGCCCGCCCAGCCCAGCCGCTGCACTCCATTTTGCTGCTGGATGAAAGTCAAACCAATCTAAAAAGCTAGGAATTGTTTTATCGCTGAAATCGCCCGTTGCCCGGTCATATCCGGCGATCGGCTCAAACAAGTTATTCGGGTCGCTGGCAAATTTTGTTGTTTCAGTTCGCTGTCCTTCCACCGCAACTAGCTTGAGCATTGCATCGACCAAGTGGGGAGACACTTTCTGAAGCAGGTCCAGCAGCCGACCAACATCACCCACAATGATGTCGCGGGTTGGATGTTCAGCCACGTGCAAAATCGCTTCGGCTACAATGTCGGGTTGATAATAAGGCGGAACTCCGGTTGGTTTGACTCCTAGTTTAGTCAGCGCTTTGTTGTAAAACGGTGTGTTGATTGTTGCCGGCATCACGTTGGTAACACTAATGGGTACGCCTTCATGCTGGAGTTCAACTCGCAGAGAATCCAGAAAGCCTTCAATGGCATGCTTAGAGGCAGCATAGGCGCTTTGCAAGGGCAGCGATCGGCAAGCTTCAACCGAGGTAATATGAATTAATGCTCCTCGTCCCGTCTGTCTTAAGTGAGGCAAAGCGGCCATCGCCCCATAAACCTGCCCCATCAGATTGACATCAACGACTCGCTTAAATTCTTCGGGAGTAACTTGCTCAAAGGGAGCAAACACCGAAGTTGCAGCAGTGTGAACCCAGGTATCAAGCCGTCCGTAGTGCTCAACTGTTTTATCGGCAACTTTTTGAACCTGCTCAAACACAGACACATCTGCTGGAACGGCGATCGCGCTGCCGCCCAGCCGAGAAATTTCCTCAACTAAGGATTGCAGTCCAGCTTCACTGCGGGCAGAAACAACAACTTTTGCTTGCCGCTTAGCAAATTGCAGGGCCGTTTCTCGGCCAATTCCGCTTGATGCTCCAACAACAACAGCAACCTGCTGTTCAATCGGTTTAAGTTCAATTGTCATTGCTTTGGGTAATCTCTGCGAATCGAAGATCGGGGAGGCAGCACTTGGTAGAGACTTACCAAAACTGTGGATAGTAAGTACCCTAACTGCTGCCAGAGTTAGTTTGTTCTATCTCAAGAGTGAACCTACGCTCGCAGCTTGTATATCTATTGTCTTCTGCAATAGTCTTAAGAACGACTTCTGAGTCAACGTCACATTCAAGTCCCACCAGCCGGGATCAAAACCAAATCTTCACTCAGTCTCACGAATGATCGTGACTTAGACCTGCTATGGATTAGTTTAAAGGGGTGCAGACAGCCAACCGACGTTGGCTACTCGCCAGCTTGACCCTGATTTAGTCGTGAGGTACAACGTGGATTTTACGCCCGTCAATGCGATCGCCGCCGAAATTCCGGTTGAGTCAGCTCTGATGCCGGGGTCGCTTGCACAGGTTAAATCGAAATCACGCGCACTGACCGCAACTCTCAACGCTTCTAAGGATGAAATTCGCACCAGTTTGAAGGCTTCAACCCTAGATGGGGTCTTCGCTAGCCTCTTCTCAAATGTGACCGGCGGGCTGCTGCTGACAAATTTTTTGCTGCAATTGGGGGCTAACTCAACTGAAATTGGTCTAGTAGCATCAATTCCCATGCTGGCCAATCTGATGCAGCCGCTAGGGGCTTACATTTCAGAACGCACTACCAGTCGTCACTACTATTGTCTTTGGACTTACGGTATTTCCCGGAGTTTATGGCTGGGGCTGGCGATCGCCATCTTTTGGGTCGGCAGCAGCCACGCGGCTCCAGGGATCCTCATTGCTCTCACTCTAGGCATTGCTGTGCTCAGCTACTTTTTGGGGGCATTAGGCAGTGCCCCTTGGCTGAGTTGGATGGCGGCTCTTGTTCCTCGACCCTTGCGGGGACGATACTTCGGTTTGCGAAACAGCGCCGCTAACCTAACCAATCTGCTTTCGGTGCCGCTGATGGGAGTTCTGATTTCGGAATGGCGAGGCGGTTCAACGCAGGGATACGGTTTAGTGCTGATGCTGGGGATTGTTTCCGGGCTAGTTAGCCTCTGGTTTCAGAATTTCATGGTGGACGTGAATCCTCAGACTGGACAACGTCCGATCAGCTCAGCGATCGAGGCTGATTTAATCATGATTCCATCAACCAGCTCCTCTCTGTTGCCACCTGTGCCAACCCCGCGGTTCTGGCAAGATCTGAACTTCCTTAAATTTCTGCTCTACTTCAACCTGTGGACATTTGCAGTCAGCCTCAGCGCCCCATTTTTTAATGTTTACCTGCTGAATAATCTGGATTTGGGGATTAGCCAAGTCACTCTTTATAACAGTCTTACAGCCGGAGCGAACCTACTGCTGCTGATGTTTTGGGGTAAGCTAGCAGACCGAATTGGCAACCGTCCAATTCTAGTTGGGGTAGGAATTGTGTTTTCAGTCTTACCGCTGCTGTGGCTAACCATTGACACTAACTCATTGTCGATTTGGGTTTGGCTACCGCTGCTGCACTTAATGGCTGGGGGAACAATGGCGGCGATCGACCTTTGTTCCAGCAACTTGCAGCTTGGAATTGCCCCTAGCCATCATCAGTCCACTTACTTTGGGATGGCAGCAGCCTCAGCCGGCATCAGCGGCGCGATCGGAACTACGGCTGGTGGCTTTTTTGCCCAGTTTGGCAGCGGTGGTTTGCTGGGGTTATTCGCACTTTCTAGCGTATTGCGGCTAGCAGCCCTATTGTCCTTAATATTTGTCCAGGAACGTCAAATCAGATCACTATAATCTTTGAGCGCATTCGATAGGTGCATCTTGTCCAGAACCGCTTCGATGTCGGTCAAAAAGTCGTACTCAAAGCGGTTCTGCGACGATCGAATGCGCTTTAGGGCATCAATTACAAGCTGCTGGCATTGTTCAGGCGACAATCCTTGCTGACTTTGATGCCCAAGCACAAGCTGATGGATAAAGTAAGCACAGCTACCCGCCATCACTCCTTGCAGCATTGCAGTTTCATGATGGAGTTCTTCAACTTCGCGGTACAAATCGTCGATTTCCCGGTTTAAGGCTTCAATCGACGGAATGCTACCCGGACTGAACCGGTTCTGACTCATTGTGATGACTCCAAATCAGCCCCGTTTAGGGGTTGTCCAGCTCAATATTAATCGCCAATTCCAAATTAATGGCCAATTCCAACATAGCGGAAGCCGGCTGCTTCAATCTGTTTACGATCCAGGTAATTGCGCCCGTCTACCAGCACAGGATGAATCATCAGTTGAGCCATTTTGCTGTAATCTAGGCTTTTAAATTGTTCCCAGTCCGTTACCAGCACCAGTGCATCGCAACCGTCTGCCAAGCGTTCAGGGTCAGTTTCAATTAGCACGTTTGACAGCCCGTGGGCCAATCCGGTTTGAGAGACGAGCGGATCATAGGCTTTGACTTTGGTGCCAAGCCGGGTCAATTCTTCAATAATGCTGAGGGAGGGAGCATCTCGCATGTCATCCGTGTTGGGCTTAAAGGTAAGGCCCAGTAGACCAACCGTCTTGCCTTTGAGGATTTTTAGAGTCTGCTGCAGCTTTTCAATCACAATCTGACGCTGCCGATGGTTAACGCTAATGGCAGATTTCAGCAGTTGAGCTTCGTAGCCATAGTCTTCGGCAGTGTGAACGAGAGCTGATACATCTTTGGGAAAGCAAGAGCCGCCCCAGCCGAGTCCGGCTTGCAGAAATTTGCTGCCGATTCTGCTGTCAAGCCCGATCCCCCGTGCCACCTCAGTCACATCGGCTCCTACCCGATCGCAGATATTGGCAACTTCGTTGATAAAGCTGATCTTTGTGGCCAAAAATGCGTTAGCGGCATACTTGATCATCTCTGCCGAACTCAGGTCTGTGACCAGGACAGGCACGGATGGCAGGGTTGGATCCTGTCCATACGATCGCTCGACAATCTCTGAGTAGAGCTTTTCCATCATGGCGATCGCTCTCGAATTGCTGCTCCCCAGGACAATTCGATCTGGGTTGAAGGTGTCATAAACCGCTGATCCCTCCCGCAGAAATTCTGGATTGCTCACGACATCAAATTCGGGCGGTGCTTCGGCAACTCTGCCGCCAGCACCGACGAGTACCTGCTGGCGCTCTGCTAATCCCTCCAGCACTAACATCCGCACCCAGTCACCGGAACCAATCGGCACCGTTGACTTATTCACGATCACCTTATAGCCACCGTTTAAGTGAGCACCAATGCTGCGGGCGACTGCCTCTACGTAGCGAGTGTCGCTCTCGCCGCTTGGCAGGGCAGGCGTACCGACGGCAATAAACAAGACTTCGCCATGGTCAACCCCGGCTGACAAATCACTCGAAAAAACAATATTGCCGCTTTTGAGCGTAGATTGCAGAATTTCAGGTAAACCCGGCTCATGAATTGGCGACTGACCGGATTGCAACAGGCGAATTTTCTCTTCGTTGTTGTCAATACAAATCACCTGATGCCCAATATGGGCCAAACAAGCCCCTGTAACTAAGCCAACGTAACCAGTACCAATTACGCATACTTTCATAATTCAAACTCCGTTAGTAATTGATACTTAAACTTTGAGCGGGTCGGTTGATAGCGAGTGCTCCGACTGAGCCGCCAACCGAGCCCGAAAGTCTGCAATCGTTAGTTCTAGCCCTTCTTGGAGAAGAATGGTCGGCCGCCAACCCAGCAAACTCGTCGCACGGGTAATATCAGGGCGACGGCGCTGTGGGTCATCAGCAGGTAGATCTTTTTGCTGAATTGGAATGGCTGGATTAATCTGAGCTTGCACCTTTTGCGCTAGCTCCAGCACACTATATTCTTCAGGATTTCCCAAGTTGATTGGGCCAACATGGTCTCCGTTCATCAAACGAATCAATCCATCTACGAGGTCTGAGACGTAGCAAAAACTGCGGGTTTGGGAACCATCGCCATAGACTGTTAGCGGCTTATTTTGTAGGGCTTGGGCAATAAAATTACTCACTACCCGCCCATCATTCTCTAGCATTCTTGGCCCATAGGTGTTAAAAATTCGCGCCACTCGAATGTCAACATTGTTTTGGCGATGATAGTCGAAAGCTAACGTTTCGGCAACCCGTTTTCCCTCGTCATAGCAGCTTCGGATGCCAATTGGGTTAACGTTCCCTCGGTAGTCTTCGACTTGCGGATGGACTTCTGGGTCGCCATAGACTTCTGAAGTCGATGCGAGCAAGAATCTGGCTTTGGTTCGCTTGGCTAGACCAAGCATATTCATCGTCCCCAGCACATTCGTTTTAATTGTCTTAACGGGGTTGTACTGATAGTGAACAGGTGAGGCAGGACAAGCCAAATGATAGATTTGATCAACCTCAAGCCGAATCGGCTCGGTCACATCGTGGCGGACTAACTCAAAGTAAGGGTGGTTCAGCCAATGGAGCAAGTTTTTCTTGTCTCCAGTAAAGAAGTTATCTAAACAAATAACTTCATGCCCAGCATTCATCAGTCGGTCGATCAAATGGGAGCCAATAAAACCAGCTCCGCCTGTTACCAAAATACGCATATTGCAAATTAGTAGGAAATACCTTCGGCTAAATCTTAAATTTTGCCAAAGTCTTAACATAGTCTGACCTATTGTGCCCCAGATCAACAGCGATCGCCAACCTAGATCGCGACAAAAAACCAAAATGGGGGCAGGTGACTAACCTACCCCCATTTATGCTTGCAGATGGGTACAGCGGAGACAAATCATAAGATACAGGGATGGAAAATTGCACGGCCAGGCGCAGATTCAGAACTTGGAGACAAAGCTTGAGCCTTTAGCGTTGCTACAAGGCCCAGGTAAAGCCTTTAAAACTCCAAATACTTCCATATCCTTAGAGTAAGTTTGTCTGCTCAGATTACCCAAATTTTAGGTGCCACTTTTTTGATTGTCACTGAACGCTCAATTAAAGATTGTTCTGGCGGTTTTGTAGCCCCCGATCGCGCATGCCTTGGCGGTGCTGCTGCATTTTTTGGGCGAATTGCGATCGCTGCTCAGGGGTGAGCAGCGATCGCATGGCCAACATGCTTTCAAACCGCAATTTTGTCACTTCTTGATGCAAAGCTTCGATTTGGTCAAACTTAGCTCGCAATTGTTGGTCTGTGGCTGTGCCAGACATCATCTGCACCATTTCTTGGCGGGCTTGCCTCAGATTTTGGGCTTTCTGAGTTAGCTGACCGCTATACTGCTGCCGCACCGCCTGTAATTGCTTGAGTTGCTCTGGCGTTAAGTTGAGGTCTTGTAGCCATTGCCCGCGCTTGCCGGTTTGTCCAGAACTAGCCGGCAGATCGGGCTGACCGGTGCCAGAGGGCGAATCTGTGGTCTGAGATAAGAGCGCAGGCGGGGCAACAAAGGCCGCCACCCCACTCAACGTCAGCGCCAATAAGCTCACCATTGAAAAACTGCGTAAGGACAGGCGTAAAGACATCGGAACTACCTCGTAAATTAGACAATTGCGGTGTAACTAGATGGAACGACTCAATAAACTAAACAACTAGTCGTACTGATGACTCAAATCACTGATCCACGAGCGATCTCGACTGGTGGACAAATCCTCCCAATTGGTTTCTAGAAAAGCTTCCAATTGGACATACTCAGTGGCAGTCAGGGGTTGAGGAGACAATGCTCGCCCCAGCCAGAACAAGGGCAGCCCAACCATGACTGCGACTGGCATGGCATAGGCAAGCCAGCGCTGCCACAGCGGGTAGAGGGTTGATTGAATCCGAGTGACTGGCAGTTGCTGGGGCTGCTCACTTACCGCTGCCATCATCTGATTCTCTAGTCTTGGTGGGGCGATTGGAGGGCTGGGGCTGTGCAACTGCAAAAACTCAACCACTCTGGCTTCTTCTGGCGTCGACTCAGATTGATCATCGGATCGTTCAGAGGAATATTTCATAGCTGAACTCCTTGCTGGTGTAAAAACTGCTTGAGCGCAAGGCGGCTCCGAGATAGCCGAGATTTAACAGTGCCAGCCGGAATTGCCAGAATCTCGGCAATCTGATTTTGCGATAAGCCTTCCAAATCGTGCAAAATCAATACGCTCCCGTGATCGAAGCTAAGATGGGCCAACCCTCGCTGCACTAAATCTTGATAGTGCAAGTGCATCAAATCAGGGGCAGGAGTTTGCGTCTGAGTCTGCTGACTCAAAGATTCCAACCGCGATCGAGTTTGGGCAGCTCCCCGTCGATAATCGGTGGCGATATTCCAGGCAATTCGATAAAGCCAAGCTGCAAACCGTTCCGGGTTTTGCATTTTGGGCAACCCTTTCCAAGCCCGCAAAAACACTTCTTGGGTTAAATCATCTAGCTGCGATTCTCCACACAACCGAAACAAAATCGATCGCACCTGTCGCTGATAACGCTGGTAAATCTGGCGAAAACTCTCAGAATCACCCCTTAAACACTGACAAATTAAATCGTGCTCAGATTCACCGCTAGGCTGACGCTTCTTGGCTCGGTCAATTGACACCATCAACTCGTTATTCCTAACGGATGCAGACTACAAGGCTTTAGACTGGCAATCTCAGCAAAGGGTTCAGTTTTACTGATAATTTTTACTTATGTAAATCATCAAGCTCCAATAAATCAAAATTGCCAGACTTGAATTTGTTGATGCATAGGCTAAATAACCTCTAAGGCTCCACACCCAAAAGTATGACAGACCAAAATCCAACCTCCTTTCTCCAACAAGTTTTGCAAACCAATGATCAGCCAGAGGTCGTTTTTTCCGAGCTTTTACCTAAATTGGGAGAGTGGTTAGAGTGCGATCGCTGCTTTCTTTATGTGCGGCACCCTTCGACCAAAATGGGCAAAGTCACTGACTGCTGGCGCCGTAGCTCTCAATTTCCTGATCTAAAAACTACTGTTTGGCAGCAAGAGCCAGCCTCATTGCCTCAAGCCGATCCGCTTTTTGCAGCCGCCCTCCAGGCTAAACCCTCTATTTTTGTGGAAGATGTTGAAACTGCTGATCCAGAGATTGTTAATCGAGAATTTGAACAAGCGAATTTTGGGCATCGGGCTTTAATTCACGCTCACTTAGTGCAGGCTGGAAATTTGTGGGGAGTTCTACAACCCTGTGTTTTTGGACAGCCTAGAATTTGGTCTAAAACTGATCGCAAAATCATCCTAGAGCTAGAGCAATTGATGACACCGTTTGTTATTTCATACGTCAAAAAACATTTTTAAGGTCAACCAACATCTCTTGATCCAGATTAAGTTGTTTTAAGTTGTTATCTGCTTACTTGTCTCCCAGCTCTCGCACCCCGCTCAACAGCATTAACAGTCCACTCACCAGAATCAATAAAGCCAGACCGCCGAGCGTCCAGTCCAATAGGGTGTTGGTTGCCATTGTCCTCTGACTCCAGTTTCTTAACGTCTTCGTCTAACTTACAGGTTATTTAATCCACGATCCTAAGTTGGACTTTCTCTTCCTCGATCGGCTGAGCAGAGTGCAAAACTGTATTCAGTAAGCCAGGAAATCTTGTCTCCAGATCGTGGCGGCGCAAGGTATTAATGTGCTGAGTTCCTTCCTTGCGAGAATAAATTACGCCAGCCTCTCGCAAGATCTTGAAGTGGTTTGACATCGTAGACTTGGCGATCGCACAGTCCAACGCATTACAACAGAGTTCGCCTTCCGTCGCCAGTCGCCGGATGATTTCAAGTCGCACCGGGTCGCCCAAGGCATAAAGCACCCCTGCTAAGGTGATGTCTTTGCAATCAGGATGGTACAAAGGTCGCATGTTTACAGTATGGCATAATTGTTCTATAGTTTAATTATTCGAGTTTATCGAACAATCGAAATAAAGGAGGACAAATGTCATCCCCAACTCAAGTTATATCCGTCAGTGACGATACCTTTCAGACCCAGGTTCTGGCAAGTGACCGATTGGTTTTGGTCGATTTTTGGGCCCCTTGGTGTGGGCCCTGTCGAATGGTGGCCCCAATTGTGTCAGAAGTTGCGGCTCGCTTCGAAGGTCGGGTGAGGGTGGTGAAGCTGAATGTTGACGAGCATCCCGCGATCGCCAGTCAATATGGGATTCGCAGTATTCCTGCGCTCGTCATTTTCAAGACTGGACAGCCGGTTGAGACCATTGTCGGGGCTGTGCCGGCTCAAACCCTAGTCCAAGCCCTCGAAAAGCATCTGTAAACCTTTCGCTTGGTATAGATCATCATGATTGACCTGTATACCTTCACGACCCCAAATGGGCGTAAAGCCTCGATTATGCTCGAAGAAGTGGGCCTACCCTATACGGTTCACAAAATCGATATCTCTAAAGGCGATCAATTTAAGCCAGAGTTTGTCGCCATTAATCCCAACAGCAAAATTCCGGCGATCGTTGATCAGGAATCAGGCCTGACCGTGTTTGAATCGGGAGCGATTCTGATTTACCTGGCCGAAAAAACCGGGAAATTTCTTCCTTCTGAACCAAAAGCCCGTTCTGAAGTTATGCAGTGGCTAATGTTCCAAATGGGCGGGGTCGGCCCAATGTTTGGTCAGCTCAATCACTTTAAGCGCTTCGCCCCTGAGCAAATCCCCTACGCGATCGAGCGCTACACCAAAGAAACCTTAAGGCTATATGGCGTGCTTGACCAGCAACTAAGCACCCATACGTACATTGCTGGCGATTACTCGATCGCCGATATTGCCACCTATCCTTGGGTCGCCATTTACGAATTCCAAGGCTTAACTCTAGATCAGTACCCCCATCTCAAACGCTGGCTGGAGGCGGTCAAGCAGCGTCCTGCCGTTCAACGGGGCATGAGCGTTCCTTAGCTGTCTATTCATGGATAACTTCCGTCATCTATTTTGCACTCCAGAGACTAAATTATGAACACGACTAATCCACTTCTGTCGCCCTATGCGTTGGGCAGCCTTGAACTGCCCAACCGGATGATTATGGCTCCCCTGACGCGGGGGCGAGCGGGGCAAGAACGCCTGCCAAATTCACTCATGGCGGAGTATTACGTCCAACGGGCCAGCGCGGGGCTAATTATTTCCGAGGCCACCCAAATTTCTGAACAAGCAGCGGGTTGGAGTCAAAGCCCTGGCATTCACACGGCGGCACAGGTTGAAGGCTGGCAAAGAATTACGGATGCGGTTCATCAGGCAGGCGGCCAGATTTTCCTGCAACTTTGGCATACTGGACGTGCCTCTCACCCCGACTTTCAACCGGGTGGAGCACTTCCCGTCTCAGCCAGCCCGATCGCGGCGGCAGGAGAAGCCCATACTCCTAAGGGCAAGAAACCCTACGTTACGCCCCGGGCCTTAGAGCTGGATGAAATTCCAGGCGTGGTGCAGCAGTACGCTGATGCGACTCGGCGCGCCCAAGCGGCCGGGTTTGATGGCGTCGAAATTCATGCCGCTAATGGTTACTTGATTGACCAGTTCCTCCGCGAGGGTTCTAATCAACGCTCCGATGCTTACGGCGGCAGTGTAGAAAATCGAACCCGGTTTCTGTTGGAGGTAACTGAAGCCGTTGTGCAGGCTTGGAGCGCCGATCGAGTGGGGGTGCGCCTATCTCCCACCAATCCCTATAACGACATGCGGGATAGCAACCCCATCCAAACCTTCACCCACGCAGCTCAAGCTTTAAATCCGTTCCGGCTCGCTTACTTGCATATCCTAGAAGCGCTGCCTGGTCATTTTCTAGCCGGTGAAGGAGAGCGGGTTTCACCCCATATCCGGGAGGCTTATCGCGGAACCCTGATCCTGAATGGTGGCTATGATGCTGAAACTGGAGCCGCCGCGATCGCTAATGCTGAGGCAGATTTGATCGCCTATGGCATTCCGTTTATTGCCAATCCAGATTTGCCTGAACGGATCCGGCTCAAGGCCGCGCTTAATCCTCCTGATCCGTCAACCTTCTATACGCCGGGAGTTAAGGGCTACACTGATTATCCAGTTCTTCAGACAGCCTAGAACTCTCATCCCATTTGCCTCAAGCCGGGTAAATCCGGAGGCGGCGGTTGGGTTCTTCGCCAAAGCTGCGGGAGTTGAGCCGATAGTGCTCAATCAGCTCATGCTGCATTTTCCGAATACTGGCCGCACGGGGTAATAGTTCCACCGGTTGCCCCTTGGGAATCACAATTTGCTCAACGGCCAGGCGAGCTTCTTCCAGGGCTTCAATTTCATCGTCACTGCCGCTGCCAGCCAGCAGAGAGAGGTCGGCTAACTCTGGCGTACTGGGTTCCTCCATATTCAACAATCGGCGCAGCCCGTGGGCAATTTGAGGAATGCTGCTGGCTTTGACGGTGTGGATCGGAATTTGGCGGGCCCGGGCCAGGTGACGCAATTTGGGATGGTTTTTGAGGTGCGATCGCACCGCCAGCACCACATCAGCACTGTCAATGTCTTTGGTAACGGCGATCGGTAAGTTGAGAGTTTGAATCACCTGCTCCAAATATTGGCGGCTGACGGCATAGGGATAAATGTGCAGCGGCAAATCTTCCCCGTTCGGGCCAATTTGCTTTTCTTTGGCATTGCCATAGACATCTCGACGGCTGAGAGACTGATCCAGCAACTCTTCAAAATAGGTTTGCTCCGGCGTGAATTTTGATTCTTCTGTCGGCAGTGGCACCATTCGCCCCGACGATCGCCAGCCCGATCCACCCGCCGGACTGATCTCTGGAAATCTTGAGGTCGGCGGGGCAACAGGAGCAGGCTGCGGCTGGCTGATCACCACCTCGCCGGTAGTACTGAGAGTGCGGACTTGCGGGTTGGGCACTCGTCCTCGCAGCAAAGAGTCAACAGTTTCGGCCACTTCTTCGTGGATCACCCAGCGATCGCGCTCCAGCATTTCCACCGCAATTTCAAACGTCGGTGGCGCTTTGCGCTCTAGGACGCTCTTTTGGCTACCCCGCCGCCGCGCTTCTTCATCCCCCAAGGTAACAGACTGAATTCCTCCTACTAAATCAGACAAGGTGGGATTTTTGATCAGGTTTTCAATCTGGTTGCCGTGGGCAGTTCCAATCAGTTGCACCCCGCGTTCAGCGATCGTCCGGGCTGCTAAGGCCTCTAATTCCGTGCCAATTTCATCGATCACAATCACTTCCGGCATGTGATTTTCTACCGCTTCAATCATCACCTGATGCTGAAGTTCCGGGCGAGACACCTGCATCCGGCGGGCCCGCCCGATCGCCGGGTGCGGGACATCGCCATCGCCAGCAATTTCGTTCGAGGTGTCAATAATCACGACTCGCTTTTTGAGGTCATCGGCCAGAACGCGGGCAATTTCCCGCAGGGCGGTTGTTTTACCGACGCCCGGCCGACCGAGCAGCAAAATCGACTTGCCGCTTTCTACCAGGTCGTGGATCATGCCAATTGTGCCGAAGACGGCTCGCCCCACCCGGCAGGTCAAGCCAATAATGTCGCCTTGCCGATTTCGGAGGGCGCTAATCCGGTGCAGGGTGCGCTCAATTCCAGCTCGGTTGTCACCGCTAAAGTGACCCACCCGCTCAATGCAATAGTCAAGGTCAGCCCGGCTAATCACGTCCGTTGATAGATATTCAGCCTCGCGCGGAAAGCGGGCTTCCGGCTGACGACCCAAATCCATCACAACTTCGATCAGGCGATCGCGCTGGGGATGATGGTTTAGAGGACGATACAAACTGCCAGGCAAAATATCAAGCAGTTTGTCTAAATCGTCTGTAATCTGATGCCGCTGTCCAAAGATGGAGTCAACCATAGGAGATCGGTGAGGTTTTGTTTGAGGGGGGACACTAAACCAGCGGCCAGCTCAACGGCTGACCGCAACAGTTCCGGCCTGTCTTCTAACGGATAAGCAAGGGCCGGAATTTGAGCTTGGAGCGGAGACAAAAGCGCCCGGGCAAAACTACCGTAGGCAATGCCAGCAATGTAGCGTTGGGGCTGGGTCGTCAGCGGATGCATCAATTGGGGGTTGAGCAGTTGCATGGCTTTGAGTTTAGCAAGGGTGTGACGATTTGTCCCCCCTGCCAGCTGCACGTAGCCCGGTAAATTGGCAGACAGCACTTTTTGACCTAGCTTGATCGTAGCGCGGGTTGCCCCGTCGCCAATATCGCCGCTCATCGGGCGACCGTCCGTTTGCCAAACCAATGGGCAGTCGAGCGGCATTATTATTTGCCAGACAGCCCAAAGATAGTTAATCAGCTTGGCTCCATCAGGGCAACTGATAGACAGCAGTTTGAGGTGCGGTTTGTAAGGGGCGATCGCTTGCCATAGCTGGGCAAATTCTTGCTCTCGTCCAACTTGGGTATGAATTTCGATCGCATCAATCTGCCCCGCCGCCAGCAGCGGCAAGATGGTTTCAAGGCTGGCAGAATGAGCACGGGTCGTAATCTGCTGGATTGGACAAACGGGTAAACAGCGCCCGCAGCCGTAGCAGCGATCTGCCGCTACGCCCTGCTGGTCGGTAAAGGCGATCGCACTGGCAGGGCAAATACTGACACAGGGGCGAGGGCAGTCGATCGGGCACAACTGGGGGTCAAACTCGGCTTTCCGAAAATGCGGGTCTTCGCCATCGTTCAAGCTGACCATGATCAAAGGTAGCTCAGGGACGGCGGCTGGCATCAATTGGGTCTGCTGGATTAACCTAGCTGCCTGCAACCCAGAGCGGGCGGCGGTCAACACCGCTAGGTCTGCCGAAATATCAATGCAGTCAGCTCCCGCCAGCGTGTAAGCCAAAACCAAATTGCGAATTTCTGGGAGATGCTGAAAGCTGGCTCCGCAAATTAGCTTGAACCAGTGACCGTGAAGTAAAGAATGGAGGGGGTTCTGCGTCACATCTGTATGCTACAGCAATTCTCTGAGAATGTTTATAGAGGATTGAAGTCAGAAGCTGCTAGCCCAGGGGATACGCTAGGATAAGTCTGAGCCTTTTATAAAAACCTGATAAAGCTTTTTATGCAATCCTCGTTAAGCTTCCCAATTAAAGTTACCAAAACGAGCCTTCATGCTTCAAAAACAGACGCAGCGTTCTGGCAATCTCAACCTTACATTCAGCGCCTCAAAGCCTTAGAACAAATTCGTCAAGAATTCCACCAGTGGCAATACGGTGTTCAACCCAGACTTCAAAGAGTTTATACAGTTCTTAAACGATAATCAAGTCCGCTATTTAACCATTGGCGGCTATGCAGTTGCTCTACACGGTTATCCACGCTACACCAAAGACATAGACATAGACATAGACATAGACATAGACATAGACATAGACATAGACATAGACATAGACATAGACATAGACATAGACATAGACATAGACATAGACATAGACATAGACATAGACATAGACATCTGGATCGAAATGACACAAGAGAATGCTGTCAATACGATCAAAGCGTTAGAGCAGTTTGGCTTTGGATCTCTGGATATAACCCTGGACGATTTCTTGAAGCCCGATAGCGTGATTCAGCTTGGCTACCCTCCCAGTCGTATCGACCTAATTACAACCCCAGATGGAGTCAACTTTACAACTTGCTATGCTGCAAGAATAAAAGTATCTGTTGATAACACAACGGCGAATTTCATTGATCTAGAAAACTTAAAGCTCAACAAAAAAGCATCAGGACGTTTACAAGATCTTGCCGATCTAGAAAATCTAGAAAGCTAAACGCTGATCTATCGCTGGAGTCTCATATTCGAGAATAAAATCATCTACTTGATAGTGTGTAGCAACGTCAGTAGCAATAGCTTGATTCTCGCCAACCTGATTAACTTGCAAATTATCCAGTTTGCTTTCTTTGCAATCATTGTGCTTTAAGCTAGTCAAACAGAAACAAAGGTTAAGCCAGTATTGAATTTAGCTGCCCGATCGCCGCTATTTACCAAAAAGTGCCTGGTATTCAGGAGTAGGGGGATTTGATTGGGCGATCGCAGCCAAGGCAATCAATGATGCTTTCTGGGCTGTCGCTCTCGTCTAATCATCCGTAAACCGATCAACCTGCAAGACAAATTCGGGTAAGACTGCTTCGCCAGAGAGTTGTGTCGGTAGCGATCGCACTTCTTTTGTTAGACCTTGGCGATAAATTTCTACCTGTTGACCTTGCGGATTAAACAACCAGCCGAGTTTGACACCGCTATCCATATACTCCTGCATTTTTTCCTGAAGCATGAGTAAGCTATCGGTGCGAGAGCGGAGTTCAATCACAAAATCTGGAGCAATCGGTGGAAATTTCTGGCGTTGTTCCGGCGTGAGAGCTTGCCAACGTGAAGACTCTACCCAAGCGGCATCAGGGGAACGGTCTCCTCCCCCCGGCAGTTTAAAAATTGTCGAGGAGCTAAAAACCTCACCGAGTTTGGTTTGACGGTTCCAGATATTCAAGTCAGTAATCAAACCTGCTTCTCGTCTCCCACTTTCTCCTCCTATGGGTGGCATAAAAATTAAGACTCCTTGGGCATTGCGTTCTATATTCAGCTCAGGATTATTGATGCACAGTTGATAGAACTGCTCATCGCTGAGATCAACATGTTTTAGATCCACCTTGAGGGGGAGTGTCAGTGTGGTCATTAAGTTGGCTTCCGTCGAATTAAGGGCTGATTGGGGAGAAAAGTTGCCTTATCTTTAGATTATTCCACAGGACCCTTGTTCTATTGTTCTGCAGTTTCAAGCAGATTACGTAGCTTTCCTGTTAGATATTTTTGATCCGATCTAGCTCAAATAAATCTGCTAGTTCAAGAAACTCTTTAACGGGTGGGTCAAAGATACTGTCTCGCTCCATCACAACATATTGGGTTCCGCCGCCGGCTGACCAGTCATAGGACAAGTCAACTTTTTCCTCTAGTAAGCGTTCCGGATCGCCCGCGATCGCAATTAATAATCTGTCCCGCAAAATCGGTCGGCTGAGTTTGGGAATAATCAGTCTGCGAGCGGCCATGAGGGGGCCTAATGTCCCTCGGCCCGGATATTCAGCTTCGCCATTGGCGCTAATCGCGTGGACAAGATACGGATTGTAGGGAAAATCCAGCGCCTGATTTGAGGCAGTATTATCAATCCCAGTAATCACGTAGCAGATGACTAAACCATCCGAGATTTGGCTAAACAGAGAGCCTGTCTCCCAACACTTGAAACAGGCGACTTCTGCATACCGAACAATGACGTTGTTATCAATATAGGTATTCCCCAAGTATTTCTTGATGTTTTCACCACTGACTGATGCCGTAATAATCTCCACTGCTTTCTCCTAATGACCCCAAAGTGTTGTTGTATAGAACCGAATGCCCAATTTTTTCGATCGCCTGACATCAATAGCAGCGATCGCAAGTTGCAAGACTGCTAGAAACAGTCAGTGCAATTCCGAGCAGAAACTGCACTCCCAATCCAGATCGGATTGCGATCGTTGCTTAAATTAAAATCAATTGCTTGGCAGAGGACATCAGGGAACAATACTTTTAGCTAATTAGTCGTTTTTGCCTACGAACGCCTTACCGATGTCATGACTGCCATCTGGAGAAGGCTAATCGAGTCTCTGGAACACTTCTACTAATTGGATAACTCAAGCCTGCTTGCTCTGTCGGTGAGATAAAGTGAGATAAAGTGAGGCGTGGGTAAAACTCCATGTAAACTTTTGTAAAGCCACCCTTGGGCAAACAGTACAGTAGGGTAGCGGCCCACTGTTGAAACAACTGAAGATCGCCTTCCATGACGGAGCAAGAGGCACTTTCCCTGATTGATACCCTGTTGAAAGGAGCAAGCCGAGAGCGCAAACTCAGCGATGTACAGTCTCGCGTGTTTGTCGGAGCTTGGGTGGGGCTGCCCTATCAAGCGATCGCCGATCGTCTGGGCTATGAATCTGACTATATTAAGCAGGTCGGATCGCAACTCTGGCGCTTGCTGTCAGAAGCGGTTGGCGAAGAAGTCTCTAAAAAAAATCTCCAAACCGTCCTGCGGCGCTATCAGCAGTCTCAGAGCATTGTCCGCGATCAGCCAGAGTGGTCAGAGCCAGTTGACATTTCTCGGTTCTATGGGCGACAGACCGAACTGCAAACCCTAACCAACTGGGTGATGGGCAATCCGGCCCTAGCGGATCAACGCTGCCGGGTGATTGGGATTTTTGGGCTAGGGGGAATGGGCAAAACCAGCCTCTCCGTCAAACTGGCTCAGCAGGTACAGGCTGAATTTGACTGCGTAGTCTGGCGCAGTCTGCGAGAAGCACCGCCTTTGAGCGTGCTGCTCAGCCAGGTGTTGCCAATGTTGGCTGGTTCAGCCGCTGTGACTGACGGCTCCACGCAGAGCCTGATCGAACAATTGCAGCAGAAGCGCTGTTTGTTAGTGATCGATAACATTGAGTCGATTTTACGCAGTAATGCCGAGCAGGAGTTGATGGGTGGTGGGCAGTTTCAAACTGGCTATGAAGAGTATGGTCAGTTGTTTGCTCAAATTGCCGAGGAAGCCCACCAAAGCTGCTTGGTTTTAACCGGGCGCGAAAAGCCAAGCGGGCTGTTGGAACGGGAGAAAAGAGACTCGTTAGTGCGATCGCTGCAACTGTCTGGGCTGTTGGGCGATCCAGGGGAGCAAATTTTAATTGCCAGGGGGTTACAAGCCTCTGAGCAGCAGCGGCAAACGCTAGTCAACTATTTTTACGGCAATCCGCTGGCGCTCAAAATTGTGGCGACAACGATTCAAAATTTGTTTGGCGGTGACTGTCAGACCTTTTTGGCTCAGGGCAGCAGTGTGTTTGGCAATTTGTGGAACCTGCTGGAAGAGCAATTTCAGCGGTTGGCGCCGCTGCCGCAGCAGATTATGTACTGGCTGGCGATCAACCGGGAGTGGGTGGAGCCGGTCAAGCTCAAAACCGAAATTGAACCCGAGGTTTCCTGGCCGCAATTTCTGGAAGGGTTGGAATTGCTGTACGAGCGGAGCCTGATTGAAACTGGCGAAGCCGGGATCACCCAGCAGTCGGTGATTATGGAGTATGTGACGGAACGGCTGCTCCAAACCGTGGTGCAGGAAATCATCTCTGGCGACCTGAGGCTATTTAAAACCCATGCCTTAATTGAAGCCCAAACCCAAGACTATGTGCGCGAGACGCAGGTGCAACTAATTTTGAACCCGCTGATCAGTCGCTTGCTCACCCACTTTGCAGCTCAGGCTGAGCTAGAGCAGCACTTGGGCCAGCTTTTGGCTAAGCTACGCCATCAAACCACCCTCCAGACTGGCTATGCCGGCGGTAACCTGCTCAACTTACTCTGTTATCTCAAAACTGACCTGACTGGGTTTGATTTTTCTAATCTGGTGATTCGGCAGGCCTACTTAGCAAATGCAGCCTTGCCGCAGGTTAATTTATCTGGGGCAGAAATCAGTCAAACCGTCTTCGCGGAAACCTTTGGTGGGATCGTCAGTGTGGCTTTTAGTCCCGATGGGCAACGCTTAGCCACCAGCGACACTAGGGGTGAGATTCAAATTTGGGATGCCCGGACGGGAATGCAGCACGTTTTATGCCAAGGGCACCAGCATTGGACATGGGCGATCGCCTTTAGTCCGAATAACCAATACCTGGCCAGCGCCAGCGATGACTATCGCGTCAAACTCTGGGATGTCGAAACCGGCAGGTGCCTGCAAACCTATACCGGGCACACCTATGCCGTGAATGGGATTGCTTTTAGCCCCGATGGGCAAACGATTGCAACTTGCTCACAAGATGCGACGATTCGGCTGTGGCGGGTGGCCGTTGGCAACCCGCAACCGGAAGTGCAGACCTTAGTCGCCAATGATAAACGGGTCTGGGGAATCGCCTTTAGCCCAGATGGGCAAACCTTGGCCAGCGGCGGCCAAGACTGTTGCCTTCGGCTCTGGGATCTAGCGACAGGCGTTTGCCGAGCGGTTTGGCCCGCCCACGACTACTGGGTAAAATCCGTTGCCTTTAGCCCGGATGGACGAACCTTGGCCAGTTGTAGCTTTGACCAAACAATTAAACTTTGGCAGGTGGCCAGTCAAGACTGCCTGCAAACTTGGCGCGGGCACCGGCAGCCCGTAACAGCGATCGCCTTTAGCCCGGATGGGCAGAATATTGCCAGCAGCAGCTTTGATCGCACCCTAAAAGTATGGGATGTCCGCTCTGGAGAATGCCTAAAAACCCTGATCAGCCATGCCAGCCGCGTCTGGGCCGTTGCTTATGATCCGAGTGGGCAACAAATTGCCAGCGGCGGTGACGACCATGCAACCAAACTCTGGAACCTCAAAACCGGACGCTGTACTAAATCAATCACCGGCCACGCCAATGCGCCGCTTTCGCTTGCCCTCAGCCCCGATGGCAAATATTTAGCCAGCGGGCACGAAGACCAAACCGTGCGAGTTTGGGACTTGCAAACTGGAACAATATTGCAGACCCTGCCAGGGCATACCAACCGCGTTTGGTCAGTCGCCTGGCAGCCTGGCAGTGCCACCCCACTCCTGGCCAGCAGCAGTGCCGACCACACGGTGAAGCTTTGGAATTGGCGATCGGGCAGTTGCCTGCAAACATTGCTAGGACACACCAGTTGGGTGTGGACCGTTGCCTTTAGCCCCGATGGTCAGCAGTTGGCTAGCTGTAGCTACGACCAAACCTTAAGACTATGGGACATCCCGACGGGTCAGTGTTTGCAAACGCTGCGAGAACACCCTAGCCCGGTGATTTCGGTTGCCTATAGCCCAGACGGTCAATGGCTCGCCAGCAGCGGCTTTGACGGCATGATTAAACTCTGGGATGCCCAAACCGGAGCCTGTCAGCACAGCCTGCACGAACATACCAATAGTGCTTGGTCCGTTAGCTTCAGCCCAGACGGGCAGTGGCTCGTCAGCGCCAGCTATGATCAAACCCTCAAGCTGTGGTCTGTGGCCACTGGAGAATGCCTGCAAACGTTCCGAGGGCATGCTTACCCAGTCATGGCGGCTCGGTTTAGTCCAGACGGCAAATCGATCGTCAGCAGCGGCTTTGATAGCACCCTCAAGCTGTGGGATGTGGCCGCCGGGAAATGTGAGCAAACGTTAACCGGCCACACTGAGCTTGTCAGTACCCTGGTAACGGCTTCGATTCAACTGGGCGATCGCGAAATGGCGATCGCCGCCAGCGGCAGCCTAGACGAAAGCATCAAGCTCTGGGATTTAGAAGCGCAAAAGTGCTGGCGAACCCTAAGAGTCCCTCGCCCCTACGAAGGAATGAAAATTTTGGGCATCCAAGGACTGACGGAGGGGCAAGAAATGACCTTAAAGGCATTGGGGGCGATCAGCTAATCCTCGCTACCAATAATCGTGCAGCACAGCGACGACAATCTTCCAGTTGCGATCAGCTTTACGCAGCGTATAGTTAAGCCCAAACCGATCTAGAACCTGGTTACTCCTGTCGTAGCGGGTTGCTACCCCGCTGACGATCGCCTGATTTTCGCTGACCTGCTTAGCCCGGATGGCATCAATCTTGCTGCACTTAAAATCTTTTAGGGTCAAATCTGCAAACAAAATCCAAAAAACCCGTTTAATCTCCTCTGAATTGCTCATTAGGGAAACTTTTGCCGAAGTGATTAAAACGGCTGGCTGATGAAAAAAAGGTTCAACCCGATGGGGATCAAGGGTTTCAAAAGCCTGTGTATAAGCTTTAAAAGTTGCCAAAATGGTCTCAGTTTCATCCAAGTGTTTTTGCAACAAGTGATCTAACTGACCCAAGTGATTAATCATTGTGCTAAGTGAAGAAGTAAGAATGAGTCAAGTTTCAGCTTTAGAAAGTGGACTTGTCGGTGAGAAAAAGTGAGTTGTGGGCGTATTTCTTCGTAAACTTTTGCTGGCTATTCTGACAACGAGCTGGCGATCGCAACCCCAACAAAAAAGGAGTCAGATTCGATCAAATCTGACTCCAAACACTATGAATATCTTGGACTAGCAAGTCAAAACAGAGGCTCTACAGTTGGGGGATAAACCGCTCCTTCTCAGGCACAACTGCATACTCAGCCACGATTTGGCGAAATTCTTCCCCATCGACGGTTTCTTTATCCACTAGTAAGTCCACTAGGCGATCAATCACGAGCCGATTTTCCCGCACCAGCCGGATTGCTTCTTCGTAGCTGCGTTGCACCAGTTCACGAACTTGAGCATCAATCCGGGAGGCAATTTCATCGGAATAGTCAGACCGAGACATAAAGTCTCTGCCCAAGAAGACCTCACCGCCACCACTTTGGCTTTCTAGAGACATTGGGCCGAGATCAGACATCCCAAACCGAGTCACCATTTGCCGCGCCATCCCTGTCACCTGTTGCAGGTCGCTGCCCGCCCCAGTCGTGACTTCGGACTCGCCAAACACGACATATTCAGCCGCTCGACCGCCCAGTGCCCCAGCCATCCGGGCCATTAGCTGCGATCGCGAAATCAGGCTCTGGTCGTCATCGGGCACAAACCAGGTTAGACCTCTGGCTTGACCTCTCGGAATCAACGTCACTTTTTGAACTGGGTCATGATCTTTGAGCAAAGTACCAACAATTGCGTGCCCAATTTCGTGATAGGCAATCAAGCGCTTGCTCTTGCTATCGACCAGGGGCGTACCTTCCATCCCCGCCACAACCCGATCAACCGCATCATCAATTTCTAGCATTGTGATCGCTTCCTTACGACGACGAGCCGTCAGGATGGCGGCTTCGTTGAGCAAGTTGGCTAAATCAGCCCCTGTAAAACCGGGGGTACGACGGGCGATCGCCTCTAGGGAAACTTCCGGGGCCAGCTTTTTATTGCGGGCATGCACATCTAAAATTTCTAACCGACCCTTAATATCTGGCGCATCGACCGTGACTTGGCGGTCAAACCGGCCAGGGCGCAGGAGGGCAGAATCAAGCACATCCGGGCGGTTGGTCGCAGCAATGATAATGATGCCTGTATTGCCTTCAAACCCGTCCATCTCGGTCAGCAACTGGTTGAGGGTTTGCTCCCGCTCGTCATTACCGCCGCCAATTCCAGCTCCCCGTTGGCGACCCACGGCATCAATTTCATCGATAAAAATGATGCAAGGCGCGTTTTCTTTCGCTTTCTTGAACAAGTCACGAACGCGGGAAGCGCCGACGCCAACAAACATTTCGACAAACTCAGAGCCAGAAATGCTGAAAAAGGGAACGCCAGCTTCACCCGCGATCGCCTTGGCTAACAGCGTTTTGCCGGTGCCGGGCGGGCCGACCAGCAGCACGCCCTTCGGAATTTTGGCCCCAATCGCCGTAAATCGCTCTGGCTTTTTCAGAAAGGTAACAACTTCTTGCAGTTCTTCTTTAGCTTCTTCAATCCCAGCCACATCATCAAACATGACTCCGGTTTTGGCATCCATTTGGAATCTGGCTTTCGACTTGCCAAAGTTCATGGCTTGCCCTGGGCCACCCGGCACGTTGCTAGAGCGGCGAAACAAAAAGAACAGCCCTGTAATCAGCAAAACTGGGAAAACCAAGTTACCGAGTAGACCCCAAACCGCGCCATCATTGCGGGCGGGATGCACATCTAAATCAACATTTGCCGTCCGCAGTTTGGTAATGAGCTGAGGAGTAGAGCCAGGCAGGTCAACCCGGACGCGCAGGGGGCGACCGTCAACTTGGCTAAATTCCGAGTCAGTTACTTCAATAATGGCGGTACGTCCACCATCAAATAAGTCTACTTTTTCAACTCGCCCCGCTCCTAAGTAATCCAGGAAGCGTCCGTAGGTCATCCGAGAACCAGCGGTGTTAAGCGGAGTGTTATCGCCATTTTGGGCAAAGCCACCTTGCCAGACAAAAAAGCCAATAATCAGGGCAGGTAATGTCCAGAGTAAGGCTGTTTTCCAAGAAAATTTCATAGCAGAGTTTCCTTCATAAGAAGAATTTAAGGGGGCATCTTAATTAAATTTAACTTAATTCTCAGAAATTAATACCGGTTTACATAAAGTCAAGCGAGGTCTAATGATCCAGTTCGAGGGGCTGGTCGAAGATTTCAGCTTCAGAGAAGGGGCAAGATTGGGGGAGTTGTCTAAGGTTGAGGGGCGTTTCTCGCTCTATCAGATCTAGACCATCCTCATAGCCCCGTTCAATGGCTTCTGGGAGATAGGGGTTGAGACTGGGGTTATCGGAAAGATGTTGTTTGATTCGGCGGCGCTGCTCGCGGATTGTCCCCGTCCAGCTTCTTGATCTTGCTTCCGGTTGATAGTGCCATTTTAGGAGATGCCCCAGCAGCACACCAAGGCGATGACGAAGCTCCTGACGCTGTTGCTTACCCAACGAATCCAACTCCTCAATCAAATTCTCAACGTCCACCTGATTCCACTGCTGAGCTTGCAGCAACTCAATCTGGCGCTGAGTCCAGGCATAGAAGTCTTGGTCATAGAGGGTCGTGGTTTGCATGAGCCTTACCGAGCTAACTGAGCCTATTGTGGCACTCTGGGAATAGCAGGGGATTCTAGATTAAAGGGATTGTCGCTGCGTCCACCCTGAGCAATGATGGCTGAATAAACTCGATCGCAGTCCAGGGAAAGCATGGGCAAAAACATGCGTATCCGATGGCGTAGCGCCCAATGCCGGACTGGGGCCGGTCGGCGAGGCCTGGTTAGTCCCAAATTGGTCTACGCTCGGATTGCTGCCCTTTGCCCCCAGCCATGCCCTAATTGGAGTACTGGTCGGTTCTTGATAGTCCGAGCAGTTTTTTGACGAGCGACTAAAACCCTCGTTTTCTGAGGCAGGTAAGGTAATCATGGTCAAACGGCGAAATTTACTTCTGGGCGCAGGCGCAACCCTCGTCGGGGTGGTGGGCGTTCAGGGCCAGTTGCAGAGTGTGGCTCAATTCGCTCAGCTTCAATTGAACGACTATCCTTTTAAGCTGGGGGTTGCTTCTGGAGACCCGCAATCCGATAGCGTCGTGATCTGGACACGGCTGGTGGGGAATCCGCTCAGCGATCGCCCCTTCGCTAGCGGCTCAGTGCCCGTCCAGTGGCAAGTGGCTACCGATCAGTCAATGCGTCAGGTGGTGGCGCGGGGCACCGCGTTGGCAACCCCTGATTTTGCCCATGCGGTGCATGTCGTTGTGAACGGATTAAACCCGAATCAGTGGTATTGGTATCAATTTAAAGTCGGAAATGCAGCCAATAGTGAAGTCAGTCCAGAGGGGCGAACCAAAACTGCCCCCGCCCAGCGATCGGCTTTGGCTCCGATCAGGTTTGCCTTTGCCTCCTGTCAGAACTATGAACACGGCTATTTCAATGCCTACCGCCACATGGCAGCAGAAGACCTAGATTTTGTCTTGCATCTGGGCGACTACATTTATGAAGGGGGTGGGATTCCGCTTCCCAACTTAACCCGCCTCCACAACGGGCCAGAACCAACTGATTTAGCAGGCTATCGGCGGCGCTACGCTCAATACAAACTTGACCCAGATCTGCAAACCGCTCACCGCTTGTTTCCCTTCATTTGCACCTGGGATGACCACGAAGTTGACAATGATTATGCAAATGCCCAATCTCAAGATTTTGCCACGGTGACAGACTTCTTAAACCGACGAGCAGCCGCTTACCAAGCCTATTATGAGCATTTGCCGTTGCGCCCAGAATCTAAGCCGACTGGTTCAAGCTTGCAGCTTTACCGTCATTTTCAATTTGGTGAATTGATCCAGATCCAGGTGCTAGACACACGCCAGTATCGAGATGATCAGCCCTGTGCGAATGGTAAAGGCGGCGGGCAAATTGTCAAAAACTGCCAGGAACGACTAGACCCGCAGCGATCGCTGTTGGGAAGCCAGCAAGAAGCCTGGTTATTGAATGGACTTACGACCTCTAAAGCCGGCTGGAACGTGATTGCCCAGCCGTATCTGGTGGCGGAACTGCGCCAAGCGGTAGATGCGCAAGAGAATTTTTGGAGTGACGGCTGGGATGGTTATGCCGCGACTCGTCAGCGCTTGCTAAATGCGATCGCCGAGCGAAAACCGGCCAATCCAATTTTTCTAGGGGGTGATATCCATTCCTTTTGGGTAACGGATCTGAAAGCTGATTTTCGCAACCCGACCTCACCGATTCTGGCCAGCGAGTTTGTCGGAACCTCAATTAGCTCAAATGGGATTCCCTACGAGCTGGTCTCGGCTGTCTTACCCAGCAATCTCCACATCAAGTTTTTTGAAAGTCGACTGCGAGGCTATGTCCGTTGCACCGTCACAGGCGATCGCTGGCTCAGCGAATTGCGAGCCGTCGATACGGTCAAGCAAAAACAAAGTTCGATTCGCACCTTGGCTGCCTTTGCCGTGGAGGCTGGACAACCCGGCGCCCAAAAGGGGTAAAGAGCTGCCGATTTGGAGCAATATCGCAGTCCGATTGGAATTTTCAGTACGGTTATCTGCCAATCACTTGCTTGGCGTTAGTCCCTAAATTAAAGAGGTAAAAGTGATTCAGTCTTTGGTGTGACTAATGCTGTTAAGTACGATCCAAACTCTGCAAGTTGAAGTTGCTGAAACCCTCTTACAGAGCGTAATGCTGTTTGGTCTGGTCTTGGCGATCGCCTTTTTTGTCGCAGCCGAACTTGCCCTGATTGCTGCTTCTCGCGATCAGATTAGTCAATTTGCTCAGCAGACAAATGATCTAGGCAAAGCCAAAGCTGCCCAGCGTGTACAGGCGGCCCAAACCAATTTACAGCATTATCTGTCCGTGACTCAGACTGGGACAACGGCCGGCAGCTTACTCTTAGGCTGGATTGGAGAAGACGCAACCGTGCACTGGATTGAACCCTGGGTGAGTTGGCTGCCGATCGACCAATTGCCTGCTATTGTCACCACGCATTTGATTGCGATCGTGGTTGCGTTCGCGCTGGTCACTTACACTGAAATTCTGTTGGGCGAACTTGTCCCGAAAGTGCTTGCCTCGCAAGCCCCAGAGCAGACCGCTCTCCTGTTGATTCGTCCGCTTCAGATCTGCTCCAACGTTTTTTGGCCTTTCTTGGTATTGCTCAACAGCAATGTCCGACTCTTGACGGGATGGATTAACCATCGACAGCCATTACCAGAATTACCTGCATCCCAACCGCCATTGCTCCAAACGGATCTTCATTCTGTCTCTGTGGCTGGAAGTTTAGAACTAATGGTGGTGAATCAAGAACTAGGATTAAACTTACCGTCAAGCCCAGCTTACCGAACTTTAGCCGGCTTCATGATTCACCACTTGGGTCATCCGCCAGCGATCGGAGAGCGGCTAGTCTGGGCTGAATTAGAACTTGAAGCCACAAGCAGTTTAAATGGTGGCGTAGGGAACATCCTGATCCGTAACGTTCTCAAACCTTTACTGCTGGCTCAACCGGAAACAGTGATCATTGAGGCTGATCCAGCTAAGCCGAAGGTGATGGCTAGGGATTCCTTGTAATACTTGCTGCACACCGCGATCGAATTGTTAACGTAGCCCGATCAACGTAATTCTGATTTTTGCATTTAGTCTTGAAAGATTACACAACTTCTATTTTTGCTTAAACACCTTCCAAATAAACTATCGGCATTTTTCTCTCTAATCTTGTAGTATAATGTAGTATATTGTAAGTAGCGGTTCGCCTCTGCCTTGCGTTCAGCTCAAATACGATCGCCTAATCTTTGTTATTGCCCTGATCGCAGCTAGCAATGTTGGTTTGCTGCAACACACAGATGGCAGAGATGTCTTGCTTCCTAGGAAAGAGCATGTCATGTACAGTCGAAACGAACTAAATGTTGCTCAACATTACACTCAGGACGGGTTTGAGTATGAGTCTGTTCGACTCCAGGAGCACAGTCCGGTTGAGTATGCGATGATGGCCCGCTATCTCGATCGGTGGATTCCAGACCAATCAATAGTGATAGATATTGGAGTTGGAGTGGGGCACTATGCCGAGTTGCTCGCCCAACGAGGCTGTAAGCTTTACCTGATTGATATTGCTCAAAAGTTGTTGGACACGACCTATGCCAGACTCAAAACGGCAAATTTGGAACAACAGATCCTCGGTGTCCTGCAAGCCTCTGCAACTCAGGTGGTGGGGATAGCAACTGCGATCGCTGATGCTGTACTGCTGTTAGGCCCGCTCTATCACCTTTGCTCATTGGAAGCCAGGCAAGAGGCAGTCCGAGAAGCGGCGCGAATTCTCAAGCCAGATGGCATCCTAATTGCTGCAGGCATCAATCGATTGGCCTATTTTCGCGATCTATTTCGGAATCAGCCAGAGGAAGCTGCTATTCGTCAAGACTTCCATCGACAACTTTTACAGGATGGCAATGTTGATCCAGAACATGCGCCGCCGCTTGGCTATGGACATTTAACGACCCAGGCTGAGTTTCTTCAATTGTTTGCACTTGAGTTTGACCCAATGGCGATCATTGGGGTTGAATCTTTTTCTGCCCCCTTTGCCACAACAATTCAAACCCTGGCACCAGAAGAGGTTGAAGCATGGATGGATTTGGTAGAAGTGACCGGACAAACGTCAGAGGGAGTGATGATGTCAGACCATTTTCTTTATATCGGCCAGAAGAAAGATGAGCGATCAGCATCACAATAAGACTATAAATTAGTTCTGATTTTGCAAACAGCCAGCGATTGGACTTGTCTGGTCTGAAGAGTCATTTCGGGCGCAGAGCCAACTCTGTAACTGATCATTTTGTAGTGCATGGATTGTGAGATGAAAATTACTGCTTCAGCGATTTCACTCAACGTCGATGATGTCACAGCATCCGCTAGCTTTTTCAAACATCACTTCGATTTTAGTCAAGAAATGTCTGCTGACGGCTTTGTATCCCTCACTAGAGACGATGCTGGATTTAACTTGATCTTCCTGCGGACTGGACTTGAGAGCTTCAAGCCAATCCATCTCGGTGGTCATCAAGCCGATGGTCTGCTGATTGTGTTTGTCGTAGAAGACATTGATCGAGAGTATGCAAGATTACAAGCTGAAGGAGTGCCGATTACGACCCCGATTGAAACTGAACCCTGGGGTGAACGGTTCTTTCAGGTGACTGATCCAAATGGAGTTGTGGTTCAACTTGTGCAGTGGCTGAGCAATCCAATCTCAGAACAGTGATGGTATAAAAAAGAATCAAAGAGAGCGTATGACCAAAGTTTTTTATGCCATTTTGGCTAACTCATTAGTAGCTTCCCTGTCGAATACATTTGTCTGGTTCGCTGTTACCTTTTGGGTCTATCTGCAAACCAAATCAGTGCTTGCGACATCGGTGATGGCAGGCATGTATCTTGTCACTGTTGCCATTTCAGGCTTCTTTCTCGGATCTTTAGTTGACCGATACAAAAAGAAAACAGCGATGCTGGTTTCAAGCCTCTGTTCGCTTGTTTTATACCTGCTGGCCTACATCCTCTTTGTTACGACTCCATCGGCTGACTTTACTGATCCTGCCAGCCCAAGCCTTTGGACGTTCATCTTCTTGACACTGGTGGGCGCGATCGCAGGTAACATCCGTACGATTGCCCTCCCCACCCTTGTCACCCTCCTCATTTCCGAGCCAAAGCGCGATCAGGCAAACGGGCTAGTTGGAACGGTGAATGGGGTTGCCTTCTTAGGGGCTTCAATTTTTAGCGGCCTTGTGGTTGGGTTTCTCGGTGTCTTTTGGATGCTGGTGTTTGCGATCGCCCTCACGGCTTTGACAATACTCCATCTTGGTCTGCTATCCATGCCTGAACGACGGGTAAGGCAAACGGGAACTCAAGCCAACCCAATTGACATTCGCGGCACGATTCGAGCCGTCCATCTTGTACCTGGACTGTTTGGACTTATTTTCTTTAATTGTTTCAACAACTTTCTGGGCGGAGTCTTCATGTCCCTGATGGATGCCTATGGCTTATCTTTAGTTTCAGTCCAAGCTTGGGGCGTGTTATGGGGTTGCTTAAGTTTAGGGTTTATTATCGGGGGCTTAGTCGTTGCTAAGCATGGCTTAGGGAAAAACCCTCTGCAAACTATGTTTCTAGCCAACATTGCCATGTGGATCGTTGCGACTTGCTTTACGATTCAAGCTTCTGTTCCACTCCTAGCGATCGGGATGTTTATTTACTTATGCCTGATTCCGGTGGTGGAAGCATCAGAACAAACCATCTTGCAGACCGTCATTCCGATCGAACGTCAGGGTCGAGTCTTCGGATTTGCCCAGAGCATTGAGCAAGCCGCTTCCCCGATTACGGCATTTATGATTGGCCCAATTGCCCAGTTGATTTTTATTCCCTTTATGACAACGGGTGCGGGTGTAAATTTGCTGGGTCATTGGTTTGGCACTGGGGCAGACCGCGGAATTGCGCTGTTGTTTACAGTGACTGGACTAATTGGATTGATCGTGACGCTACTGGCAATGCGATCGCGTCAATATCAAAAATTATCAGTCAATTTTCAGCAGGGCTAGGCAGTACACCGTTAGTCTTTAATAAAAATCACCACCGAATAAAGTTTTCAGAGCCTGGTATGACGAGGAAACGAATTCTGACCTATGTCGGATTGTTAGGGTTAGCTTTTTTTGCCGCTGTAGGTATGCAATTGGTCAGTCTGACTGGGGTGATTACCTTTGGAACAGCAAACATTCAGACCAAGACCCAACTGATTGTTTCAGCGGCGGCTAGTCTTACCAATGCTCTTAAAGAGCTTGCACCAATGTATGAAGCTGAGCGAGCCAACCTAACTGTTCGCTATAACTTTGCCAGCTCTGGAGCGCTGCAACAGCAAATTGTCAATGGTGCCCCGGCTGATATTTTTATCTCAGCCGCCGCCAAGCAAATGGATGCCCTCCAGCAAAAAAATCTGCTGCTAGCCAATACGCGGCGGATCTTGTTGACTAATCGACTGGTTTTAGTCGTCCCGACCCAAACCTTCGGGGTAAGAACCCTAAACAATTTGACAGATCTTCGGATCAAGCGAATTGCGATCGGCGATCCGCGCAGTGTACCAGCCGGAGAATATGCCCAGGCCGCACTGACCAAAGCTGGGCTATGGAACCCCCTCAAACCCAAATTCGTGCTGGCGAATAATGTCCGGCAGGTGTTGCAGTTTGTCGAAGCAGGCAACGCCGATGTTGGGCTGGTCTATCTGACCGATGCTAAAACCACAAGTCAGGTCAAAATTGCCCAAACGATTCCCAGCCCTCTCCATCCGCCGATCATTTATCCGATTGCCGTCTTAAAAAATAGCCGTCACCCAAACGATGCCAAGGCCTTTGCCCAATTTTTGTTCAGCGATCGCGCCCAGCAAGTGTTCATTAAGTATGGGTTTAAAGTGGCCTAAACCTGATCTATCGCCTTGAAATTGCGACCCCATGGAACTTGACCTTTCTCCGCTCTGGATTTCTTTGAAGGTGGCGGCGATCGCAACCCTGGCCACGTTTCTAATTGGTCTGGCAACCGCCTATCGGATGGCAAGGTATCGGGGGCGTTGGCGATCGTTGATTGATGGCATTTGCATTTCTCCGCTGATCTTGCCGCCGACGGTGGTCGGATTTGTTCTGCTGCAATTGCTGGGTAAGTATGGCCCGGTTGGGCAACTGCTCCACCGCTTCAAGGTCGATATTATCTTTACTTGGTATGCCGGGGCGATCGCCGCCACAGTTGTCACGTTTCCATTGATGTATCGGACAGCCTTAGGCGCTTTTGAGCAGATTGATGGCAATTTGCTGAGCGCTGCTAGAACCTTGGGTGCTTCCGAAACTCGACTATTTTGGCGAATTGCCTTGCCGTTGGCTTTGCCCGGAATTTTGGCGGGGACTACCTTGGCTTTTGCGCGGGGCTTGGGCGAGTTTGGAGCCACCCTAATGTTGGCGGGTAATATTCCCGGTCTGACGACAACCATGCCGCTGGCCATCTATGCGGCTGTGGAAGCCGGAGACATACAGCAGGCCTGGTTTTGGTCAGGGCTAATTTTGGCGGTTTCTCTCGCGGCGATCGCCCTCGTTAATCTCTGGCAATTTCGTCGCCAATCCCAGGCATGGCTGCCCCGGCCCAAACCATTTTTTCGATCAGAGTCTCCCCAGAAGATAACTTATTCCCGAACTGGACTGGTGGTCGAGATCGAAAAGCAATTGCCCAATTTCTACTTACAGATTGCCTTTGAGAGCGATCATCTCGCCTTGGGGATTTTGGGCGCTTCTGGGGCGGGCAAGAGTATGTTGCTCAAGTGCATTGTCGGCACGGAAACCCCAGATCGAGGGCGAATTATTCTGAACGGGCGAGTCCTGTTCGATTCAGACCAAGGAATTAATCTGCCCAGCCGCGAGCGGGGAATTGGAATCATTTTTCAAAATTATGCCCTCTTTCCCCATTTGACCGTGGCTGAGAATGTCGGTTTTGGCATCCTCAAACCTCGGCAGCGATTCCAGCTCCGTCGCTCCTTCAATCCGGCGATCCAGCCGCAAGTTGAGGCTCAGTTAAGAGCAGTTGGCTTGGCTGAGATGGGCGATCGCTATCCTCACCAACTGTCTGGTGGACAGCAGCAGCGAGTGGCCCTAGCCAGAGCTTTAATCAGTCAACCAGAGGGATTGCTTTTAGATGAACCCTTTTCTGCCCTTGATACTCACCTCCAGTATCTGATCGAGCAGCAACTGATCTCGATCCTCAACCGCTATGCAGGTGTAACTCTGTTTGTAACCCATAACATGGAGGAAGCCTATCGGGTCTGCCAAAACCTCCTCGTCCTAGAGCAAGGCCAAATCATCGCTTACGGTCGCAAGCAAGACATTTTTGAACACCCTCAAACCGTGAGTGTGGCTAGATTAACGGGCTGCAAAAATTTTTCGCGAGCCGTTGCCACCGGAGAACAAACGATGACCGCGATCGACTGGGAATGCAACTTACAAACACCTGAATTGATTAGGAATGCCCAATTTCAGGTTGGGGTTCGGGCGCATCAGCTTAAGTTTACTCAAGAGCCGAATCCTAGTTCTCCTAATACTTTTCCCTGCTGGCTGGCTAATACAAGCGAAACACCCCATCGAATTACCCTCTACGTGAAACTCCACGCTCCTCCTCACCATGCTGCTGATTACCATTTACAAGCAGAAGTCTTTAAGGAAAAGTGGCTGGAGATCAAAGATCAGCCCTTGCCCTGGTCTATTCACCTCGATCCACTCCGGCTAATGGTCTTGTCTGATCTTGGCTGAATTGTTCCTATCGAGTCTCAGCATTAGCGGGTGGCATCCTCACTTTCACCGTCACAGGGCGGGGCTGGCTGAGGTAGTTATAGACAAGTCGAGAAACTTTCTAAATGAAATATCTACCCCTGATATCATCGTAGGGACGTTTGACAAAAATACCGCTCAAGTAGCGCACCCAAAACACCAAACATTAACCCACGCAGTCTCATTCATACTCCTGTCCTGACTGAAGGACAAGTCATCATACTGACTAAGACTGAGAAAATCTCATTTTTGTGGTGATTTTTTTATCGCTTCAGGACTTAAATGCCAAAATAAGCTCAGACAGTATGGTGACGCTGATGCAAACCACGACCCTCTATAACCAAGATTTCTATGCCTGGACACAGCAGCAGGTTGAACTGCTAAAAGCTCAGCGATGGGAGCAAGTGGATATTGATAACTTGATTGAGGAGTTAGACTCGTTGGGCAAGCAACAGCGCCAAGAGCTTCGCAATCGCCTGGGTGTGCTGCTAGGGCATCTCCTTAAATGGCGGTATCAGCCGGAAGCGCGTTCCAAAAGTTGGTTCTACACCATTAAGGAGCAGCGGGAGCGCATTCTTGACCACCTAGCTGAAAATCCTAGTTTGAAACCTTACTTGCCTGAAGCCATCACTAAGGCGTACAAAGACGGGTTGAATTTAGTGGGGCGAGAAACGCCTCTTGACCCCAAGCGTCTTCCCCAAACCTGCCTGTTCTCCGAGGCTGAGATCTTCGAGCAAGCAGTAGAGCTGGAGTCATAATCATCGCTTTCTTTCAGTACTGCTAACTTTGCATCATCTGAGATCCGTTTGTTTTAGACAGGGATCGCCAATGATAAAAAAGCGATGCTGATCACCCTGTGGTTGAGCAGCAGTCTAAACTTGATTCTCAACTCTATCGGCTGGAACAGCTAGTTGGAGATCAGGCAGAGCATGGGTGCAAAAAGCATACTCTTGCACAATCTGATTGCCCAACAGATGAGTTTGGATGATTTGCTCCATCACCGCTGGCGTGACGGAATGATACCAAACTCCATCGGGATAGACGACTAAGATTGGCCCTTGCTGACAGACTCGTAGACAGTTAGCTTTTGTCCGAAAAACACTGGTTGGGCGCTCTGGCTGCGGAGCATCCAGCCCCAACTCCCGCAGTCGCCGTTTTAGGTAGTCCCAAGTAGCCAACCCTTCTGCCTGAGAACAGCAAACAGGCTTGCTCTGATCAGCACACAGAAATATGTGGCGTTCAATCGTGGTTAACCCCAAAGTCTGTACGCAAGCCGACAGCGCTGAAGTAGGGGAGTCACAGTCACTCATGGGCGATCGCCGTCTGTTCAGCCAGGGTAGGCGCTGGCTGTTGGTGCAAGACCATTGTTGTTGTCGAGTTCGGCTCAAACCCAATCTGGGCGTAGAAACTTTGCTGGTGACTGGTCATTAAGTATACCCGTTCAACTTTATTAATCTGCGGGTGAGCCAATACCGTTTGGACAAGTTTCCGCCCTAAGCCAGCCCCCCGGTAATCCGGGTGAACCACCACATCCCAAATCGTGGCCCGATAGATCCCATCCGAGTTGGCGCGGGCAAATCCAATCAATCGATCGCCATCCCAAGCGCTAATCACTGGATGACTGTGGGCGATCGCAACTGCCAAGTCTTCCTGCCGACGACCTGCTGCCCAAAACGCCCCCTGCTCAAATAAGTCTTGTAACTGCTGTAAGTCTGCCGCCGTCAGCGGTTCAGCCAGTCCTTCTTGGAACTGAATTTGTCGATTGTCTAGAGTCACGCTAGGGGTTAGAAGCTCAGATAATTGTTGAATTGTAAGCCATCTCAGCCTGGATTGTGGGGGCAACCTAGCAACTCATTTAGGATCGCTTATAGGCCTTCTGAAGTTTGATATGCAGCACTCAAAACGAAGACATCAAATTCGCCTGATGGCGATCGCGCTAATCAGCGCTGTTCTGCTCCTGCTGTGGGGCGCACTTGTCCCGATTTTGCCCACGGTTGGTCAGTCGCAAGCCGATCCATTTGAGCAAGTTTGGCAAACCGTCAACGAGCATTTCTTTGACCCCAGCTTCAACGGCGTTAACTGGCAAGACCTGCACAAAAAATACAAACCTCAAGCTAGGCAGGCAAAATCAAAAGCAGAGCTAGCCCAAGTGATTAATCAGATGCTGGCTGAGCTGGGCACCTCCCATACCCGCTTCTACACTCCAGACGAACCAGCTTACTACCAAATTTTAGGGATCTTTCTGCCTAGAGATCCAGCATTGCAGCGACAGATGCAGGCTGTTTTGCCGGGTGGCAAACCCGAATATAGTGGGATCGGCATTTTTACCAAGCCGGAAAATGACCAGACGTTTATTCGGGCGATTTTGGATGGCAGTCCTGCCTTAAAGACCGAGCTACAGGTTGGCGATCGCATCTTGAGTGTTGAGGGACAACCCTTTCACCCCATCCAGTCCTTTGCGGGCAAAGCGAATCAACCTGTCAAAGTTTTGGTTCAGCGCTCTCTTCAACCAGAAAACCAGCAGGAAATTATGGTTACGCCAAAACTGCTGGATGGCACAACGATGTTTTTGGATGCGATGAAGGCGAGTGTGCAGGTCATTCAGCAAGCCGGGCGAAAAATTGGCTACGTGCATGTCTGGTCTTATGCGGGCGATCAGTTCCAAAACCAACTTGAATTTGAACTCTTCTACGGTCGCCTCAAGGATGTAGACAGTTTCGTGCTGGATTTAAGGGAAGGCTGGGGTGGGGCAATGCCCTCCTATCTCAACCTTTACACGGCCAGAAATATCAAACTGACCAGCACGGATCGCAGCCAATCGCCCTTCACTTCAAACTCTGCTTGGAGCAAGCCCGTTGTGATGCTTGTGAATGAGGGCAGTCGAAGTGGCAAAGAGATTTTAGCCTATGGGTTTCAAAGGCATCAAATTGGTTTGGTTGTCGGTGTAAAAACGGCTGGTGCAGTTGTCCAAGGCAGCCTGTTTCCAATGCGAGACGGCAGCGTTTTATATTTAGCAGTTGCAGATGTGCATCTGGATGACAATCAACGCCTAGAAGGAATTGGAGTCAGACCAGACATCGAAGTTCCATCTTCAGTTAACTACGCCCAAGGGGCAGACCCCCAGAAGGCAAAAGCGATCGCGATCGCTCTGGAAGCAGCCCAGACTCAGCCTATTCGGCCGACAGGAGCAACAATAAAATAAAATAGTAGTAGCGAAATTTAACTTTTTTAAGCTGATTGTGACTAGAGTTACACTTCATTAACAAAAACGAATCAATATTTGCCCAAATGGTAGTGTTTTAAACGTTGATCAACGGTAGAGACCTAGTTAAGGAGAACACCTTGCATCCGAATCTGCGCTCTGACTCTGCTTCCCGTGAAGACTTGAGTGAATATGTGGCCCACCTACAACTCCACATGGCCCTCCAGGCTCGCAATTTAGTTCCTACGCTCAAACCGACTGGCGATACTCGTGAGCAGTTGCTGCATCAGACCCAGGCTACGTTTGAGAAGCATGTCTCTCGCCAGAGCCACTCTGAAGGTTAGTCTGCTGAGGGGGCAGTAAGTCCCTACTCATGTGTTGACCTAGAGGCTTATGCGCGACCTTTACCCTAGCCTGCAACCCTATCGGACAGGAGCATTGCAGGTTTCTGAACTCCATACAATCTATTTTGAAGAAGTCGGCAACCCGCAAGGGCGGCCGGCTGTTTTTTTGCACGGTGGGCCGGGTGGCGGCTGTGTGTCGCTGTATCGCCAGTATTTCGACCCTGAGCGCTGGCGACTGGTGCTGTTTGATCAGCGCGGGTGTGGGCGCAGCACTCCCCACGCCGAACTGCGGCAAAATACCACCTGGGATTTGGTGGCGGATATTGAAACACTGCGGCAGCACTTAGCGATTGAGCAGTGGGTAGTATTTGGCGGCAGTTGGGGCAGCACCTTGGCGTTAGCCTACAGTCAGACCCATCCTGAACGGTGCCAGGGGCTGATTTTGCGCGGTATTTTCATGCTGCGATCGCAGGAACTGGACTGGTTTTATCAGTCCGGTGCCAGCTATATTTTTCCAGATGCTTGGGAAGCTGCTGAAAGACAGAACTTCGGCACCTTGAGTCAGAACTTCGGCACCCTCTTAAAAGCAACCCCTGGCAGGGGAGAAAATCGACAGGAAATGGGGGGTTAAATCCAGGCGCTCTCGGATGAACTA
>JAESGG010000063.1_pt1 | contig 37729 bp, 37 predicted proteins | sample 9266231 | NCBI WGS metagenome assembly JAESGG01 (sample SAMN14515337, study PRJNA621664) | algae metagenome | isolation source: Aphanocapsa sp. GSE-SYN-MK-11-07L and co-occurring heterotrophs from wet... | place: USA: Grand Staircase Escalante National Monument, Utah | collected 2006-04-16 | reverse complement strand
GACGACGGATTAAAATATCAGGAGCACAGTGGAAAAAAAGCAATGTTCCGCAAGTGTTAATGCATCGCTCTGCCTACCTCAATGGGGACTTCTCAACCTCAGTCTTACAAAATTGAGATGCACTCTATAGGCTGTAGCGACTATCCAACTATTTATTACTGTTATTACTGGCTGTTTTGATATATTCTTAACTACTTTACCCGAAACAAAGCAACATTAATAAATTATTGATTCCAGCCTTAGACCTCTACTGATAAACCAATTCTGAGATTCACTTGATTAAACTCAGATTAATCTAAATTTAAGTTATTTTTATCTTTCCACTTGTGCTACTTTAGACGCTCAAACTAGATCCATTGCTGATCAGAAAAGGCTTTGACCTGAAATCCAGCCCAATACTTCAACAGCAGCAAGATTCTTATTCTGTTAATCTTGATACACTGATGAGTCCTGTTTTTCGCATGAAATCTAAAACCAATATTTATTTTGGCTTTCTTGAAGTAACATTAATTAGACTTCCATGAATTCCTGCTTATAATAATTCCTAAAATCGCACAAGTAAAATACGCAAAGTCTAGTATTTCTTAATTTGTTTGTATTGCTGTGTTAAAAGTTAATTTCACTCTTCTGCTATCTGGTCAGTATCTCTACCATACTTAGCAAATGAAAATAGCAACTCTTATCATCGGGGGTATACCAATCGGCCAGATAGGGGCACCAATTTTCTCAAGATTCTGCTGATACATCCACGCAATCTATAAGGTCTTAATCATGGTAGCTACACCTCAAAAACCCACCACAGATGAAATTCTGTCTATTAGCGCCTATGGTCAGGCTCGCTCCACAGTGCCAGGCGCTCCCCTCAGTCCTGATCATCTGCACAGGATGCATGCCTTTTGGCGAGCCGCCAATTATCTAGCCGCTGGGATGATTTATCTGCGAGAAAACCCTTTGTTGAAAGAACCCTTAAAAGCGGAAAACATTAAGCAGCGATTATTGGGCCATTGGGGGTCTAGCCCCGGCATTAGTTTCCTTTACACTCACCTCAACCGGATCATTAAAAAATTTGATCAAGAAATGCTGTTTATGGTTGGAGCCGGGCATGGTGCGCCTGGCTTCCTTGGCCCCTGCTACTTAGAAGGAAGCTACTCTCGCTTTTTCCCTGAATGTAGTGAAGACGCAGGGGGGATGAAGCAGTTCTTCAAGCAGTTCTCCTTCCCTGGTGGAGTTGGCAGCCATTGTACTCCAGAAACGCCTGGTTCAATCCATGAGGGAGGTGAACTCGGCTATAGCCTCTCCCATGCCTTCGGAGCTGCCTTTGATAATCCGAATCTGATTGTGGTGGCGATGCCCGGTGACGGTGAGTCAGAAACGGGGCCTTTGGCAACCTCCTGGCATTCCAACAAATTTATTAACCCAATCCGGGATGGGGCAGTGCTGCCCGTCCTGCATTTGAATGGCTACAAAATCAACAATCCGACAATTCTCTCGCGGATTAGCCACCGAGAACTGAAAGCTCTGTTTGAAGGCTATGGCTACACGCCCTATTTTGTCGAAGGGTCTGACCCGGAATCGATGCACCAGAGTATGGCGGCAACCTTAGACCACTGCGTCAGTGAAATCCACAGCATTCAGCAGCAGGCCCGCAGCAGTGGAAAGGCGATTCGTCCGATCTGGCCAATGATTGTGATGCGAACCCCCAAGGGCTGGACTGGCCCAGTCGAGGTAGATGGGCATAAAGTAGAAGGATTCTGGCGGGCTCATCAGGTGCCGATGGGTGGCATGCACAGCAATCCTGAACACCTGCGCCTGTTGGAGGAGTGGATGCGCTCCTACAAGCCAGAGGAACTCTTCGACGCCAATGGTACGCTCCTCCCAGAAATTAAGGATGAAGCCCCGACGGGAGATCAGCGGCTAGGGTCTACGCCCTACGCCAATGGGGGTTTACTGCGAAAAGATTTGAAGATGCCCAACTTCCGCCAGTATGGGATTGAGGTGGAGAAGCCTGGAACAATTGGGGTCGAGAACACTAAACCCCTCGGCAATTTTCTCCGGGATATCATGCAAGCTAACATGACCAATTTCCGCGTTTTTGGCCCAGATGAGAATACTTCTAACAAGCTGCATGCTATTTACGAAGTTAGTAAGAAGTTTTGGATTGCAGATTATTTACCCGAAGACGAAGACGGCGGTGAGCTATCCCCAGATGGGCGGGTGATGGAAATGCTGAGTGAGCATACCTTGGAAGGGTGGCTAGAAGGCTACCTGCTGACCGGACGACATGGCTTCTTTTCGACCTATGAGTCGTTTGCCCATGTGATTGACTCGATGTTTAACCAGCATGCTAAATGGTTGGAGATCTGCAACCACGTTCACTGGCGGGAAGAAATCGCTTCCCTAAACCTGCTGATTACGTCCACCGTTTGGCGGCAGGATCACAACGGCTTCACCCATCAAGATCCTGGTTTTCTAGACGTTGTCTTAAACAAGAGTCCAGAAGTGGTGCGAATTTATCTACCGCCGGATGTGAATTCACTGCTGTCGGTCGCCGATCACTGCCTGCGCAGCAAAGGCTATATCAATGTGATTGTCTCTGACAAGCAAATGCATTTGCAGTATCAAAGCATGGATGAGGCGATTCGCAACTGCACGAAGGGGATTGATATTTGGGAGTGGGCAAGCACAGATGCCGGTCACGAACCGGATGTTGTTCTGGCAACTTCTGGAGACATCCCGACCCAAGAGGCCCTGGCCGCATCGGTGCTGTTGCGAGAGAATTTCCCCGATCTGAAGATCCGCTTCATCAATGTGATTGACCTGTTTATGCTCCAGCCAGATACCGAGCATCCGCATGGCTTGAGTGACAACGATTTTGATTCTCTGTTTACGCTCAACAGGCCAATCATCTTTAATTTTCACGGCTACCCGTGGTTAATTCATCGGCTGACCTACCGGCGTCATAACCACAGGAATTTGCATGTTCGGGGCTACAAAGAGAAAGGTAATATCAACACCCCAATGGATCTGGCGATGAAAAACCAAATCGATCGCTTCAGTATTGCAATTGATGTCATCGATCGCTTACCCCAGCTCAAAGTTGCCGGTGCCCACGTCAAAGAAATGCTCAAAAATGAGCAGCTTGATTGTCGTGACTATGCCTATGAACACGGCATTGACCGGCCAGATATCGTCAACTGGAAGTGGCCACTTTAAGGTTCTCCGCTTGGGCCAGGTCTAAAAGTTATAGCTGGCCCGAATAGCGCCAACGTATTGAGTTGCGTTTTGACTGTTGTTTTCAGGATTAATCACAACCCAAAAGTCGGGGCTAATTGAAATATAGTCGTTAACTCGGAAGCTGTAAAACGCCTCAATGTGGAAGGAGCTGTCGGCCTCTTGACGGACATCGCTACTGGTGATCCGTGGCGGCAACCCAATCAAAATACCGGGTAGATTGCCCCTGCCAGTCAGATCTGGCAGGGAGAAGCCGATCGCCCCGAACCAGCTATTGGCCTGGTTGCCAGATCTGACAAACTCTGTAATGCTGCCGCCCCGCCCATCGGCAAGATTGCTCAACCCAGATTCTTCGGCGCTGGCATTGATATAGCCGCCCCAAGCATGAACTTGAAAATGGGGCGCAATTCGATAGTATCCTTGCAGAGCCAGAATGTTGCTGGAGGTGGCAATTTGGTCGCCAAACGGACTGCTGGCCAGGAAACTCCCCGTACTGCCGGTTAGATCAACCTGCCCCCTCGGCGCGTAGGAGCGGGAATAGGCAATGCCGATCGCCCCCCATTTGGGATAGTAGGCCAACTGAGCCAGGGCATTGTATTTGCCGTTAAAAAATCCGCCCTGAGTTGGATCAGTTGGGTTTGCTGCCAGATAGCCCAGGGTCAAAATCAAATCTTTACGAATGCTCCAGTTCAAGGCTCCACCCGCCCCGCCTTGGCGATAAAGGGGGCTATATTCCCCAAACAGCGAGGGAATCCCCAAACTGTCATCGGCAATCATGGGTGGAGTTAAGGTGTCGGTAATATCCGTGTAACCAATCCCCAGCGCCCCGGTCGTAATCGTCAGTGAGGGACTGACGGGGAAGCGATAGAGCAAATGGGGCAAGACGACGCTGTTTGGCGCGGGGGTATTTGAGTTGAAGTTGTTATCAAAATTGAGCCGCGTCATATTGGTGCCGGTAGCGGCTGCCATAGAGCCAAAGTTTCTAAACTCTAATCGAGTTCTGAGTAGGTCTTTTCCGGTGAAGCTGGTTTCAAGGTTAAAGCGAACTCGATAGCCATAAACCGGGTTTGTCAGGTTTGACTCACCACCCACTCGATCGCCCGCCACAGCCTGGGCGGCCGTAATTACCTGGGCTCTGAGCTTAGTCGTGGTTGAAAATTGAATTGCCTCTAGTGCGGTGGTGCGAGTTTCTAGATGATTGACTCGTCCCTGCACCAAAGCCAGCTCTGCTGCAAACTCTGCTTGCAGCTTTCTGAGGGTCGCTAAATCTTCTTTGCTGGCAAACCGATCGCCGATCACCTCCAAACAAGCATTCAGAGCCGCTGCTAACTCGTAGCGAGTGGTAGCCTGATTGCCGCGGAAGCTGCTGTCAGGATAACCAACCAGACAGCCATACTTCTCAACCAGAGACTGGACAGCCTGGAAAGCCCAATCCGTCGGCTGGAGATCAGACAATTGTGAAACCGAGGTGACTTGGGGCTGACTGCGATTTTGCTGAAGGGTTGGCTCTGGAGGAGGGGTGGCGATCGGGTCAGCGGCGATCGCCTCGACAGTTGTCCATTGGCCGAGAGAAGTTGGCTGATTGGCGAAAACGGTAGGTGTCCAGCCCAAACCAGTTCCAATTGCCGAAGCTACGGTCACAGAATGGCAAAAACTCTGGTGATAAAGCATTTTCCACATACAAATTCCTCACATCCACTCGGCATGCATGATATTCATACAGCAATTTTCGATGGCGTAGGGCATTGTTTATTTTTTGAAATCTTCACTCTGCCAGAGTTTTCAACAAATAAATAGGAATTTGAGTCGCAGACGCTAAACTCCCAATCCTCAAATTTCTGGCATCTTGAGGGCAAGCCCAGGGTTTATGGACTATGAAGTATACTTTTATACCGATGTCTTAACGACTGGACTGTTGTAAAAGTAGAATTTTATTACAGTCGGAAATAAGCGGTATGACCACCATCTTGGCGGGCGACATCGGCGGCACCAAAACGATTTTACGGTTAGTTGAATCGGAATATTTGGTCGCAACATCTCCAGCCCTGCCTTCCCAAACCCTTTTAGCTGAGCAGACTTTTCCGAGTCAAGAATATGCGGATTTAGTCCCGATCGTGCGTCAATTTCTGACCACAGCGACCCAAACCCTGGGACAGCCAGTCAGCATCGAAACCGCCTGCTTTGGGCTTGCCGGACCGGTCGTCAATAACAGCTCTGAACTGACCAACTTAGACTGGTTTTTAGAAGCCAATCGGTTAGAGCGCGACTTGGCCATTCCGCAAGTCAATTTGATCAATGACTTTGCGGCGATCGGCTACGGTGTTTTGGGTTTATCATCGCAGGATATTTACACCCTCCAGACTGGAGAGCCAAATCATCAGGCTCCGATCGCGGTGATTGGGGCAGGCACGGGCTTAGGCGAAGGTTTTTTAATTCCCCAGGCTGGCGGTCGCTATCAGGTTTTTCCGACCGAAGGAGGACATACTGACTTTGCCCCTCAGTCTGCCCAAGCCTGTCGATTACTGGATTATCTGAAGGAGAAAAACGATTTAGAGCGAGTGTCGGTCGAGCGAGTCGTGTCTGGGATGGGGATTGTTTCGATTTACCAGTTTCTGCGCAGCCAGGATGTAGCTGAAGAGTCGCCAGCTCTAACCGAGCGCTATCAAATTTGGCAGCAGGAAATTGGCCGATCCCACAAAACAATCGATCTAGCCGCGGAAATTTCCCAGGCAGCCTTAGCTGGCACAGACATGCTCTGCAAAAAGACAATGAAGGTTTTTATTGAAGCCTATGGAGCAGAAGCAGGCAACCTAGCCCTGAAGCTCTTGCCCTACGGTGGTTTGTACATTGCGGGCGGCATTGCAGCCAAAAATTTAACGCTGCTTCAGCAGGGTAACTTTATGCAGTCATTCCAGGCCAAGGGTCGGATGAGAGATTTGATGGTGCAAATTCCGGTTCACGTTGTCTTGAACCCGAAGGTGGGACTGCTGGGGGCAGGCTTATACGCAGCCCAAACTGCTTTTGATCGGAAAAACTGAGTTGGTGATTTTAGACAGCCACCTCAATCCAAACATTAAGTCGAAAAGATAAAAATTCGTTGATAAATATTGATCAATATTCAGATTATGGAGAAGCTAATTATCAGAAATGACCACTAGAAAAAACGCAATCATCGCAGGCAATAACGCAATGTTTGTGGTTCTAATTGCCTGTGCTGCTGCCCTCGGCGGTTTCCTGTTTGGGTTTGACACGGCTGTGATTAATGGCGCGGTCAAGGCAATTTCCAACGTTTTTAGTGCCAACAGCGTCATGACAGGCTTCGCTGTCTCCAGCGCTCTATTGGGTTCTGCCTTGGGAGCTTTAATTGCCGGGACGATCGCTGATCGCTACGGTCGGATCAGAGCCATGATTCTGTCCTCGATTCTGTTTACCCTGAGCGCGATTGGGTCTGGGATTGCCTTTGGGATCTGGGATTTCATCTTTTGGCGCGCCTTGGGCGGAGTCGGAGTTGGGATTGCCAGCGTGATTGCTCCGGCCTACATTGCCGAAGTGGCTCCGGCTCACCTGCGGGGACGGCTTGGCTCTTTACAGCAGCTAGCGATCGTAACCGGAATTTTTATTGCCTTGGTGAGCGACTACTTTATTGCCTTGGGAGCAGGTGGCACCGCAGATGCGCCATTTTGGTTTGGCATCCCGGCTTGGCGCTGGATGTTTTGGACCGAAATTCCGCCAGCGATTCTCTACGGTGTAGCTGCATTTCTGATTCCAGAGTCACCCCGCTTTTTGGTTGCCCAAAACCGGCATCAGGAGGCAGCAAAGGTGTTAACCAAAGTGCTTGGAGGTGACGTACTGGCCAAGATTGAGGAAATTCGGCTGACGGTTCTAACGGAGCGCAAACCGCAATTTTCTGACCTACTGAGCCGCAGCGGTGGACTGCTGCCGATTGTCTGGATTGGGATTGGGCTATCAGTCCTCCAGCAGTTTGTTGGGATTAATGTGATCTTTTACTACAGCAGCATTTTATGGCAGGCGGTTGGCTTCTCAGAAGAAAATTCGCTCTGGATTACGGTGATTACCGGCTTGGTTAATATTGCAACTACCCTGGTGGCGATCGCCAGCGTTGACAAGTTTGGGCGCAAGCCGCTGTTGCTGATTGGCTCGATCGGGATGACCCTCACCCTGGGAACGCTGGCCGCCACCTTCGGGAGCGCAGTCGTTGACTCAGCCACTGGGCAACCGACCCTGACTGGCGGAGCCGGGATTGTTGCCCTAGTGACAGCCAACCTCTACGTTGTTTTCTTTGGCTTTTCCTGGGGGCCAATTGTCTGGGTGCTGCTGGGCGAAATGTTTAACAACAAAATTCGGGCGGCAGCTCTTTCCGTAGCGGCTGGAGTGCAGTGGATTGCTAACTTTATTGTTTCCACCTCTTTCCCACCGCTGCTCAAAACCTTTGGCTTAGGCTCTGCCTACGGTCTATACACGATCGCCTCAGCCATATCGATCTTCTTTGTTTTGCTACTGATCAAAGAAACTAAGGGAAAAGAATTGGAAGAAATGTGATTTTCACAGCTCACTAACTGAGCATTGTCCTGGAACAAGGCATTCACAGCGAACACATCCTAAATCTGTAGATATTGTTCCGAACAAAAGAAAGGCCACAATTGTCAGCAGACCGAATCCTACTGCAAGCAGGTAATACCAGTTCTCGTCAGCACTGCACTGAATTAGATACCTGTAATGCTTGTCTTACAAAGATTTATATGATTCATGCTCATCAAGTTTTGGTATAAGTTAATTTCTTCGTCAGAAATTCTTCTCCTTTCTTGTCAGGTTGATGATCAATGGGCAAGGGTTGCCTGAAAGCTGCTGATTTCCACTGGATGCAGATTAATGACTCAGACTTTGCTCACTTGCCTGGCGCAGATTGCCTTGGTGCTTTTCTAAGAGGGCTAAACCGGCTTCTGGGTCTAGCCCTGTCCAATGCATTAGCAGGGCGAGTTTGACTTGTCGCCCGCTTTTTTCGAGTAGTTCTGAGGCGGCTTCCCGTTTCAGGTCGGTTAGATCGGCCAAAATTCGAAGGGCGCGATCGTGGAGCTTGCTGTTGGTGACAGCCACATCGACCATTCGGTTGCCGTAGACTTTGCCCAGTTTCACCATCACACTAGTCGAGAGAATATTCAGCGCCAGCTTTGTGACAGTGCCAGCCTTAAGACGGGTCGAACCGGCTAAAATCTCTGGGCCGACCAACAACCGGATATCAACATCAACCTCGGCTGGCACCTGCTCAATCGGCACACAGGCCATAAACACGGTGCAAGCTCCCCGCTGTCGAGCAGCTTGGAGAGCGCCGTGGACAAAAGGGGTCGTTCCACCCGCCGTAATTCCAACCACAACGTCTAAGACGTTGATTTTATGTTGGGCGATCGCCGCTGCCCCATCTTCGGGCCGGTCTTCTAATTCTTCTGAACTGCGAACTAAGGCCCCGGCTCCCCCAGCAATAATTCCCTGCACCAATTCAGGGGGCGTGCAAAAGGTAGGTGGACATTCGGCCGCATCCAAGACACCCAAGCGACCACTCGTGCCGGCTCCAATGTAAAACAGGCGGCCGCCTTGGTAGAGGCGATCGCTGGTTAACTCAATTGCAGTTGCCAAGACGGTGCGGGCTTTGGCGATGGCGGCGATCGTCTGCGCGTCTTCTCGATTGAATAAATCAACCAGTTCGAGGGCTGAAAGTTGATCTAGATTTTGGCTGTTGGGGTTGACTTGCTCCGTCAACAGGTGTCCGCGCTCTCCGGCTGGGGTCGCTGTCATTAATTCGAAACTTCCACTAACTCAATCACCCGGTCTTGATAGTCTTTGACTAAAAAATGCAGCGGCTTATCTTGGCGCACCTTGTGGCGGACATGGCGACTTTGCACCTTCAGCAGCAATTGCTCTAAGCAGTCGCGGTCAAAGCAAACGTGCCGCTGCCGATTTTTATCGCCCAAGCTGGCCCCAGTAATAATGTGCAGTTGAATATTCTTCCGTAGTTGATACCACAAACCATCGGAGGGACTGACTCGCTTGGTGGCAGGTTGCCCCATACTGGCAGACTGACCCATGCTGGTCGGCATATACAGGGGGTCGATCGCTGCCATACCGAGGGTTTGTTCGTAGTTGTAGTAGTAATGCAGCGGCACTTCGGCTTGGGATAATTGCAGCTCACCTTCATAAAACTGCCGTGCCACTTCCAGGTCAGAAACCATAATCGTGTGCACCTTGGGGGCACTGGAGAGAAACATCCACATCGCCCCGCCGTAGGCAATCAGCAGCATCACCATCACGCCTTGGGTCGAAAAGATGCCGTCCAACATTGGCCAAAATGCCGCGATGATAGACGTGTCGTAAGTTCCTATCATAATGGTCTATAAAATCTGCATGATCGATAAAATTTTGGCTCAAACATAGCCAAGCGCCTCATTAAATTCTAGCGAACATTAGTGGAAAAGCGAATTTTGGGACTTGATCCCGGTCTAGCCTCATTAGGATTCGGCTCAATTCGGGTCGCATCGAAGGGTGAGGTAACGCTGCTTGACTTTGGGATTATTCAAACCCTGCCCAAAACCGAGATTGGCGATCGCCTGCAAACGATCTACGATGACCTGCATATTGTCCTGGAGCAAACTCAGCCTGACTTAGTGGCGATCGAAAAGTTCTTTTTCTACCGAATGGGAAACACCATTTTGGTCGCTCAAGCTCGCGGTGTGGTGTTATTAGTATTGGCTCAGCACCGACTGCCGATTCAAGAGTTTACGCCGGCCCAGGTTAAACAAGCGCTGACGGGTTATGGGAATGCTGGCAAGCATGAAGTCCAGGCAGCGGTTCAACGAGAACTCAAGTTAGACCGGATTCCCAGACCTGATGATGCTGCCGATGCCTTAGCGCTGGCGATCGCTGCCTGGGGCGGCTAATTTAGCCTACAGTTGCTGATAGGGTTGCTCGCTGGCTGTGGCGCTGTGCTTAAACAGGTTAATGCTGATCGGCTGGCGAAGAGGAGCAGTCGGCTGGGGACTGGGGGCCGCCCACCGCACAATCAGCTCCAGCAGCCAAGGCGCAATTCGACCGCACCAGAGGGCTAACCGACTTTGCCAATCGACCAAGATTTCGGGTGACTCTTGGCGCAGCCCAATCACTAGCGCTTTGGCCACTTTCGCCGTAGAGATTGGCTTCATCCAGCGGAACAGTTGAAAGTTCTTGACCATATCGGTATCCGTCAGCGAAGGCAGAAAAGCAACCACCCGCACCCCATGAGCTGCCAGCTCACTGCGGAGGGCTTGGGTAAAGCCCAAAATGGCAAACTTAGTCGCTGAATAAGTGGCCATCGTGGGAGCGGCAACTTTACCCATTAGGCTAGAAACATTGATGATTGTGCCGGACTGCTGGGCCACCATCCGGCGGGCCACCAAGCTGGTGATCGTGTACATTCCCATCAGGTTGGTTTCCAGCTCCGCCTGCACGTTAAGCAAATTAGAGTTCAGAAACGGGGTTTGATAAGCCACGCCAGCACAATTCACCAGTAAATGAAACGGGCCATGATCCCGCCAGGCTTGAGCGATCGCCACATTCACGGCAACCGGCTGGGTTAAATCTAAGGGCAAGATGACGGCCTCCACACCCCAGGCTTCCACCTCGGCGGCAACTTCCGCCAACCGCTGCTGACTTCTGGCCACCAGCAATAATTTTTTCACCCCTTGTTGGGCAAACTCAAGGGCGATCGCTCGCCCAATTCCACGCGAAGCTCCGGTGATCAGAGCCGTCTTTGCTCGAATATTCATTTAAAACCTCCAAAGATGGGGTCTCACTGCCCGTTTGGGCGATCGCAAACTGAAGCCAAAAGAGCTTTAGAGACTTCAGTTGGCAGTGAGAGATGCGGTGTTCAGGCCTTGAGTCCAGCTCAAGGCTTGAGAAACAGGTATGACAATTACAAAAAGATTGGAAACGACTAACGATACAGGGGCTAGCTTGTTACCTGCTAACGCTCTAGCCGCGATGATCAACTCTTGAAACTGCTAATCAAAGGCTGAATCGCTCTGGCAGCTAAAAATTGCTAAAAATCAAAGTTGGTTGAAGCATGAATCTTATGCCTCCTAGCGAACGTGTAAGCAGAATTGACCTACTCAACAAACCGTAACATCGGGATCAAAATCGTGCAACATTTATTAATAAAAAGGTTTTGCCTGGGGTTTTTAGTTAGTTTTCTCATAAAAGTAGGCTGCTCATGCCAGGCAGTATCTTTTAGCTTAAGCCTTTAATAGCAATATTTTTAGGCAAAATTAAAGATGAGTGATCTCAATTCAGAAGATTTGAATTATGAATTTCATGTATTGATATGTAAAGGATTATCATCATGGCCAGCCGACTTGAAGGCGTCTAAAAAACCAAATCTGTCTCCACCAAAACCACAGCAGAAAATTTTACTAAGAAGGCAAAAACAATCCTTGCTCAGTGCAGATGGCCGTCAGGGGATGATCCCAAGGGTCAGTTGGCAAGCTGGGCAGCAAGGCAGCGGCAAACACGATCGCGATCGCCGGAATCGCTTGCCACTCTGGTTGAGCAAACAGTTGATCGTAAAACCCGCCCCCATAGCCCAAGCGGTAGCCCTGGCGATCGCAAGCCACGGCTGGCACCAAAATTAGGTCTACCTGCGCGGCTGTCAACTGAGGTAAATCAGCCAAGGGTTCACGAATCCCGTAGGCTCCAGCTTGCAAAGATTCAGGATGATTCGGATTGCAGCGGTGCCAGATTAACTCAGTCCCTTGGCAGCGGGGTAATCCCCAGCGGATAGGCGTGTTAAACAGCGATCGCAGGTCTGGTTCTTGACGGTGGCTCAAGTAGCCCAGAACGGTCTTGGCCGGTTTAAATAAATCACACCCCAGTAAGTGGTGACAAATTTCTTGACTTTTGGCTTGCCAAACTTCCGAAGGCAGAGCTTGCCGTTGAGAGAGCAGCGATCGCCGTAACTCAGCTTTGGTCAATTCACTACTGCTATTTTCCACTTTGAAATAGAAATATCTGCAATCACCCGCTCCTGAACGGCCTCGAATCTAGGTCGATTTGGCATCAAGCAGCACGCCCAGAAATAAAGCAGGCGTGTCCGCTGAATTAACCCAATAATGATTGGCGCCCCGCTGCACCACTGCATCAAACGGTTCCAGGTCAATCTCAGCATCATCAAGAATTAAAGTCACATTTCCCCGCAACAGCACAACATAGTCAATGGTTTCTGTGCAGTGCATCATTGGATGGCGAGTCGTATCGACCTGGCAGTCTGCTGCATCGGCGGCAGCAAACGCTTGCTTGGCCTGCTCGACTAATTCTTGATGGCTAGCCGCGTTGGTCAAGGCAGGAATCTCGAAAAACCGAAAAATTGTTCCCCCAGCGCTCGGCAAAAGCTTGGGCGTTGCCTCTGCTTGCCAAGATTCTGTCAGGGAGGCTGGCACTGCATTAGTTTGCCAAAAATCAACAATTCCTAAAACATTGGAGACGGGTAGGCGATCGTCAGAAACAATTGTCGATCGACCGCTGGCTGCGCTGCCCGTAACAATCCGACGGTACAGCGGCTGATCATGAGTCGGCATAGAGGCAAACGGATTAGCTACGCTACTTATTCTGGGGTATTTGGGCCCCAAACAGCCAAATTAGCCAACTGCGGCGGCGACAAAAAATAAGCCGTCCACCAAAATCGTGCTCAAGACGGCTCCAGAAAATCCCCACCAGTGGAGGGCGTGGGGATGAGCGAGGCGAACCTTAGTAAACGTCAGCGGCAACAACCCACTGGCCAGCAACGACAGGGCTAAAACCGTTGCCCAAGCGACACCCCAAGGCGTTTGCACCTGAGCCAGCGCCGACTGCAAAATACTCATCGTCAGGCTGGTATCACCAATATCAACCTGCATCAGTTGCCGCCAGTAGGGCACGACATCAACCAAGTAAAAATAGCAGTCTGTAATTGCCGTCCCTAGGAGTGATCCCAGATAGAAGAAGATCCCAACTCGATACCAGTTTTTCTTGAGACCCCAAACAGCCAGCGGCAGGGCGATCGCTTCTACTGGCAAATGCAGCAGTGGCTCCCAGCGCAGCCAGCCCCAGTAAATTGACCCCGCCAGCCAACAGGCGCTAAACCCCAGCAGCAAATCTCCCCAGAACCGAGTTGCGGGTCGAGCCAACAGCCAGCCGCTCAGCAGCAGCCAGCCAGCGGTTAACCCCAAACTCAACCACGGGAAAGCCCGTACCAAAGGCGCTTGGAAAAAAACGGGCACTGAAACCAGAAATGAGGCCGCAGCCAAGGCTAGCCAGGCTCTTTTGGAACCAACTCGCCAAAATTGTTGAGGGACGGGAGCTGCAACAGAGGCAGCGGTCGGGGAAAGGGGGGTGTAGGCAGACAAAGTACTATTAACTTTTGTATATATGTCCTCTAAGTTATCATAATTTTAACTTGTTATCCCCCCTGGGGGCATTCTTTTGAGGGCAGATCTTGCCGCCGAAACCGATGAGCAGTGATCCAGTGAAACAAGAGTATGCTCGGCTGGCGGGTCAGTACGACAGCCGCTGGTCGTTTTACGTTCAAGCCACTACTCAGGCGACGCTGAGTCGGCTAAATCTGCATCCAGGCGATCGCATATTAGATCTCGGTTGCGGCACTGGTACGCTAATTCAAACCCTACTCCAGATTGCCCCTGAAGTTCAGGTGGTTGGACTTGACCCAGTAGCTGAAATGCTCAATCTGGCCAGACAAAAGCTACCTACTGCGGTTGAGTTAAAACTAGGCAGCGCCACCGACCTGCCCTTTGCCAACCACAGTTTCGATGTTTTAGTTTCAACTAGCGCTTTTCATTACATTCGTGATCCTGAGCAGGCGATTCAAGAGATGCAGCGTGTTCTCAAGCCTGGCGGACGGTTGGTGATGACAGATTGGTGCTATGACTATTGGACGTGTCAACTGCTGGACTTCTGGCTGCGTTTGTTTAATCGGGCCCATTTTCGGACTTATCGAGCTGCTCAGGTTCAGACCCTGCTGCAAGCGGCTGGATTTGAGCGAGTTGTAGTAGAGCGCTACAAGATTAACTGGCTGTGGGGCATGATGACCGCGCAAGCGCTGACAGCAAAATAATGTTGGCTCGACGAAAGCGATCGCAAAGCTAATGGATTTCTGCTCCCTGTCTGTAAACTAAGAAAGCCTCTCCAGAGGTGAGCGACCAAGAGGAGATCATTTCAGATGAGCTGGATAGACGGAATAGAGATGTTCTCAGGCGTTTGGCAGGTTGATTTTGACCGATGGGCGGGCTGGGGAAATGATTTGTCTGTTGTTCCCTTGGCTCAAGTTTCTGCCGCCGAACAGCCTAGCCTGCTGAGTTCAATCTTTGAAGCCTTTGTGCTTGGAATTGTCCAGGGGATTACTGAATTTTTGCCAATTAGCAGCACTGCCCATCTGCTGGTATTTACCAAGGTGTTGGGCTGGACAACCGTTGGGCAAAAATATTTTGTTGATGCGATCCAATTTGGCAGTGTCGTTGCGGTGGTCATGTACTTTTGGTCAGATATCCAGCATATTTTGTCTGGCGCCTGGACTGCCTTTCAGCAAAAAACCTGGCAGCGAGAAGAATGGAAGCTGCTGGTCGGGATTGCGGTCGGGACACTGCCGGCCCTAATTGGTGGTTTTTTGCTCAAAGATGTCCTGCCTGAGAGCGTCTTGGTGATTGCGGTGATGTCGATCGCGATGTCCCTCCTGTTGGGGTTGGCTGAGAAAGTCGGTCGGCGCAAGCGTCGGTTTGATGACCTGCAAATTCGCGATGGGGTGCTAGTCGGCTTCGGACAAATGATTGCCCTGTTTCCGGGGGCGTCTCGCTCTGGCTCGACCTTGACGGCGGCGCTGTTTTTAGGGCTAGAGCGTCAGACGGCGGCCCGGTTTTCCTTTCTGCTTGGCATCCCGACCCTAACGATCGCCACTCTTTACCAAGCCAGAAAGGCCTTTGGCAGCGTTGATAATCTGATTGCCCTCGCGGTTGGGATTGTTTCAAGTTTTATTTTTTCTTACTTGGCGATCGCCTGGCTGCTCAATTTTCTCAAAACCAAAAGCACCTGGGTCTTTATTTGGTATCGGCTGGGGTTCGGGCTGTTGCTGCTGACCAGCTTAGGGCTGGGCTGGCTAAAAAATGGTTGAGCGATTCCCTACGGGACGGCAGAGCCGAACGCCCCTTTGGTAGGATGAAGGAAGGTTAAAAAAAGTACGTGATAAGAGGATTTTTATTTTGGGTCAAGCCTATCGAGTTGCCATTTTAGGTGCAACCGGAGCCGTTGGGGCTGAGCTATTAGAGCTGCTGGCCAGTCGCAATTTTCCTTTGCAAGAGCTACGCCTGCTGGCTTCACCCCGCTCGGCTGGGCAGGTGATTGAATTTGCCGGCAAACCCCTCACCGTGAAGCCAGTCAGCGAAGCTTCTTTTCAGGGCATCGACCTTGTTTTAGCCTCGGCGGGTGGTTCAATTTCCCAGCAGTGGGCCCCAATCGCCGTTGCAGCCGATGCGGTGGTGATTGATAACTCCAGCGCTTTTCGGATGGATGCCAACGTGCCGCTGATTGTGCCGGAGGTGAATCCAGAGGCGATCGCCCAGCATCAGGGGATTATTGCCAACCCCAACTGCACGACAATTTTAATGGCCTTGGCGGTTTGGCCGCTGCACCAAGTTCAGCCCGTGCAGCGAATTGTCGCTGCTACCTACCAGTCGGCCAGCGGGGCCGGGGCGCGGGCGATGGCCGAGGTAAAAGTGCAAGCTCAAGAAATTTTAGACGGGCGATCGCCGACCACCGAAATTTTTCCCTATCCGTTAGCTTTCAATCTATTTCCCCACAATTCCGAATTGAATCAGCAGGGCTACTGCACCGAAGAAATGAAGATGGTGCAAGAAACCCGAAAGATTTTTAATGCTCCCGACCTGCGAGTGACAGCCACCTGTGTGCGGGTTCCCGTATTGCGCGCTCATTCAGAAGCGATTAACTTGGAGTTTAAGCAGCCTTTTGCCGTCGAGCAAGCCAAGCAACTGCTCAGTCGAGCGCCTGGGGTTAAACTAGTGGAAGACTGGCAAGCCAACTACTTTCCAATGCCGATTGATGCCAGTGGGCAAGACGACGTGTTGGTGGGGCGGATTCGCCAAGATATTTCTCACGATTGTGGACTCGAACTGTGGTTAAGCGGAGACCAAATTCGCAAAGGAGCCGCGCTGAATGCAATTCAGATTGCTGAGCTACTGGTCACAAAGCAACTCCTGCGTCCTCGTCTGATTTCTGCTTAGTTCTAGATCGCTACTGACGTTAGTTAAGGAGGGTGGCAACCAATGCCAAACGCATGAGTGTAACTGATTTTGGTCGGGTAATTACAGCCATGATCACTCCCTTTACCCCAGAAGGGGCGGTTGACTATGCTGTTGCCGAAAAATTAGCGGTGCATCTGACCGAGCACGGTTCAGATGGGCTGGTGGTTTGCGGCACAACTGGCGAGTCGCCCACCCTGTCTTGGGATGAAGAGTTTCAGCTCTTTCAGGTGGTGCAGAAGGCGGTAGCTGGTAAAGCCAAGGTGATTGCTGGTACAGGGTCTAACTCAACCCAAGAGGCGATCGCCGCTACGACTAAGGCTGCTAAGCTAGGGTTAGATGGGGCGTTGCTGGTTGTTCCCTATTACAACAAGCCACCTCAAGATGGACTGTATGAGCACTTTCGGGCGATCGCGGCTGCCGCTCCCGAACTGCCGCTGATGCTCTACAATATTCCTGCCCGGACTGGGCAAAATCTGTTGCCCGAAACGGTGGTTCGCTTGGCGGAACTTTCTAATATTTGTGCCATCAAAGAAGCGAGTGGTAATCTTGACCACGCTAGCCAAATCCGCAGCCTTACCCCACCGGAATTTTTGCTTTATTCTGGCGATGACTCTTTAACGCTACCTTTATTGTCTGTGGGGGGTTATGGTGTAGTCAGCGTCGCCAGTCATTTAGTTGGTCAGCAGCTACAGCAGATGATTCAATTATTTCTGACCGGGCAAGTTGAAGCGGCGATCAATCTCCATCTCAAACTGTTTCCACTATTCAAAACCTTGTTTGTGACGACTAATCCCATTCCAATCAAAACCGCACTGAGCCTCCAGGGTTGGAGTGTAGGCGGATTTCGCCCTCCTTTGACTGAAGCCGATGCTCAGACCAGGCAACTGCTGCAATCCTGCTTAAAAGATTTTGCTCTGCTCTGACCCCGCCTGACTTGATAAATCACGATTTTCTGATCAACCTCTCTAGCTGAGTGGCGACTATCTCTTACCGATTTCTCTAGCAATTCTGATTTAATCGGCACAATTTTTTTCTAACCCACACGCAAGGATGTCTATGACAAAGAACGGATCGGCTACTGCTTTAAAAATCATCCCTCTGGGAGGGCTACACGAAATTGGTAAGAACACCTGCGTGTTCGAGTACGACGATGAAATTATTCTGCTCGATGCGGGGCTAGCTTTCCCAACCGACGGGATGCATGGCGTGAATATTGTTCTCCCAGACATGACCTATCTGCGGGAAAATCGCCACAAAATTAAAGGCATGATTGTCACCCACGGTCATGAAGATCACATTGGCGGGATTGCCTTTCACCTGAAGCAATTTGATATTCCGGTCATCTACGGGCCTCGGTTGGCAATGGCTCTGCTGCAAGGCAAGCTGGAAGAAGCGGGGGTCAGCGATCGCACCGAGCTGAGAACCGTCAGCCCCCGTGATATTGTCCGGATTGGCAACAGCTTTCTGGTTGAATACATTCGCAACACCCACTCGATCGCCGATAGCTTCACGGTGGCGATTCATACCCCCTTGGGCGTGGTCATCCACACCGGAGACTTTAAGATTGATCACACCCCCGTTGATGGTGAGTTTTTTGACCTCCAAAAACTGGCTGAACACGGTGAGAAAGGCGTATTGTGTTTGATCAGCGACTCGACTAACTCAGAAATTCCTGGCTTTACGCCTTCTGAGCGATCGGTGTTTCCCAACCTAGAGCGGGCGTTTAATCAAGCTCAGGGGCGGGTGATTGTCACGACCTTTGCCTCCTCGGTGCATCGGGTCAACATGATTTTAGAACTGGCCCAAAAGCAGGGACGGACGGTTTCTGTGGTCGGGCGGTCAATGCTGAACGTGATTGCCCATGCCCGCAACTTGGGCTATATCAAGTGTCCTGATAGCGTATTTGAGCCGCTACACGCCATTCGCAATTACCCTGACAATAAGGTGTTGATCCTAACCACAGGTTCCCAAGGTGAGCCAATGTCGGGGCTATCTCGGATTGCCAGAGGTGAACACAACAAGATCAAAATTAAAACGGGTGACACGGTTGTGCTTTCGGCCAACCCGATTCCCGGCAATACGATCGCCGTTGTCAACATGATTGACGCGCTGATGATCCAAGGCGCAAATGTTGTCTACGGCCGAGAAGCCGGACTGCACGTTTCTGGACATGGTTGCCAGGAAGATCAAAAACTGATGATTGCTCTGACTCGACCCAAGTTTTTCTTGCCGGTACACGGTGAACATCGGATGCTGATCAAGCACTCTAAGACTGCTCAGAGCATGGGCATTCCGGCCGAAAACATGGTGATTATCAACAATGGCGATGTGGTGGAGCTGACCCAAAACTCGCTGCGCGTGTCCGATAAAGTTCCGTCGGGGATTGAACTGGTGGATCGGGCGGGAATTGTCAAAGCCCACGTTCTGCAAGAGCGCCAGCAGTTAGCCGAAGATGGCTTAGTTACTGTTGCTGCCACAATTGGCTCCGATGGTAAACTGCTGGCTCAGCCAGAGGTGCATCTGCGGGGAGTTGTCACGCCAATTGAGCGGCCCGTTTGGCAAAAGTGGGTGCAAGAAACGATCGAGGCTGTTTTGCGCGATCGCTGGTCTAGCTTTGCCCGCCCGATTGGCAACAATGGCGAGATTGAAGTGGACTGGGCGGGGCTACAGGTGCAAATTGACCGCGAACTGGTCAAGCTACTGCGCCGCCAGTTGCAGAATAATTCCTCGCTGCTGTTCTTGATGCAAAATGTGACCGAAACAGTTGTGGCTGGAGTAACCGCCAAGCCAGTTAGCCAAAGGCAACCCGCTCGTTTAGCTTCTTAGTAATATCTGAGTCAAGAGAGGAGTTTCTGAGTTATGCTAATCTTTGGCTATTCTGAATAACTCAGAAATCCCTCCTTGAGCCAGCTTGCGGATGTGGTGGAATTGGTAGACACGTACGTTTGAGGGGCGTATGGCGTTAAGCCTTGCGAGTTCGATTCTCGCCATCCGCATTGACCTATTGCATATCTGGTTGTTCTGAACTTGTAAAAATTTTGGGTAGCGCGGACTTCGCCCGCGCTACCCAAAATTTTTACTTGAATCCTTGATTAGTTAACTTTGTTACAAAATATAGATAAAGTCATCCTTCTGACTGATTGGCGCAAATCAGAATGATATGTTTGGTTTATGGGTCAATCTGCAACTCGGCCCAGCTGGGAGGTATCTCTATGCTTCACCGCTCGTGGCGCAAAGAAGAAAAAGAATTTACAAGCGGACAATTGCTATTGGCAGTGCTAGTTAACTTGCTGCTGTTAGTTGTTTGTTATTTTAGTTATCAAGCTGCTTATCGGATTGAGCGTAATCCTAGCCAACCCCTTTTAATAAATCGTTTGGTTTGATTTTTTCTACTTCAGCTTAAACAATTGCTTGAGCACGTTCCAGCGAGAGCAATCCCAAAAGTCAATGTGAGAAGCAATCAGTCCATCCGCATTGAGGGTGAGTTCGCTGCGACCTGAAATTGCAATCTGAGGTCGCCAAGGCACAGGAGCCAGCCAACTTAAAGTCCAGCGCGTTGTGATCAAGTTATCTACTTGCTCAATGTTTTCTAGATCCATTCGGACATCAATAAACCAGGTTTCAATTAGCCGGATCATTTTTTGATAGCGATCGCAGCCCCGAAACTGGTTAAGCGGGTCTTTAAAATACACGTCTGGAGCATAGAGGCTATAGGTTTGGTCTTTTGGAAATCGCTGGTAATCTTGCCGGAGGGCTTCAATCATATCCATTAATATTGGTTCTCTAATACTTGCCTAAACTCGATCAGCCAAGATAAACCGCTCTACTCCAGACAGGTCAGTGTGAACCTGAATATTGCAATAATTAGTTTGCTGTTGGAGCAAATTCACAACCGTACTCGCTTGACCAATCATAATTTCTAGTAACAACAACCCATTGCTAACTAAATAATCTGGAGCAGTCGCAATAATTTCTCGAATACTCTCTAGACCATCTTGACCACCATCTAAAGCCAAATGAGGTTCATGGTTAGCAACTTCCGGTTGCAGTTCAGAAATCATCTCGGTCGGAATGTAGGGAGGATTAGCTACCACACCCGTTAGTTTACCTTTGAGCAATGACAGGGGGCTAAACCATTGCCCTTGATAAAGATAAATTCGTTCAGAATGAATTTGCTCTAAGTCTTTCTGTGCTGACAAACCACCGCATCCGTATTGCTGAACATTGGCTTGGGCGATCGCCAATGCTTCAGGGCTGCAATCAACCGCATGAACTGTGGCATTAGGAAACGCGGTCGCTAAACCCAGGGCGATCGCCCCGGAACCTGTGCCCAAATCTGCCCAGTGCTGGGGCTGTTCGATTAAATTTTGAGCAATGGAATGTAAGGCTAAATCAATGATTTCTTCGGTTTCTGGACGTGGAATTAGCACAGCCGGTGAAACCTGAAGCAGAAAATTTCGCCAAGTCGCTACTCCTAATAGGTATTGCAGTGGCACCCGCTTCTGCCAGCGATCGCGCCAAAGTTGGTTCAACTCTGCTAACGATTTGGTCAGGTGAATTTCTGGAAGTTGTCGATAGGTTTGTAGCCTGAGGCTGAGTCGATCTAAGCCTGCAACCGTTTCTAGCAGATAAGCCATTTCTGTGTTGAACTCTAGCCAAGCAAGCGAGTCGGCACTATTGCAGGCTAAATACTGCTGGCGAATTTGGCTACACCACTGCCATAACTCTTCGCCACTAATCGCCGTGTTGACGGCTGCCGTTGGAAAAATCGTCAATTTCTGAGTGTCTATCAACTTGACCCCAATCAACTACCGCCATTCCTGTTTAGCTTGCTCAAGCACATATTCAGACACGATTTGAATTTGAGCGGGGGTGAGGCGATCGCGATAAGCAGACATATTGTTTTTACCTTCAGCAACCAGAGTAGCGATCGCCTCTAGAGTATTCACCCTATTTCGTTCCAGCGCCTTCAATTTGAGCGTTTTGTTCCGACGGACAATATTGCCGCCATTCAAATGGCAACCCGCACAATGCATCTGAAAAATCTCTGTTCCAGAGGTCAAATTTGCTGCTAGGGCAGGCAAAAATAATCCTGTTGACCAAACCAGCAGGATACCCCAAATCAAGCAGATGAATCGTTGCATACCCCAATCATAAATCAGTCCAGAATTAGCTGGTTCAAATTATTAATCTGCCTTGATCACAGCGATTTTTGCAGATTGCGCGGATCGAGGGCATCTCGCAGCCCATCCCCCAGCAGGTTAAACGCCAGCACCGTCAAGATAATTAGCAGGGCAGGCGGCCAAATCAGCCAGGGTTGCAAGACTAAAATCGAGGCGTTGGTGGACAGGGAAAGCATATTGCCCCAGGAAGGATCGGGTTGTTGAATCCCCAAGCCCACTAAACTCAGCACTGATTCAGCCACAATAAAACTGGGAATTGAAAGAGTGGCAGAGATAATCACGTAGCTAGCGGTTTGGGGCAAAATGTGGCGAGTAATGATGTAGAGCGATCGCCCTCCCATTGCCTGGGCCGCTTGGACAAACCCCAGTTCTTTAATCGACAGCACCTGTCCGCGAATCACTCTGGCCAGTCCTGACCAGCTAATCAGCGATGTAATCAGCACAATTAGTAAAAACCGTTCGCCACTGCTCAAACCGGGCGGCAAAACCGCCGCTAGAGCCACCAGCAAATAAATGCTGGGGATGGTCATTAACACCTCAACGACTCGCATTAAAACGCTGTCAGTCCAGCCGCCAAAGTAACCAGAAATGCCGCCAATCAGCATTCCGATCGGAAAAGAAATTGCGACTCCAATTAGCCCAATGCTGAGGCTAATCCGCCCGCCAAACAGCAGCCGACTGAACTGATCGCGGGCCTGCTCATCGGTGCCGAGCAGATTAAACTTACCTTTGCCAACTGCCCCAAACAAATGGCGATCGCCCTTAAAACCCGGAAAAATTACCACCTGATCAATTTTGGGGTCGGTCAGCGACCACTGGGTTGGTAGGGGCAGCGAGAGCTGCAAAAAGTTGTATTCATCTCCTTTCACCCATAGCCTGAGCGGAGAAGGCTGTTGCCGATCGACGACCAGTTGGCGATCGCCAGTTTCTAAACTCACTGGCCCCTGAGTGGTTGGGTAAACGTGGGGGCCGATAAACTCTCCAGCTTGATTACGCCAATAAATTTGAGTCGGCGGCAGCAGTGCTCCATCCATCTGAGCAGCGTAGGGGTCGTAGGGAGCCACCCAATCAGCCGCAAATACGGCGACATAAAACACCAGCAACAGCAGCGCTGCCCAGCGGGCCAACGGATTTTTCTTCAGTTTGCGCCACCAGTCCATTGGCAATTCCCTCTGGGATACTTCCTGAACGCCCCTTGCAAGATCAAAGAACTTCTTCAGCTAAAAGTTGTCCTTTAACTCGTTCATACTCATCTTCCAGCAGCCATTCTTGAGCAGTTTGATAGTTAGAGTAGGTGACTACAAGTTTATAGTTAGTGGCGGGGTTAAATATACGACAAGTGCCATCTTGATCGCCGACCAACATCAGAATCTTAGGTGGAAAAAGAACTGGATCAACCCAAAGTTCTAGGAATTTCCAAGTTTTAGCTTGTTCTGCGAGGGCCGGTGCGTGGGATTGCATGATACTCACCTGTTGCTTTCACAATTTTGATCTCACCGTAATAAAGTGAGATTTGGCTTCCGTCTACTTTAATGATGTAACTGATCGGCTCTGAAAAGTAGAGTCCATACCGTTCGTAATCGTCTTCTTCGTCATCGATTCCAGTTTGCTCTCCTCCTGCAATGATAGCTTGCGTGACTTGTTCGAGGGTTTCGCGATCGTTAAATACATGCGCTCTACCTTCTCTGCGGAGCAGTCGTTGAACTTGTGGAGTATTCGGCAAATGGCGATCAATCAGGCTGGAACGGGGATCAAGAGTAATATTTCGACTAATTCCGCTCATAGGCTAGGCGATCGCCGAATCGAAATCGCTCCTTTCAACAACTGAGCTTAAGCATTGCTCTGTTCAGGCAAGCCAACAATGCTCTGATTATCGCCCAGTGGCAGCAAATCTGAGTCCCAACCCCAAAAGGATGATCGCTGCACTAATAGAAACCCCGGTTGAAATTCCCCCCACCCACTTAATCACAGTCCAAGTTCTATCCTGCCATTTCTGCGTCGGACTCAAATCTTCATCGAAGTCTTTCGTTTCATCCCGTAGTTCTGCGATCGATTCTGCCAACTGATTGACTTTTTCCGCTAGCTTATCTAGCATTTCGTCAGTCCAGCGCTCTACTGCCATAACGTACTCCTTGCTGCAATGATTTCAACTCAACACCAGTTGGCGATCGCGGACGGCTTCGGCTAGCTTTTCTAACATGCGGGTGGTGGTGGAAAAGTCTACGCAGGGGTCGGTGATGCTTTGTCCGTAGGTGAGTTGATTCAAATCTGGGGGCAGTGACTGCTTGCCTGCGACCAGGTGGCTTTCAATCATCACCCCCATGATGTTCTGGGAGCCGTCCAAAAGCTGGCTGCTGACTTCATCTAAAACGGTGACTTGGCGGAGATGATCTTTGGCAGCGTTGTCGTGGCTACAGTCGATCATGATCCGAGCGTTGACGGCTAACCGCTGGAGCTGTTGAGCAGCAGCTTTGACGTTGGCAACATCATAGTTGGGGCCGTCCTTACCGCCCCGCAGCACCAAATGAGTATCCGCATTCCCGGCGGTGGTGACAATGCTGGCCAACCCAGCATTATTGATCCCCAAAAAATGATGCTGTTGACGAGCTGCCAGCATTGCATTCACAGCAGAAGAAAGACTGCCGTCGGTGCCATTTTTGAACCCGACTGGCATCGATAGCCCAGAGGCCATTTGGCGGTGGGTTTGGCTCTCGGTAGTGCGGGCCCCGATCGCCGTCCAAGAAATCAAATCGGCAATGTACTGGGGAATAATCGGGTCAAGCAGTTCGGTGGCCGTGGGTAGACCAAGGTGAGTGAGGTCGAGCAGTAATTTACGCGCCAACCGCAGACCGCTATTAATGTCGTAGCTGTCGTCTAAGTGCGGGTCGTTGATTAGCCCTTTCCAGCCGACAGAGGTGCGGGGTTTTTCAAAGTAGACCCGCATGACAATTTCTAGGCAATCTGCCAGGTCTAGGCGTAACTGCTGCAATTTTTGCCCATACTCACAGGCGGCGGCGACATCGTGGATCGAGCAGGGGCCAACCACCACCAGTAAGCGGCGATCGCTGCCCCGCATAATGTTGCGAATGCGATCGCGGGTTTCGTCCACCAAGCTGGCAGCGGCTTCGGTAATTGGCAATTCATCCAACACTGTTTCGGGAGACAGTAAAGGACGATTTTCTACAACTTTCAAATCAGAGGTTTTGCGCATAGGGGGTCAACAATTCAAAACTGGAAAACTTTGCTAGGGGTGAGTACTGCCATCGGGCAAGGTTGCCTCTTGTAAGAGGGTGTGCAGCAGAATCGCGCTGCTCATTTCGGCCCGTACCAAATTGGCTCTGGTTAAGTCGGCTTCCGTCAGGTTGGTGCGAGCCAGATAGGCTTCAATTAACAAAGCCGCTGTCAAATTACAGCCGCTCAGGTCAGCCCGACTCAAGTTGGCCCGATTCAACTTTGCCCCTTTCAGGAGGCTATAACTCAGATTAACCCGATGCAGATTGGCTTCGGTCAAATTCGCTTCAGTTAAATCAGCGTGACTGAGATTGGCCTCTTGCAGGTTGGCCTGCCCCAACCGACTTTGACTAAGGTTAACCCCAGACAGATTGGCATAGCTGAGATTAGTTCCAGTCAGCATCGTGGCTGGCAAATTTGCTTTTTCTAAGTCAGCAGTTTGTAAATTGGCTTCTCGCAGATTGGCATCCCGCAGGTTAGCCCCCCGCAGATTCGCCTTGGTCAAATCTGCCCCGGCTAGGTTCGCTCCCTGTAAGTCGGCACCCGTTAAATTTGCGCCCCGCAGATTGACTCGCCCGCTGCGTTCCTGGCGCAGATTAGCCCCTCGCAAGCAGGCTCCTGCCAGGTTGGCTCCACTCAAATCGCTTTGGCGGAGGTCAATCTCGCTCAAGTTGCTGTCAGCTAAATCGGCCAGGGCTAAATTGGCTTCTGAGGCGATCGCGCCTTGCAAAATTGCCCCATGCAGGTCTGCATCCTGAAGGTTGGCTTTAGTCAAATTCGCTTGGGTTAAATTGGCCCCTCTCAGCAGAGCTTGCCGCAAGCTGGCCGCTTCTAAATTGCTGCGGTTGAGATAGCACAAGCTGAGGTTAGCTCTGTGCAAATCGGCTTGGGCAAAGTTAATCCCAATCAGATCAGCCGCTAGCAGTTGAATTTGGCGTAGACTCTCAGCCTGAAAATTAATTTCTCCCGCCTCGTAGCGGCTGATTAATTCATCAGCGTCCATTGGCGGGTGCTCCCTTTAAGTCGGTCAAAAATGAACTGTTTTGATCATCGTTAGCCAGGTTGCCGACCGTGCCAACTTCAGTGTCATCAGCGTCAAGGGCAGCTAAAATCGTAATCTCAGTAGTGTCCTGCCGACCGACTGGCATTGGGGTTTGCCAGGCTTGCAGGGCCGACAGCAGCGTACTCGCGACAGCAGTATATTCAAGCGCGGGATGCAGATCAAGAACAGTGGAATTGAGGATTTCAGTCATTGCGGATAGGTCTAGACGGCGACTGAGGAATTGCTTGAGCAAATTATCCAAGCTGTGCATTTTAAGGCTGACCCAATCTGCCTCGCTGTTGCTAAAAAGGTGATACAGGGCTGAGAATAGCAAAATTTTCGTTCGTAACGGATTAATTGATTTGACAATTTGGCAGCGGAGGTCAAACCAGTTTGGTACTTCGACGGGAGTAGGGTTAGCAGCAGGGTAGAGCGATCGCAGGTGATGGCAAATTAAATCTGCAATCATCACGTACTCGGCTTTTTTGTTCAGCGTATCGACAACCTGCATTAGCCGCCCGGTGAACTGCTCTGCCCCAGAAAAATTGTCGCAAGCCGCTTGGATTAATTCAGCAATGGGATGCTGGTCTAAGGTGGTCTGATCGTTTTCCCAACTGCCTTTAACGGTGGCGAACATCAGCTTCTTAATTCGCAAAGACTGTTGATGAGCAGCCAAGGCTTGGGCAATGTGGTCAAACGACTCTGGGGTCATACTCAAAAAGAAGGCAGCAGTAGGCTGATCGCTAACTTGCAGCATAAAGCATCCCGCAAACCAGCAGACTCTATTCTAGTTTAGGGGACTCTTTTGGCGATCGGGCAATTTATTGCTGGGTCATCTTAAAGTTCCCAAGCAGTGGCAACATATGTGAAACCCAAGCGCAAAAAGCCTATAGGTTCGCTGTGCTGGAGTGGTTATGCTGCGATCAACACGACTATTTTTACTGGCGCTTCAAACTGTCCAATCTTCGATCAATAACCCCGCTACTTTACCAAAATCTTGATGATTGCGGGTTAACAAAATCAACCCACGAAACAGCGCAATTGCCGCAATTCGCGCATCCATCTTCGCTAGTTGAATCCGTTGTGACTGTAGCTGATCGAATGTTGTAGCCGCACCTGCATCGAATGAGACGAGGGGCAACACTTTGAAGTCGCTGACGAGCCGCGCCATCATTGCATATCCTTTCACGACATCATCCAGGTTACGTGCGCGATTAATGTATGCGTGACTACCAAGTATCTGCTCATGAAACGTCACGGTCGATACGGTGAAATCTGATAATGGGTAGTGAGTCATGCGGGTTGAAAGATTGGTGTAATTCTGCCCCGCTTGTCGCTGAAGAATGCTCAAATGATCCGTATCCAACAAATACTTCACAAGTCGTTTTGCCCTTCGAGGATAGATTCATCGCCTTGACGAATGGCTCGACCGTAAGCAAGCACCTCTTCAAACGCGGGTTCATCCTTAAAAGAGCCTGTAATTTTTTGCAGCCAATTTGACGGCTGAGGAGTGGCAACTTGCTGCTGCAATTGAGAAATCGCGGCTTCTACTGCTGCAAGTCGTTCCTCTAAAGAAGTGTTGGTTGCCATTTGAGTTTCCTCTCACTGATCATTTCTAGCTGACAATCAGACAATTGCTACAACCTATTCAGAGAGCTTAACAAACAAATGAAATTAACTTCCTGCCGAGAAAACTATGATAGATTCCCCTGTAAATTTAGGACTTTTAGAAGAGCGGCAAACAATTTCTGGTAAACCAGCTTTCTCTATTTGACAAACTGCACCACTCATAAAGCCAGCTAAACCATTGGCAGATTGAACAAGGAAAGTGTTATCCGTATTTGGCTTGAAATCAAGAGTAGCTAATAACTCGCCATGTTGTGAGCCACACCCTAGACCACCACATCGAGCCAAACTTCCAAACGGATCTTTTTCAATAGCTCGATACGCGCAAAGTCTATTTCCTGTAGTCGTAATGAAAAGTGTACTTTGATATAAAGGTTTTTTGTCTTCTGGTCTAAGCCAACTGTACGAAAAAAAGCCCTCAACTCCTAAATCACTCTCAAGCCCAGGTTCCTCAGCTAGATTGACATTTGGGTTACATAGATCTGCGTTAGGTATTGAATTAACCTGTAAAGATTTCTTCTCAGGAGCGTTAGAAGTGTTTAGTACAGTGGGCGAAGCTGTGGGACTTGTCTCACTTTCGACTTGATTTCCGGAAATCGAACAGTTTGTTAAGTAAATTAAAGAGGGTATCAATATGCTTAGCTGGCGCACAAGTTGCTTTGATTTCATGATAATCACATTGAGCTTTGTTATAGAAATGTCAGTCAAAACCAATAATTTTCGGCAAAGGTGCCACATCTAATGTGGTTTTGAAGTCAATGTGAATGTATCATACACAATTCACTCTAATGTCAGAATAAGCTCAGACAATGCGGTGATATCCATGCAAACCACGACTCTTTATGATCAGGATTTCTACGCTTGGACGCAGCGCCAGATCGAGCTGCTGCAAGCTCAGCAATGGGAGCAAGTGGATATTGAAAACCTGATTGAGGAGTTAGACTCATTGGGCAAGCAGCAGCGCCAAGAGCTTCGTAATCGGTTGGGAGTTTTACTAGGGCATCTGCTGAAATGTCGCTATCAACCGGAGGCGCGATCGAAAAGTTGGCGGGCCACGATTCGGGAACAGCGGCAAGAGATTCGTCGGCACCTGAAGGAAAACCCCAGTTTGAAGCCCTATCTGAGCGAAGCAATTGAGATTGGCTACGAAAAAGGACTCAATTTAGTAGACCGGGAAACGCCTCTCGACCCAAGCCAACTTCCCCCAGCCTGCCCTTTTTCTGAAGCTGAAATCTTTGAGCAGCCAGTGGAACTCGAATCAGAACGTTACTGATGCAAAGAGCGCTCAATCCCATAGGCCAAGATGACGATAAATAGCACGAGCCAGAACCAGAGCTGTGGGGGCTCACTGACGAGCAGAATGCAAAAAATTACCGCATCTACCACAATCCACCAGAAATTGCTCATCGATAAACGCCTGTCAGTCGTCTTAGGTTGGGAAGCAAATAGCCGAGCGGGGTGCGTTGCTCGACCTCAATTCGAGCATTGGTTGTGGTGCCCGTCTGAATCGGAAAGTCTGGCCCCTGCGAGAACGTCCACTGATACTGCTTTCGATTGGCTGGATTAGCAGCCAAGTTAGCTCCAACTTGAATTACAGTGCCAGCGTTGACTAAATCTTTGGCTAAATTATCGTTGCCGACCAAGCGAGAAATATCTGCTTCGGTGGCCGGCAGGGTCGCGACCGAGGTGACTTGCCCCAGAATCCCACCGTAGCGCTCTCGCGATTCAATATCGGGTGTAATTTCGATCGTCATCCCAGTCCGAATTCGCTTCGCATCAGCGATCGCGAAAAAAGTAATTCCCCGTAAGGGCTGATCGACTTGGTCTTGCCCAATCGTGCCGAGCCGGGTACCTGCTGTCACAAACTGACCGGGATTGATTGTCAAGTCAAGGATTTGACCAGTATAGTCGCTGAGAATTTGGCTGGCAGTGGTGATTTGAGACTGCACAACCTTAATTTGTCGCTTCAAGTCATCGATTTGATTTTTCCGCTTCAAGTTATCTTGGGTGTCTTGGAGCCGAATTTGCTCAATTTCAGCATTGAGTTGCGCCAGTTGAGGCGGAATATTGCTGAGGGTACGCAGGTTTTGCAGGTAAATATCTTCTACTTTTACCCGTTCGACATCAAACCGGGCGATCGCCCCTTCCTGGCTCAGCTTGTCGAGTTGATCCATTTTTTGCTTCTGAACCGCAATAATTTGCTTTAAGTCTGCCCGCTGCTGCTGAAGCGCCTGTCGCTGGCGGTCAATTTCCTGCAAGCGCTGGAGACTGGTGCGATTTTGCTGAGCCGTCACGCTGATGTTTTGGCCCTCTAGCTCCGCCAAATTGGCTTGCAGTTGCAGCAACTGCTGCCGCAGCACGGGTTGGTCGAGCACCGCCAACACCTGTCCTTTTTGAATCCGATCGCCCACCTCAACATTCAGCGACAGCACTTGCCCCGCCGCCCTCGATTGCAGTTGCACGGCATCTCTGGGCACAATCAGCACGCCCCTGCCAACCGCCAAAATCGGAATCCGCCCCAACACCCCCCAACCGACAAGAGCCAAAGATAAAATTGCCCAAGGCAAATACTTGAGCAGAAATCGCGAATGGGTCTGGGAATCAGCGATCGGGGGAGAAGGCTGCTTCAACCCATTGCTAGACTCAACTGGAGCTAGGTCAAGGGAGAGATTGGGCTGAATTTCAGGTGGAGAGGCAGAACCTGCCACTGATTCAACAGGCGTTGTCAAGTCCTGATTATCAGCGGGTTTACTCTCCATAATCAATATTCTGTGGAACTGCTGGAATTATAGGGCGTGATGCTAGCCAATTGATGAGTCCTAGCATTATTCGATCGCCTCATCCGCTTCGGGCTTCTGCTGTGTATTTTTCCTGTTCTGCCTTTATTATCTAGTCCAAGCCGGCTTGATAGGTTTGCAGCAGGTAAGAAATGTGATCGTAGCCATCTACGCCAATGATTTCTAGGATACTGGGGCGGCTTTTATTCAGATGGGCTTGAAACGCCTCTGCTCCGATTTGTCCTCGCCCGATCGCCATTAAGCCAGCCGCCTGCTGCCACTCTTGCGCTCCCACTTGCTCCAGCAGGTACATGCCGACACAGCCCGTAAATACGGCTTGCTCCCAGCGCTGTAACGGATAGTAAGCTTGGGCTAAATAGTACAGGTTTAAGCCCTGTAGATAGAGATCGCCAGACATTTGGGCGGCTTGCCAACCGTTGCCCAAGTGGGGAATCGCTTGTTCAAACTGCTCAACCACAACATGGGCAATCCCCAAACTGCTGAGGCAAAGGGCCTGACTTTGGCGATCGCCCAATTGCTCAGACAGTTGTTTGCCTCGCTCTAGGAGTTCAATTGCTCGCTCGTAGGCTTCCGGTTCAGCCTGGGTGGTTTTGGCCAGAAAGACTTCACTAAAGCCCAAGTTAGCTAGGGCATTCGCTTCCCCCAGCAGCTCGCCAGTTTGCCGACTCAGCATCAGGGCCCGCTGGCTGTAATCGATTGCCTCAGCATAGGTTTGGCGGGCAACGCAAATTCGGCTCAGGTGGTTATAGCTGGCAATTTCGCAGGGGCGATCGCCCTCGGTTTGAGCAATTTCCAGCGCCGCCTGATGAAACTCGACCGCTGCGTCATACCGCCCTTGGGCCCGGAGGGAATAGCCGAGCAGGGTTAAAATTCTTGCCTTGGCCTGGTCGGGCTGCCCCTGAATTTGCTGGAGCGGCTGGTCAAGGTAAGTGATCGCCTCCCGTAAATATTTACCGCCAAAGGAAGCATACATGCCGCCATAAAGCGGGAAATAGGAGCGTTGGGTAAACGTCCGCAAAATTTGCAGCATGATTTGAAAACAGGTTTCAGCCAAGCGATCGCGGCGACTACTCTGCCAGTGAACATTTTGCTGGCTGCCATTAGCCAACTGCGACCAAAAAACAGCAAAGACTAAAAAGCCAGTAATCGAAAGTTTGGCTCCCAATTTGCCGTCGTAGATCATTTTTTCTGACCAAGCGACTAGCCCCCGGTGCAGATATTGGACGACGACAACCAGTTCCACCCACTCTGCCAGCACCAATTGCGGCTGCTGACTAACCAGCTCAACCGGAGAGTCTCCTTGCGCCAAGGCTTGAAACAGCGATCGCACCAAGCCGCCCTGGACATGCTTCGACCACAGTTCCCACGGGCCAACTTCTCTGGTTCCGCTGCTAAACCCAACTTGATCCGGGCGCTCATAAATCCAACTGACCAGGTGTTTTTCTACCTGCTGCCAGTCCACTAATCCCAATTGAATCCCTTTTGTCACTGCCAGCAATTCTTCGGCCGCTTCGGGGTCGGCCGAGTCAGCCTGTTGCTCAACTGCCTTGGCAATTTGCTTCAGTTGGGCTTGGTTTAAGCTTTGCGGCAGATTGGGGTCAAACAATTGCACAAAGGCACTGAACCGCTGATTCAGGTTGGCTTGCCCGATCGCCTGCACCGCGCTGGTGACAGTTTCTTGCGATCGCAGTTCCGTCTGCAAGCGCTCCCATTCTGCCTGGATCGCTTGCAGGGCCCGCAGGCTGCGATTGGCTTTGGCCAGCTTTAGCTCGTCGGTCAATGCCTCGATTTGGGTTTGGCTGGCTTGCAGCCGCTCACTCAAACAACGCTCAAAGATTTCTCCCGTGCCTGGCTGAATGGACTCCAGCAGCATCTGCCCGACCTGAGATTTGGCCCGAATTTGCCCTTTCAACGTGGCTTGGACAATCTCTTCTATCCGTTGGGCATAGATTTGAGCGATTGAGGGTGGCGGTGTTTGATCCATTGCAGGCTATGGCTCCGGTCAGTTGAGGTTGAGAGCTTGTTGAAATTACGCAGTTGGCTCCCCCAACCCGCTTAAAAAGGGGGCTTTAAGATTTCCCGCTTTTTAAGCTATCCATGAGGCAAAAGTGTGTAGAAGCATCACTGAGAAAGGGATTAGGGCTGCGGTTGTCAGAGGCTTGAAATAGCTTAGCAGTCTTGGAGGATAAGTGCTTTATGGAAGATTTAGATCAGCTAAGAGATTAATCCTCGGCATGTTCAAGATCTCCGTCATACATGTTTGCGATTCACACACATCCGTTGCTCCCTGACAAACTGACAATTGTTCTGATTAATTTCTCTGGCTCCACAGGTTTGGTCAGGTGAGCCTGAAATCCTGCTTGGAGAACTTTTTGCTGATCAAGCTCTGCGGCGTATGCAGTCAGCGCGATCGCCGGTATCATGCCGCCGTTGGCGGGCGATCGCGAGCGAATTTGCTCGATCAGCATATAGCCATCCATTTCCGCCATCCCAATATCGCTCACTAATAGATCTGGAATCAATTGATCTAGGGCTTGCAGGGCCTCAAATCCAGAGCTAACCGCTGTTACCTTGGCTCCGCTTTGTTCTAGCAAAAACGCTTCAAACTCGCGGGTGTCGGTTTCATCATCAACGAGCAGAATGTGCAGATTGCTCAAAGCAGAGGCTGTTGTCAGATTGTCGCCAGGTGGCTCTGATTCGCTGGGAGCTTGCGGGGTGAGCGATAGCTGAACCGTAAAGGTAGTGCCTTGATCTTCACCTGCGCTCTCGACCCCGACCGTGCCGCCGTGCATCTCAACAATTTGCCGCACGATCGCCAGCCCTAACCCCAAGCCGCCAAATTTCCGCGTGGTCGAACTATCTTCTTGCCGGAAATAGTCAAACACATGGGGCAGAAATTGCGGCAGAATACCTTTGCCAGTGTCTCTAACTTGAATCTGAGCCAGATTAGCAAGCTGCCGCAGTTCGACCCTAACTTGTCCACCGGACGGCGTGAATTTGACGGCATTGGAAAGCAAGTTCCAGACGACCTGCTGCAAGCGGGCCGCATCACCAGAGATAGCAGCGATCGCTGGGTCGAGGTCAAGCCAGATCTGAATATTTTTTGCCTCCGCGGCCAACCGCACCGTTTCAACTGCGGCTGAAATCACAAAGGTTAAACTCACTGGCGCTGCTTTTAAGGACAATTTGCCCTGCATAATCCGGGAGATATCAAGTAAATCTTCAATCAACTGCGACTGCAATCTGGCATTGCGCTCGATCGTCTTCAGGGCTTCGGTGTGCCGAGCCGGATCAAGCGTCCCCTTTTGCAACAGGCGAGACCAGCCCAGAATCGGGTTCAGCGGCGATCGCAGCTCGTGGGAGAGCACCGCTAAAAATTCGTCTTTGATCCGGTTGGCTCGCTCAGCCGCTGATCTGGCTGCTTGTTCTTGCTGTAATATGTGCTCACGATCGCGTTCAAGTTGAACGCGATCGCTGATGTCATTAGAAATCCCAATTAACCCAATTGCGGCTCCAGCATCGTCATGGTAAGGCGCTTTCATGCTTAAAAAGGTGCGAATCCCATCCGGAGATTCTTCCACCACTTCCGTTTGCCCCGATGCCATAATCCGCTGGTCGTTTTCCATTACCCTAGCGGCATCTTCCGGGTTGGGGTAGAGATCGCAATCACGAGCGCCAATTACTTCCGCCGCCGGTTTCCCCAATACTTCCAGCGTGGCTGGATTGGCATAGATAATCCGCCCTTGCCGATCCTTGACAAAAATCGGGGTTGGAGCTGATTCATTCACCGCATCCAAAATCGCATTCTTTTGCCGCAATTCCGCCTCGACTTGCCTCAGATCGGTAACATCTGTGTTAGTGCCAAACCAGCGGATAATCTGTCCTTGCCGGTCTCGAATTGGAATGGCGCGCGACAGAAACCAGCGGTAGCTGCCATCTCTGCCCCGGAGTGGAAAGGTATCTTCCCATTCCTGCCCGGTTTGAAAGCAATCACGAATATGCTTGACGACGCGATCAACGTGGTCTGGATGATGAACCCGCTGCCAGCCCCAGCCCTGCATTTCCTCCAGCGTTGTGCCCGTGTATTCAAACCAGCGGCGGTTGTACCAAAAGATCCAGCCGGTTTTGTCTGCCATCCAAGCAAACTGCGAGATATGCTCTGCCAAGGTACGAAAGCGTTCTTCGCTCTCCTGTAAGTCCAGGTTTGTCCGATCGCGCTCAAAGGCAATCCTGGCAATCTGGCTACCAAAGTCAGCCAGTTGCTGCTCCCAGCCCGTCGGCGTTCGCGCCTGGTCGAAACAAAGCATCAGCGAGCCAAGCGGCAAATTGTCAGTCCCGATCACGGGTTGGGAATGACAGGCCAAAATGCCGTGGGTTAGACACAAGTTTCGCCATGCCTGCGACCAGCGATCGTCGTTGGCAATATCTTGACAGGTAACGGGTTGACCGTGATACACGGCCTCGCCGCAGGTGCCAACACAAAGTTGACTAATCGGACTACCTGCCAGTCCTTGTTCAAATGAGGGCGGGAATCCCGGCGTAATTAAATGCAGAAAGGATTGCCGATGAGCATCGGTGAGCAAAAAGCAAGCCCGCAGAGGGGGACTCAGCTTAGACACCGAGGCACAGACGGCGGCCAAGCAGTCGTCTAACGGGGTGCCGGTGGCAATTAACTCCAGTAGCCGCTTCTGCTCAACCAGGATCAGTTCCGCCTGCTTGCGATCGGTAATCTCGGTCAGAAAAACCGTCAACCCATCCGGTGAAGGATGAAGTCGATGCTCATGCCAACAGTTCCAGGGCAGGTAGAGATACTCAAACTGAATCGGCGTTTGTTCTGTCAGCGCCCGCTGAAATTGAACGTAGGCTTCAGTCTCAACCGCTGCTGGAAACAACTCCCAGATATTTTGGCCTAAAATTTCGGTACGCGGCAGGCCAACCATTTCGCAATAGCGATCGCTGACGTAGGTAAACTGCCAGTTGCGATTCAGAACATAAAACCCATCTCGAATGCTGGTCAGAATGCTCTCAAGCTGGTGCTTGGCTGTTTCTGCTTCTCGTCGCAGCGCCTGCTCCTGCCGCATATTGTTCAACCCTGGTTCCGACTCAGACATGCTCTTGTACCCTGGCGACTTCTGAAGGTAAAGGGTAAGATTCGCTATCAAATTGCGACTCATGCGGATGGGCATCTGACAATGGGAACGGTTGAATGGCTCTAATCACTGCATCCAAAATCTGGATCTGCTCAATCGGCACCACTGCGACTAATGCCTTGCCTCGACGAGTCAGAATCACCCGCTCTTTGCCATAGGCAACCCGGTTAATCAAGTCAGCAAATTGGCTTCTGGCCTCTACCGTCGAAAGATTAGCCATGTTTTTACGTCTCATCCGATCGCAGGTACTGTCTGAAATGTACAGTTTAATTCAGAGCAATCTGAGACTTACCACGATCGCAGGAGGATAGCGTCTGCCCAAAAGTAGATACGATAGCGACCTTAAAATGGTAGCAACGGCAAGAATAGCCCTCTAAGCGTAAAGGGGCGATCGCCTGCCCTATTCATCAAGAAAGGCACTCCCATTTGGAAGTGCCTTTCTTAATTGACCTTTGTCCACAAGTTGCATCGACAGCAACCGTGACAGAGATTTGGACAGGGATATTTAATATTTTTCTTTGCGAAGGTTTTGGCCTATGACCTACAGCAATCGATATCGGGCTGAGAATTCGGCGATCGCTTATTTGCCAATAAAAAACTTCCTCAAACCTCTGTAGGGAACTCTGCCGGCTCCTTCCATCGTATCTTTGGCGTCTGTTCCGGTGTCGTGGAGAGTGTCCTTTGCTCCCTCACCAGCATTTTTGAGGGTCTTTTTAGTCGAGTTTCCAGCATTTTCTGCCTTAGACTTTGTTGAATTTGCCATTGCCGTTTCAGAAATGGTCAGCAAACCAAAGCTACACAATATGGCGGCTGTCAAAAGTACCTTTTTCATCTTTCTCCCCTTACAAATGCATTGCGGGTTTACATCCATCTAGCATGGCAATCTCTGCTTCTAAAAGCGTCTTTCAATGGGCAAGGCATAGATCGGCCATTGCAGCCAAATTTGCCTACGCAACCATCTATCTTTGGAAATACCCCTTCTCAACGCTACTATGACATTTTGCAAAAGTAACAGAGGAGGGTGTATAGTTCTTAATCGCGGTTATTTTTTGAAAGCTTTGCGGAACCAAAGTTTCAAAAGATCATCCTGAGTGTTGGTTGCTACAGAACCGATTCAACCTGAAATCAGCTTGAGAATCTGCGATAACGAAGCCTTGATGCCAAAACATTCTAAGCCAACCACAAGACCAGGCTGGTCGCTAACTGAACGTAATCCCAAGACGATTCAAGCTTGGATGCCAATTTGGGCATGGTTATATCGCTATTATTTTCGAGTCCGAACCAGCGGCTGGCAGCATATTCCCACCGATCGCAATGTCCTCTTTGTCGGCTCTCATAACGGTGGGCTAGCGGCGCCAGATCTGGTGATGATGCTCTACGACTGGTTTAGCCGGTTTGGGACAGAGCGGGCAGTCCATGGTCTGATGCATCCCCACGTCTGGCAAGGAACGCCCCAGTTAGCCCAGCTAGTCGCGGAGTTGGGGGCGGTGGTCGCCCATCCCAAAATGGCGATCGCTGCTTTGCGCCAAGGGGCGAGTGTGCTGGTTTACCCTGGCGGAGCAAAAGACGTTTTTCGCCCCCACGCCCTGCGCCACAAAATTTGCTTGGATAATAATCAAGCTTTTATCAAGCTGGCCCTGCGGGAAAAAGTGCCAATTGTGCCGCTAATTTCCAAGGGTGCCCACGATACCCTAATTGTCTTGGCTGATCTTTACCCGCTCGTTCAACACCTGCACGCCTGGGGAATGCCCTGGTATTTAAGTCTTGACCCAACCGTGTTTCCGGTCTATCTCGGTTTACCGTGGGGACTCGCCCTCGGCCCACTGCCGAATATTCCTCTACCTGTGCAAATCCACACGCAAGTCTGCCCACCAATTATGTTTGAACACTACGGTCACTCAGCCGCTCGCGATCGCGATTATGTGAACGCCTGCTACAACTTGGTCTACACTCAGATGCAACAAGCACTCAATGATTTAGTCGTGACATCCTCCTCACCTTTAGAAGGTGGGGCTTCCCAAGATCACTCTTGAGGTTTCCTGCTTCATTGGGGTTCCCAAGCAACCGTCCTCCACAGGCAGAATCACCGACTGTCCATCGGCTACAAAAACAAGACCTCGCT